>OKVM01000242.1_pt1 | contig 31019 bp, 29 predicted proteins | sample 1606841 | NCBI WGS metagenome assembly OKVM01 (sample SAMN03281010, study PRJEB24777) | human gut metagenome | isolation source: fecal sample PR157 from 1 month old male Malay infant, caesarean delivered... | reverse complement strand
CCGCCCGTCTCCCCCGAAAGGGACGACGACGAAGCGGCGACTGTCTGGTCAGCTTCGGCGCGCAGTATAGAGGGTTTACACGCCATTGTCACCCTGCACTGCGCATTCCTATCGCCAGCGTTGCGGCGATGTTTCGCGAGGCGCGGTAGATATTATCAAACGCGCCGCGAAAGGCTTCATCCAGCGTGCCAATGCGGGTAAGCACGCTGAACACGGCATCAATGCCATGCTGATGCACCACTCCCACATCATGCGTCAGACTCCCCGCGATCCCAATCACTGGCTTATGATACTTTTTCGCCACACTGGCGACGCCTATCGGTACTTTGCCGTGAATACTCTGGCTGTCGATACGCCCTTCGCCAGTGACGACTAACGCGCAGTCGTGGATGTGTTCTTCCAGATTGAGCGCCGTGGTGACTATCTCAATGCCGCTGCGCAACTCTGCGCCGAGGAAAGCCATTAAGGCCGCCCCCATCCCGCCAGCCGCGCCCGCGCCGGGGACATTTTCCACATCCACGCGCAGCGACTTTTTAATCATGTCGGCATAATGAGCAAGATTGCCGTCCAGTTCATGAATGAGCTTTTCGGTCGCGCCTTTCTGCGGCCCAAAGATTCGCGACGCGCCATTTTCGCCCGTCAGTGGATTGGTCACATCGCAGGCCACCCGGATAGCACACGTTTTTAAACGCGGATCGAGACCAGAGATATCAATCGCATTCAGGCTGTTCAGGCTGCCGCCGCCGTTCCCAATTTCAGTACCGTTCGCATCCGTTAATCGGGCGCCCAGCGCCTGCACCATGCCCGCGCCGCCGTCATTGGTCGCGCTGCCGCCAATGCCGATGATAATACTTCTGGCGCCGTGCTCCAGCGCATGCAGGATCAGCTCTCCGGTGCCGCGCGACGTGGTAATTAACGGATTACGTTTTTCTGGCGGAACCAGCGCCAGCCCGCTGGCCGCCGCCATTTCAATAAACGCGGTACTGCCGTCCCCGGACATGCCCCAGTTGGCCATGACGGTCTCCCCCAGCGGCCCCGTCACAAAAGCGGTATACTGCGTTCCATGCGTGGCGGCAATCATGGCTTCGACCGTTCCCTCTCCGCCGTCAGCGACCGGGATAGAAACATACTGCGCATCGGGAAAAATTTCCCGGAATCCTTTTTCTATCGCCTGCGCAACTTCAGCGGCAGAAAGGCTTTCTTTATAAGAGTCTGGGGCGATTACGATTTTCATAGTTGTAGCCTGTTACTGCACAACGCCGGATGGCATTTCACTTATCCGGCCAGGGTCATAGGCCCGGACCGCCGCGCGCGACCGGGCATGACGTCATTAGCGAGCGATTTCCACTTTCGCCAGTTTTTCGTAGTAGCAGGCCAGGGCGCTATGGTCGGCCGTGCCCAGACCATCGGCACGTAGCGCCTGCATCATTTCCATCACGGCGGCGGTCAGCGGCAGTTGCGCGCCTACGCCATGAGAGGTGTCCAGCGCATTCGCCAGATCTTTAATATGCAGATCGATGCGAAAGCCCGGTTTGAAATTCCGTTCCATCACCATCGGGGCTTTCGCATCCAGCACGGTGCTACCCGCCAGACCGCCGCGAATCGCCTGATACACCAGATCCGGGTTCACCCCCGCTTTGGTCGCCAGCGTTAGCGCTTCAGACATGGCTGCGATGTTCAGCGCGACAATCACCTGGTTAGCCAGTTTGGTCACGTTGCCCGCGCCGATATCACCGGTATGCACCACGGAACCGGCCATTGCTTTTAGCAGATCGTAATATTTATCGAAAATCGCTTTATCGCCGCCAACCATCACCGACAGCGTGCCGTCGATCGCTTTCGGCTCGCCGCCGCTTACCGGCGCATCCAGCATATCGATACCTTTTGCTTTCAGTGCGTCGCTGATTTCACGGCTTGCCAGCGGAGCGATAGAGCTCATATCGATCAAAACGGTGCCTGGCTTCGCGCCTTCAATAATGCCGCCTTCGCCCAGCGCCACTTCTTTCACATGCGGCGAGTTCGGCAACATGGTGATAATCACATCGCACTGTTCGGCAACGGCTTTTGCCGTGGTTGCGGTTTCTGCGCCTGCGGCAATAACTTCGGCAATCGCGTCAGGGTTACGGTCAGAAACCACCAGCGAGTAACCGGCTTTGAGGAGGTTTTTGCTCATTGGTTTACCCATGATGCCCAGGCCAATGAAACCTACTTTCATCGTCATAATCTTCTCTCTCTTGTTTCAGTGGTGGTTATTTCTTAAAGGCGTCAGCCAGCTTTTGCGTGGCGGAGCGGAACACGCCCAAATCGCTCCCCACGGCAACGAACGTCGCGCCCCATTCCAGATAGCGGCGCGCGTCGGCTTCGACCGGCGCCAGAATGCCGCACGGTTTACCGTGGGCTTTGGCGCGGGCAAAGATATGCTGAATGGTTTTCTGTACTTCCGGGTGAGAGGCGTTACCAAGATGACCTAACGCCGCAGCCAGATCGCTTGGGCCGACAAAAATACCGTCAACGCCTTCAGTGGCCGCGATAGCATCAACGTTATCCACCCCCTGCTGGCTTTCGATCTGCACCAGAATGGTGATGTTCTTATTTGACTGGGCAAAGTAATCCGGCACGGTGCCAAACATATTGGCGCGATGGGAAACGGAGACCCCACGGATGCCTTCCGGCGGATAACGCGTCGAGGCCACGGCGCGAACGGCTTCTTCTTCCGTCTCGACAAACGGGATCAGGAAGTTATAGAAACCGATATCCAGCAGACGCTTAATAATGACCGGCTCGTTCGTCGGCACCCGTACCACCGGCGCGCTGGCGCTGCCTTTCAACGCCATCAGTTGTGGAATAAAAGTTGAGATATCGTTCGGCGCATGTTCGCCATCCAGCACCAGCCAGTCAAAACCTGCCAGCCCTAACACTTCCGTACTGATGGGGTTTGCCAGCGCGGACCAACAGCCGATCTGAATGCGTTGCGCTGCCAGCGCAGCTTTAAATTTGTTCGGGAAGATATCGTTACTCATCATTTATACCCTGGATGAATCATTATTTATTTCCGCAATTCCGGGAGATATTTCGATTTGCTCATCTAAGGAATTACGCTGATATTTTATCGATAGCGGATAATGAAAGTCGTGAATCAGTATAATCATACTTACGCCGCTAAACATTGTTGTATTGCTCAATTTTAATATTCACAATGAATAATATTTTGAGCATTTGCACAACGTCATGGGCGGTGATGCACAGATTTGTACATTACTCGCCCAGCGCCCGTACCATCGGGAATAATGGCCGATCGCGATCACATTTTTAAACAAAAACTCCTGGCATTCTTTATTTAGCAGCAACGTATTTTTAATTCTGACAATAAAAAGCAGTTGTTCTCTTTAACACATTTATTATCACCACCTGGCTGGAGAATACTGGACAATGGCCGATATCGAAATTAGACAAGAATCGCCAACCGCGTTTTATATTAAAGTGCATGACACCGATAACGTGGCAATTATTGTTAATGACAATGGTCTGCAAGCCGGAACGCGTTTCCCGGACGGTCTGGCGTTGGTTGAACATATTCCTCAGGGGCATAAAGTGGCGCTGGAGGCGATTCCTGCCCACGGCGAAATCGTGCGTTATGGCGAGGTGATCGGCTATGCCGTTCGCGACATCGCACGCGGCAGCTGGATAGATGAGTCGCTGGTTGAGCTACCGAAAGCGCCGCCGTTACACACCCTGCCGCTGGCGACGAAAGGGCCGGACCCGCTGCCGCCGCTGGAAGGCTACACGTTTGAAGGCTACCGCAACGCGGATGGCAGCGTCGGCACCAAGAATCTGCTCGGCATCACCACCAGCGTACACTGCGTGGCGGGCGTCGTGGATTATGTCGTGAAGATCATTGAGCGTGACCTGCTGCCCGGATACCCGAATGTAGACGGCGTTGTCGGTCTGAACCACTTGTACGGCTGCGGCGTGGCGATCAACGCGCCTGCGGCCGTGGTGCCTATTCGCACCATTCATAACATCTCGTTGAACCCGAACTTCGGCGGCGAAGTTATGGTCATCGGCCTTGGCTGTGAAAAACTTCAGCCGGAACGTCTGCTGGAAGGCACGGAAGATGTGAAAGGGATTCCGGTGGACAGCGCCAGTATTGTGCGTTTGCAGGATGAGCAGCACGTCGGCTTTAAGTCGATGGTCGAGGATATTTTGCAGGTGGCCGAACGCCACCTGGCGAAGCTCAACCAGCGCCAGCGTGAAACCTGCCCGGCTTCCGAACTGGTGGTCGGAATGCAGTGCGGCGGCAGCGATGCGTTTTCCGGCGTGACGGCCAACCCGGCGGTGGGTTACGCCTCGGATCTGTTAGTGCGTTGCGGCGCGACGGTGATGTTCTCGGAAGTCACCGAAGTCCGTGATGCGATCCACCTTCTCACGCCACGCGCAATTAACGAAGAGGTCGGCAAACGCCTGCTGGAAGAGATGGCCTGGTACGATAATTATCTTGATATGGGGAAAACCGACCGCAGCGCCAACCCGTCGCCGGGCAACAAAAAAGGCGGTCTCGCGAACGTGGTGGAAAAAGCGTTGGGCTCTATCGCAAAATCCGGGCAGAGCGCGATTGTGGAAGTGCTGTCCCCCGGTCAGCGACCGACAAAACGCGGTTTAATTTACGCCGCCACGCCCGCCAGTGATTTTGTCTGCGGCACGCAGCAGGTCGCTTCCGGGATCACCGTGCAGGTGTTCACAACCGGTCGCGGAACGCCATATGGCCTGATGGCGGTTCCGGTAATCAAAATGGCGACCCGCACAGAGCTGGCGAATCGCTGGTTTGATTTGATGGACATCAACGCGGGCACCATTGCCACAGGGGAAGAGAGTATTGAGGACGTGGGCTGGAAGCTGTTCCACTTTATTCTGGACGTCGCGAGCGGTCGTAAGAAAACCTTCTCAGACCAATGGGGGCTGCATAACCAGCTGGCCGTGTTTAACCCCGCGCCAGTGACCTGATGACGAAAAAAGGCCGGATGGGATCGCATCACCATCCGGCCTTTTATAGATAACTGAATTACGCGTTCACCAGAATCACTTCAATACCGCTCTTGCGTAAACCTTCCAGACTGTCGACAGGAATACCTTCATCCACAATGATGGTATGAATACGCTGCGTATCAATGATCTTATGCAGACTGGAGCGGTTAAACTTCGTGGAGTCCGTGACGACAATGATGCGCTCGGCCACTTCACACATCCGGCGGTTAAGTCTGGCTTCATCTTCATTGTGCGTGCTGACGCCACGCTCTAAATCAATGGCATCGACCCCCAGAAACAACATATCGAAATGGTAATTCTGTAGCGACTGCTCTGCCTGGTCACCATAAAATGACTGAGACTGGCGGCGCAGATGCCCACCAGTCATCAGCAGTTCCACTCCCTCAGCTTCCAGCAATGCATTGGCGACATTCATGCCATTGGTCATGGCGATGATATCCGTATGCTGGCGCATCATGCGCGCGATTTCATATGTCGTGGTGCCTGAGTCAAGGATCACCCGGTGTCCGGGTTTAATCAGCGAAACCGCCGCCTGGGCGATACTGCGCTTTACAGCGGTATTGAGTGAACTTTTATCTTCCACCGAAGGCTCAATACCCGGAGTATTGCTGTCGCAAATTAACGCGCCGCCATACGCACGCACGGCAATCCCCTGTTTTTCGAGAAAAGCCAGATCGTTACGGATGGTCACGGTGGAGACGCCGAATAAGACGGAAAGATCGTTAACCTGTACGCTTCCCTGCTGTCGCAACCGCTGGATAATTTGCTCCCGCCTTTCACTGGTAGCGGTAATGCGCTTATCCGCAGAAGAATCAGTACTGCTCATAAAAAATCCTTTAATCAAATCTTTCGTTTCATTTCGATTTTTCTATTAACGCCTTTCTTTTACTGGAATGCAAGCCCTCATACCTGCAAGCCATAAGACGACGCATCGCTGAAACCTTTCATTATGTTTCTTTTGTGAAACAGATCCGAAAACCGATATCTTTCGTTTTATTTTTATAGCGTCTTACACCAGTATCAGATGAAACAAAATGAAAGACACTTGTCTTAAGCATTCAACCTGGAGAGGAAAGTGAAACATCTAACAGAAATGGTGGAGCAGCATAAACGAGGGAACACAAATGGGATTTATGCCGTTTGTTCTGCGCATCCACTGGTGCTGGAAGCCGCTATACGTTATGCCCATGCAAACCATACCCCACTGCTGATTGAAGCCACATCTAACCAGGTTGACCAGTTCGGGGGTTATACCGGCATGACGCCCGCCGATTTTCGCGGCTTTGTTTACCAGCTGGCCGACTCACTTAATTTTCCACAATCACAGTTGATTCTGGGCGGCGATCACCTCGGCCCCAACCGTTGGCAAAATCTGCCTGCCGCCCAGGCGATGGCAAATGCGGATGATTTAATAAAGAGCTACGTGGCAGCCGGGTTTAAAAAGATCCATCTCGATTGCAGCATGTCCTGCGCCAACGATCCGATACCGTTAACCGATGAGATCGTTGCTGAGCGCGCCGCGCGACTGGCGAAGATCGCAGAAGAAACCTGCCGTGAGCATTTTGGCGAATCCGATCTGGTTTACGTGATCGGTACTGAAGTTCCGGTTCCCGGCGGCGCGCATGAGACATTGACTGAACTGGAAGTAACAACACCTGACGCGGCACGAGCCACGCTGGAAGCGCATCGTCATGCATTTGAGAAACAGGGACTGAGCGCCATTTGGCCTCGCATCATCGGGCTGGTTGTACAACCGGGCGTTGAGTTCGACCATACGCATATCATTGATTACCAACCGCAAAAAGCCATCGCGTTGAGTGCAATGGTAGAAGCGTATGACACGCTGGTGTTTGAAGCGCACTCCACGGATTACCAGACGCCACAGTCGCTGCGCCAGCTGGTGAAAGATCACTTTGCGATTCTGAAAGTCGGCCCGGCCCTCACCTTTGCCTTGCGCGAAGCGTTATTCTCGCTGGCCGCAATTGAAGAAGAGCTGTTACCCGCCAAAACCAGCTCTGGTCTGCGCCATGTGCTGGAAAGCGTGATGCTCGATCGCCCGGAATACTGGCAGAGTCACTACCACGGCGACGGCAACGCACGCCGCCTGGCGCGTGGTTATAGTTATTCCGATCGCGTTCGCTATTACTGGCCGGATCAGCAGATTGATGAGGCGTTTGCACGGCTGGTTCGCAACCTGGCGGATGACCCCATTCCACTGCCGCTCATCAGCCAGTATTTGCCGCTACAGTACGCCAGAGTGCGCGAAGGGGATCTCAACGCAACGCCGCGAGAGCTCATTATCAGCCACATTCAGGACGTACTACAGCAGTACCACGCCGCCTGCCAGGGCGTTACATCCCAAAACGCATAACAACGAAGAGGAAACGCTATGCCAAACATTGTATTGAGTCGAATTGACGAACGTTTAATCCACGGCCAGGTCGGCGTGCAGTGGGTTGGGTTTGCGGGGGCAAATCTGGTACTGGTCGCCAATGACGAAGTGGCTGAAGACCCGGTACAGCAAAACCTGATGGAGATGGTGCTGGCGGAGGGGATCGCCGTACGTTTCTGGTCGCTGCAAAAAGTGATCGACAATATCCATCGCGCTGCCGATCGACAGAAAATTCTGCTGGTCTGCAAGTCGCCAGCGGATTTCCTCAAGCTGGTGGAGGGCGGCGTTCCCGTAACACGTATCAATGTAGGCAACATGCACTATGCCAATGGCAAACAACAAATTGCCAAAACGGTTTCTGTCGATGCTAACGATATTACGGCATTTAATGGCCTGAAAACCGCCGGTGTCGAATGCTTCGTACAGGGCGTTCCGACAGAACCCGCTTTGGATCTCTTTAAACTACTCTGAGGGATTCACAATGGAAATCAGTCTGTTGCAGGCTTTTGCGTTGGGTATTCTCGCCTTTATCGCAGGCCTAGATATGTTCAACGGGTTAACGCATATGCACCGTCCGGTGGTGCTTGGGCCGCTGGTCGGCCTGATTCTGGGCGATCTGCATACCGGTATTTTGACGGGTGGTACGCTGGAACTGGTGTGGATGGGCCTGGCACCTTTAGCCGGCGCACAGCCGCCAAACGTGATTATCGGCACGATCGTGGGAACGACGTTTGCGATTACGACCGGCGTGAAACCCGATGTCGCCGTGGGTGTCGCCGTACCGTTTGCCGTCGCCGTACAAATGGGGATTACCTTCCTGTTCTCAGTGATGTCTGGCGTAATGTCCCGCTGCGACCGTATGGCGGCTAACGCTGACACCCGCGGCATTGAACGAGTCAACTATCTGGCGCTGCTGGCGTTAGGCATCTTCTACTTCCTCTGCGCCTTCCTGCCGATTTACTTTGGGGCGGAACATGCGAAAACCGCCATTGATGTGCTACCGGAACGTCTGATTGACGGGCTTGGCGTCGCAGGCGGCATTATGCCTGCTATCGGTTTCGCCGTACTGCTGAAAATCATGATGAAAAATGTCTATATCCCCTATTTCATCATCGGTTTCGTTGCCGCAGCCTGGCTCAAACTTCCGGTGCTGGCCATCGCCGCTGCGGCCCTCGCAATGGCATTGATCGACCTGCTGCGTAAATCTCCTGAACCGACTCAACCTGCGGCACAGAAAGAGGAATTCGAAGATGGCATCTAATCAAACCACACTACCAAACGTCTCCGACACTGACGAGACGCTGCTGTCTGGCGTAAACGAAAACGTCTATGAAGACCAAAGTATCGGCACTGAACTGACGAAAAAGGATATCAACCGCGTGGCCTGGCGTTCCATGTTGTTGCAGGCTTCCTTTAACTACGAGCGTATGCAGGCATCTGGCTGGCTGTACGGTTTACTGCCCGCCCTGAAAAAGATCCATACCAACAAACGCGATCTGGCGCGTGCCATGAAAGGCCATATGGGTTTCTTCAACACCCATCCATTTCTGGTGACGTTTGTGATCGGCATTATCCTCGCGATGGAGCGCTCCAAGCAGGATGTGAACAGCATTCAGAGTACCAAAATTGCCGTTGGCGCCCCGCTCGGCGGAATTGGCGATGCGATGTTCTGGCTGACATTGCTGCCCATTTGCGGCGGTATTGGAGCCAGTCTCGCACTGCAAGGTTCTATCCTCGGCGCCGTCGTCTTTATTGTTCTGTTCAACGTGGTTCACCTCGGCCTGCGTTTTGGCCTGGCGCACTATGCTTATCGGATGGGGGTCGCGGCCATTCCGCTTATCAAAGCGAACACCCGGAAAGTGGGTCATGCGGCGTCTATCGTTGGGATGATGGTGATTGGCGCGCTGGTGGCAACCTATGTTCGTCTGAACACCACGCTTGAAATCAAGGCCGGTGATGCGGTTGTTAAATTACAGGCCGATGTTATCGATAAGCTCATGCCCGCGTTTTTACCGCTGGTCTATACCCTGACCATGTTCTGGCTGGTACGCCGCGGCTGGAGCCCGTTACGCCTTATTGGTATCACCGTCGTTCTGGGTGTAGTCGGTAAATTCTGTCACTTCCTGTAAAGACAAAGAGGTTTGAGATGTTAGGCATTATTTTGACGGGGCACGGCGGATTTGCCAGCGGGATGGAAAAAGCGATGAAGCAGATCCTTGGCGAGCAGTCGCAATTTATCGCCATCGACTTCCCGGAAGCATCAACGACCGCGCTGCTCACCTCACAGCTTGAGCAGGCCGTTGGTGAACTGGACGACCGGGAGGATATCGTGTTTCTGACTGACCTGTTGGGCGGTACGCCTTTTCGGGTGGCATCAACACTGGCGTTACAAAAACCGGGACGGGAAGTGATCACCGGCACGAATTTACAGCTCCTTCTGGAGATGGTGCTGGAACGCGAAGGATTAACCAGCGAAGCCTTTCGCCAGCAGGCGCTGGAGTGCGGACATCGCGGCCTGACCAGTCTGGTGGATGAGCTGGGGCGCTGTCGCGAAGAAAACGCCATAGAGGAAGGGATATGATCCAGTTGCTGCGCGCCCGACGCGTGTTGACCGAGCAGGGCTGGCTTGACGATCACCAACTCCGTATTGAGAAAGGCGTTATTGCGGCAATAGAGCCCGTTCCCCCAGGAATCACAGCGCGTGATGCAGAGTTACTGTGCCCGGCATATATTGATACGCATGTTCACGGTGGCGCAGGTCTGGATGTCATGGACGACGCGCCGGATACGCTCGATAAACTGGCGTTGCATAAAGCGCGCGAAGGCGTGGGCGGTTGGCTTCCCACGACGGTCACTGCACCGTTGGATGCTATCCGCAATGCGCTGGAACGTATTGCCCGGCGCTGTCAGTCCGGCGGCCCCGGCGCGCAGGTGCTGGGTAGTTATCTGGAAGGTCCCTGGTTCACGCCGCAGAACAAAGGGGCTCATCCGCCTGAACTGTTTCGTGAATTGGATCTTGCCGAGCTGGACGACCTGATAGCCGTCTCACAGAACACCTTGCGCATCATCGCGCTGGCGCCGGAAAAACCTGGCGCACTGCAAGCAATTCAACATCTCAAACAACGCGGCGTACGCGTCATGTTAGGCCATAGCGCGGCAACGTACGAACAGACCTGCGCCGCATTTGATGCCGGTGCAGACGGGCTGGTGCATTGTTTTAACGGTATGAGTGGATTACACCATCGGGAACCAGGAATGGTGGGCGCCGGGTTAACCAATACGCGTGCGTGGCTGGAGCTTATCGCCGACGGGCACCATGTCCATCCTGCGGCACTGCGTCTGTGCTGCGGCTACGCGAAAACGCGGGTTGTATTAATCACCGATGCGATGCGCGCAGCAGGTATGCCTGACGGGCAATATGATATTTGCGGCTACGGCGTCGAAATGCGTGGCGGCATTGTACGCACCGCGTCCGGTGGGCTGGCGGGCAGTACGCTCTCGATTGATACCGCCGTACGAAATATGGTCAAACACGCTGGCGCGACGCCAGAAGAGGCTATCCATATGGCCTCACTGCATCCTGCCCGCCTGCTTGGCATCGATCGCCAGTTGGGATCGATCGAGCCAGGCAAATGCGCCAGCCTCATCGCGCTGGACAATGGCCTGCATCTCCAGCGTGTCTGGATTCAGGGGCAGCCCTTCGCCTTGTAGACCTTTCATTCTCTGTCATATTGGCCTTAGACGTAACGTCATGAGGCCTTTCTTTTTCTTTCGCTAAGGAAATCCTTAGATAACGTAAGTTAAAGCCAACACGTTATATATCAATGAGATAACTACACCCTTCGTTTCACCGATCACATTTTTCGTTTTATTTCACTTTGCATCATTGAACTTTCGATTTCTTTTCTATAGATTTTATTTAACTGAACAGAAGAACAAGTGAAACGAAACGAAAGTCAAAGGAACAATACCAACGGCTGAGTGGAGTTCACAAGACTAAGGACTATGTTATGCCAGAAACTCGCACCTCCGTTACCGGCACCTGGACGGAAGAAGAGATCCGTCAACAACCGGCCAGTTGGATCCGCTCACTCAATAACATCAGCAGTATTCGATCGGCCATTGATCGTTTCCTGACGCCATTGCTGTGCAAAAACGATCTGCGGATCATACTGACCGGCGCAGGCACTTCCGCGTTTATCGGCGATATCATCGCCCCCTGGCTTTCACGCCACACCGGGAAAAACATCACGGCCGTACCCACCACTGACCTCGTCACAAATCCAATGGATTACCTGACGCCCGCACATCCGTTACTGCTGGTCTCCTTCGCCCGCTCCGGCAACAGCCCGGAAAGCGTTGCCGCCGTTGAGCTGGCAAATCAGTTTGTGCCTGAGTGCTATCACCTTTCGATCACCTGCAATGAAGCCGGAAATCTGTATCAAAATGCCGTCGACAGCGATAACGCCTTCGCATTGTTGATGCCTGCTGAAACGCACGATCGCGGCTTTGCGATGACCAGCAGCATCACCACCATGATGGCGAGCTGTCTGGCGGTGTTCGCACCCGATACGATCAACAACCAGACCTTCCGCGATGTTGCGGATCGCTGCCAGACGATCCTCGCCTCGCTCGGTGATTTCAGCAAAGGCGTTTTTGGCAATGAGCCCTGGAAACGGATCGTTTACCTCGGTAGCGGCGGGTTACAGGGCGCTGCGCGTGAATCTGCGCTCAAAGTTCTGGAGCTGACAGCCGGTAAGCTGGCTGCATTTTACGACTCGCCGACGGGTTTCCGTCACGGCCCGAAATCGCTGGTTGATAACGAAACGCTGGTCGTGGTGTTTATCTCCAGCCATCCCTACACCCGTCAGTACGATCTCGATCTGTTAGCGGAACTGCGCCGCGATCAACAGGCACTGCGCGTCGTCGCAATCGCCGCTGAAAGCGATCCTGTCATCGACGCAGGCCCACATATCCTGCTGCCGCCATCGCGCGCTTTTATTGATACAGAACTGGCTTTCTGCTTCCTGATCTACGCGCAGGTGTTCGCACTCATGCAATCCATCAGCGTCGGAAACACCCCGGACACCCCATCCGCCAGCGGCACGGTTAACCGTGTGGTGCAAGGTGTTGTTATCCATCCCTGGAATGCCTAAGAGGATCGCATCATGAGCATTATTTCCACCAAGTACCTCCTGCAAGATGCCCAGACGAAAGGTTACGCTGTCCCTGCATTCAACATCCATAACGCCGAAACGATCCAGGCGATCCTCGAAGTTTGCAGTGAAATGCAATCCCCCGTGATCCTCGCCGGTACGCCTGGCACCTTTAAGCACATTGCGCTGGAAGAGATCTACGCGCTATGCAGCGCTTACTCCAACAGCTATGACATACCGCTGGCGCTGCATCTCGATCACCATGAGTCGCTGGAAGATATCCGCCGCAAGGTCAATGCCGGCGTACGCAGCGCCATGATCGACGGTAGCCACTTCCCGTTTGAAGAAAACGTGAAGCTGGTGAAATCGGTGGTGGATTTCTGTCACGCGCGCGATTGCAGCGTGGAAGCTGAACTGGGACGTCTGGGCGGCGTGGAAGACGACATGAGCGTCGATGCGGAAAGCGCCTTCCTGACCGATCCACAGGAAGCGAAACGCTTTGTCGAGCTCACCGGTGTCGACAGCCTCGCTGTGGCAATTGGTACTGCACACGGGCTTTACACCAAACGTCCTAAAATCGATTTCCAGCGTCTGGCTGAGATTCGCGAAGTGGTTGATATCCCACTGGTGCTGCACGGCGCAAGCGATGTACCTGATGAGCTGGTGAGACGGGCCATTGAACTCGGCATATGCAAAGTGAACGTTGCAACGGAGTTGAAAATCGCTTTCGCCGCAGCGGTTAAAAAATGGTTCAGTGAAAACCCTGATGGCAACGATCCGCGTTATTACATGCGCGTGGGCATGGATGCGATGAAAGACGTCGTCAGAAGTAAAATAACGGTTTGCGGATCCTACAAAAAGTTACTGCAACCTTCGCATTGTTAATCTTTGTTTTCGAATTGAATCAATAAACATATAAAAACAACTTACTTCGCAATTTCAAAAGGTCATGATTAATTCCTCATGACCTTCATATTATACTGATGAAAATCATGGAGTACTCTACATGACACAGGAAAAGTCCTTTAAATCGAGGTTATGGGAATTTTTTCAAAGCCTGGGTAAAACATTTATGTTCCCCGTATCGCTGCTTGCATTTATGGGGTTATTATTAGGTGTAGGCAGTTCAATTACCAGTCCGTCGACAATAAAAAGCTTTCCATTCCTGGGAGGAGAACTTACCCAATTAACTTTTGGTTTTATTGCAATGGTAGGTGGATTTGCTTTTACTTATTTACCTGTCATGTTTGCTATTGCTATTCCAATGGGAATGGCTAAACGGAATAAAGCCGTTGGCGCTTTTTCAGGTTTTGTCGGCTATATGCTGATGAATATGAGTATCAATTATTACCTGACCGCGACACACCAGATTGCGGATGCCGCGACAATGAAACAGGTCGGGCAATCCATCGTATTAGGCATTCAGACATTAGAGATGGGCGTGCTGGGCGGCATCATCGCTGGCGTTATCACCTATTTCCTGCACGAGCGTTTCCAGGATACCGTCTTGCATGACGCTTTCGCTTTCTTTAGCGGCATTCGTTTCGTCCCTATTATCACCTCGCTGACAATGTCTCTGGTGGGGTTAGCGATTCCATTACTCTGGACCTACGTCGCGATGGGTATTGCCGGTATCGGACATATCATTCAGAGCACCAGCGTATTTGGCCCATTCTTATACGGTGTAGGCGTGCTGCTGCTCAAGCCTTTCGGCCTTCATCATATCCTGTTAGCTATGGTGCGTTTCACCCCGGCTGGCGGAACGGAGTTCGTTAACGGCCATGAAGTCGCCGGGGCGCTCAATATTTTTTATGCCGAGCTAAAAGCTGGCCTTCCCTTCAGCCCACATGTAACGGCCTTCTTATCTCAGGGCTTTATGCCGACATTTATTTTTGGTTTGCCTGCCGTAGCATATGCTATCTACAGAACGGCCAAACCCGAAAACCGCCCGGTGATTAAAGGACTGTTACTTTCCGGTGTTTTAGTTTCGGTTATCACTGGTATCTCCGAGCCTATTGAATTTTTATTCCTCTTTATTGCCCCAGCGCTGTATGCCTTCCATATTGTAATGTCTGGGTTGGCTTTGATGGTCATGGCAATTCTTGGCGTCACCATTGGTAATACGGACGGCGGCATTCTGGATTTGTTAATTTTCGGTGTGATGCAAGGAACATCAACGAAATGGTATTTATTATTCCCGGTTGGTATCGTTTGGTTTGGGATCTACTTCTTTGTTTTCCGCTGGTACATTCTTAAGCATGATATTAAAACACCAGGCCGTGAGGACTCTTCAGATGATGCAGCCCAGGCTGTTGCAGCAAATACCAAAGCACGCGGCAAATCAAAATATGATCACGGTGTTATTTTGAATGCGCTGGGTGGGAAAGAAAATATCGATTCTCTGGATAACTGTATTACCCGTTTACGCCTGGTGGTGAAAGATATGTCCAAAGTGGATCAACAAACATTAAAAAACGCCGGGGCGCTCTCCGTCGTTGTACTGGATGCGCATAGCGTTCAGGTCATTATTGGGCCACAGGTGCAAAGCGTGAAAACAGGCATTGAAGCCTTAATCTAACAGGAGTCTGGAATGTTCGATTTCGACAGTATCATCGAGCGTCAAAGTGATAAATGCCGCAAGTGGGATCATCCGTTTGTCTGCTCGCGGTTTGGCGCCGTACCAAAAGACTTTATTCCGCTATGGATTGCGGACATGGATTTCACCTCACCTCCTGCGGTGATTGACGGCTTCCAGCGTATCGTCCAGCACGGAACATTTGGCTACACCTACTGTTTCGATGCGTTTTATGACGCGGTCATTACCTTCCAGTATGAGCGCCATCAGGTAAATGTTCAGCGTGACTGGATCACGCTAACCTACGGCACCGTTTCTACACTGCACTACACGGTTCAGGCATTCTGCCAACCGGGCGATAGCGTGATGATGAATACGCCGGTCTATGACCCTTTTGCGATGGCGGCGCAGCGGCAGAATGTGCATGTTCTCGCCAGCCCGCTTCGCGTGGAAGAGAACCGCTATCATCTTGATGTTGAATTGATCGAAGACCAGCTTAAAACGCATCGTCCAAAGCTATGGTTCTTCTGTTCGCCGCATAACCCTTCAGGAAGGATCTGGCGTGCGGATGAGATCCGTCTGGTCTCTGATTTATGCAAACGCTATGGCGTGATCCTGGTCGTTGACGAAGTCCATGCCGAGCACATTCTTGATGGTAAGTTCGTCAGTTGCTTGTCATCGGGGTGCGCCGCACTGGATAACGTTATTGTCCTGACCTCGCCCAACAAAGCTTTCAACTTAGGCGGGCTGAAAACCTCTTATTCCATCATCCCGAATGAGACGCTGAGGCAGCGTTTTCGCCAGCAGCTTGAGAAGAACTCCATCACCTCACCGAATATCTTCGGTGTCTGGGGAATCATTCTTGCCTATCAGCAGGGGCTTGCATGGCTGGATGCGCTGAATGGATATCTGCGCGGCAACGCCGTATATCTGGCTGACGCCATTAAGACCCACTTTCCCGACTGGAAAATGATGACGCCGGAATCGTCATATCTCGCATGGATTGACGTGAGTGCGGATGAGCGCAGCGCAACGCAACTGACACAGCACTTTGCTCAACAGGCAGGAGTGGTGATCGAAGATGGCAGCCACTACGTGCAAAACGGTGAAAACTATTTACGGATTAACTTCGGCACCCAGCGCTATTGGCTGGAACACGCCATCGACAGGATGCTGAAGCATTACTAATCCTTGTACAAACAGTGTTATCCCCACCGGGTAACACTGTTTTTCCTCTGATGTGGCCAGCCAGGGCAGTAAATGGCGGCCGCCCGACTTTCACACTTACTCCCCCTGCTGCTCCAGCGCATACTTATACAGCGCGTTCTTTTTCACGCCGTGGATTTCGGCGGCAAGAGCGGCGGCCTTTTTCAGCGGCAGTTCCGCCTGTAACAACGCCAGCGTTCGCAGCGCGTCGGCGGGAAGCGCATCGTCCTGGGCTTTGTGCCCTTCGACAATCAGTACCATTTCCCCCTTGCGGCGGTTTTCGTCCTCTTTCACCCATGCCAGCAGTTCGCCGACCGGCGCGCCGTAAATGGTCTCCCAGGTTTTGGTCAGCTCACGCGCCAGCACCACGTAGCGAGATTCTCCCCACACGGCGACCATATCTTCCAGGCTGTCCAGCAAACGGTGCGTGGATTCATAAAAAATCAGCGTCCGTGGTTCTGCTTCAATCGCTTTCAGCGCATCACGGCGGCCTTTCGATTTCGCGGGCAGAAAACCTTCATAGCAAAAACGATCGGACGGCAACCCGGCGGCGCTCAGCGCGGCAATCGCGGCGCACGGCCCCGGCAACGGAACCACACGGATGCCGGCTTCACGACAGGTGCGCACCAGATGGTAACCCGGATCATTGATCAATGGCGTTCCGGCATCAGAAACCAGAGCAATGTTCTGCCCCTCTTTCAGCTTCGCCACCAGCGTCTCGGCTTTTTGCTGCTCATTGTGGTCATGTAAAGCGAACAAGCGGGCGTTAATCGCGAAGTGTTGTAACAATAGTCCGGTATGACGAGTGTCTTCAGCGGCAATTAAATCAACGGCTTGCAAAACTTCGAGCGCTCGTTGGGTAATATCAGCCAAATTCCCGATAGGAGTAGGTACAATATAGAGTTGGCCCTGAGAATTATCCGCCGATTCGTTTTGTTTCATTGTGTCGTCCGTATTGCCGATTTAATATTGAGCATTGCGTAAAAAATATCACTGGATACAGTATGGTACCCTCAACATTTTCTCGTTTGAAAGCCGCGCGCGCGCTGCCTGTCATTCTGGCAGCATTGATTTTCGCGGGCTGTGGCACCCAGGCGCCGGATCAAAGTGCTGCCCATATGCAGGGCACGGCACAAGCTGATTCCGGCTTTTATCTGCAACAAATGCAGCAAAGTTCAGATGATAGCAAGACCAACTGGCAATTACTCGCCATTCGTGCACTGCTGAAAGAAGGCAAAAGCCAGCATGCCATCGAATTATTCAACCAGTTGCCGCAAAACCTGAACGATGCGCAGCGTCGCGAACAGTCGCTGCTGGCGGTTGAGATCAAACTGGCGCAGAAAGATATCGCCGGCGCGCAGGCGCTGCTGGAAAAACTCACTCCGGCTGATTTGGATCAGAACCAACAGGCGCGTTACTGGCAGGCGAAAATTGATGCCAGCCAGGGCCGCCCTTCTCTTTCACTGCTGCGCGCGTTAATCGCCCAGGAGCCGCTGCTGTCTGCAAAAGACAAGCAGAAGAACATGGACGCCACCTGGCAAGCGCTCTCCTCTATGACCCAGGAACAGGCTCAGGCGCTGGTCATTAACGCCGATGAAAACGTCCTGCAAGGCTGGCTGGATTTACAGCGTGTCTGGTTCGATAACCGTAACGACCCGGACATGATGAAAGCCGGGATTGCCGACTGGCAAAAACGCTACCCACAAAATCCAGGGGCAAAACTGCTGCCCACGCAACTGGTCAATGTGCAAAGCTTTAAACCGGCTTCCACCAGCAAAATCGCCCTGCTGCTGCCGCTGAACGGCCAGGCCGCCATTTTTGGCCGCACCATTCAGCAAGGTTTTGAAGCGGCGAAAAATCTGGGGACGCAACCAGTGGACGCGCAGCCTGCCACTGCGCCTGTCGCGGAACCGACAGCGCCGGCAGAACCTGCCCAGCCGCAAGCCGCTGACGGCGTCGCCAGCCCTTCCCAGGCGGCGGTGAACGATTTAACCGGCGACGAACAAACGCAGCCCGTCGAGCAACCGGTAAGCGCCCCGGCGCAGACCGCCACGGCGAGCGCGCCGGCCAACCCTTCCGCTGAACTGAAAATCTACGACACCACCTCTCAACCGCTGGATCAGATCCTCACGCAGGTTCAGCAGGATGGCGCCAGCATTGTTGTCGGCCCGCTGCTGAAAAATAACGTTGAAGAGCTGATCAAAAGCAATACGCCGCTGAATGTCCTGGCGCTTAATCAGCCTGAGAAGGTGCAGAACCACGCCAATATTTGCTACTTTGCCCTCTCACCTGAAGATGAAGCCCGCGACGCGGCGCATCATATTCACGACCAGGGCAAACAAAATCCGCTGTTGCTGATTCCACGCAGCGGGCTGGGCGATCGCGTGGCGAACGCTTTCGCTCAGGAGTGGCAGAAGCTGGGCGGCGGCACGGTGTTGCAGCAGAAATTCGGTTCTACCGCTGAGCTGAGAATGGGCGTCAACGGCGGCTCCGGCATTGCCCTGACGGGCAGCCCTGTCGCCGCCAGCCAGCCCTCACAGCCGGGCGTCACCATTGGTGGCCTGACGATTCCGGCACCGCCGACAGACGCGCAGATCACTGGCGGCGGCGGTCGCGTTGACGCGGTCTACATTCTGGCGACGCCGGAAGAGATCGGGTTCATTAAACCGATGATCGCCATGCGTAACGGCAGCCAAAGCGGCGCAACGCTGTACGCCAGCTCGCGCAGCGCGCAGGGCACTTCCGGCCCCGACTTCCGTCTGGAAATGGAAGGCTTGCAGTACAGCGAGATCCCAATGCTGGCCGGTAGCAACATGCCGTTAATGCAGCAGGCGCTCGGCGCCGTACGCAACGACTACTCCCTTGCCCGTATGTACGCGATGGGCGTAGATGCGTGGTCGCTGGCGAACCACTTCTCGCAGATGCGCCAGGTGCCGGGTTTTGAAATTAACGGTAATACCGGGGCGTTAACCGCCACACAGGATTGCGTGATTAACAGGAAGTTATCATGGCTCAAATACCAGCAAGGGCAAATCGTCCCCGCCAGTTAACGAGTAAACAGATCGGCGACGTGTGGGAAGCCGCCGCACGCCGCTGGCTGGAGAGCAAGGGACTGCGTTTTGTTGCCGCCAACGTGCGTGAGCGCGGCGGCGAAATCGATCTGATAATGCGTGACGGAAAAACCACGGTCTTTGTTGAGGTTCGTTATCGCCGCTCGGCACAGTTTGGCGGCGCGGCCGCCAGTGTGACCTGGAGCAAACAACACAAATTATTACAGACCGCCCGCTTGTGGCTTGCTCGCCACAATGGGAGTTTTGATACTGTGGATTGCCGGTTCGATGTGTTAGCCTTCACCGGAAATGATGTTGAGTGGTTTAAGGATGCCTTTAACGACCGCTCATAATTGAAGATTTAAGGATTAGCGTGCTCGATAGAATTAAAGTCTGCTTTACAGAAAGCATTCAAACGCAAATTGCTGCGGCAGAAGCTCTCCCGGATGCAATTTCCCGTGCCGCCATGACGCTGGTTCACTCCCTGCTCAACGGCAACAAAATTCTCTGTTGTGGTAATGGTACTTCCGCCGCCAACGCACAGCATTTTGCTGCCAGCATGATCAACCGTTTTGAAACAGAACGTCCCAGTTTACCCGCTATTGCACTTAATACCGATAATGTGGTCTTAACAGCGATTGCCAACGATCGCCTGCATGATGAAATCTATGCAAAACAGGTCCGTGCGCTGGGCCATGCCGGTGATGTTTTATTGGCGATTTCTACGCGTGGCAACAGTCGCGATATCGTTAAGGCCGTTGAGGCCGCCGTCACTCGGGATATGACCATTGTGGCGTTGACAGGCTATGACGGGGGCGAGCTGGCCGGGTTATTAGGGCCGCAGGATGTTGAAATCCGTATTCCCTCACACCACAGCGCGCGCATTCAGGAAATGCATATGCTGACGGTAAACTGCTTGTGCGATTTGATCGACAACACGCTTTTCCCTCACCAGGATGATTAAGGAGTACATATGAAGGCATTTTCGCCACTCGCAGTCCTTATTTCTGCGTTGCTGTTGCAAGGTTGCGTCGCTGCCGCGGTGGTTGGAACCGCCGCTGTGGGTACGAAAGCCGCAACCGATCCACGTAGCGTTGGCACCCAGGTGGATGACGGAACCCTGGAGCTGCGCGTAAACAGCGCGCTGTCGAAAGACGAACAAATCAAGAAAGAAGCGCGCATCAACGTAACGGCGTATCAGGGCAAGGTATTACTGGTGGGTCAGTCGCCGAATAGCGAACTCTCCTCGCGGGCAAAACAGATTGCGATGGGTGTCGATGGAGCGACAGAAGTGTATAACGAAATCCGTCAGGGCCAGCCGATTGGTCTTGGGACGGCTTCGAACGATACCTGGATCACCACCAAAGTGCGTTCGCAGCTGTTGACCAGCGATCAGGTGAAATCGTCCAACGTAAAAGTGACGACCGAAAATGGCGAGGTTTTCCTGTTGGGTCTGGTCACCGAGCGTGAATCAAAAGCCGCTGCGGACATCGCCAGCCGGGTCAGCGGTGTGAAACGCGTCACCACCGCCTTTACGTTTATCAAATAACCCGCCGTTTTAGCCGGATGGCGGCTTCGCCTTATCCGGCCTACGGGAAGTGCCATTTGTAGGCCCGGTAAGCGCCAGCGCCACCGGGCATTGCGCCGGATGGCGGCTTTGCCTTATCCGGCCTACAGAGAAGCACTTACGTAGGCCGGGCAAGCGAAGCGCCCCCGGCATTTCCACTTCACACCAGCGCAATACTTCCCACTATCACCCCAGAAATCGCCACCAGTACGCCTGTAAGCCACAACGCTTTTGCCGGGAAGGCTTTACGCAGCATAATCAGCGACGGCAGACTCACCGCCGGCAAGGTCATCAGCAGCGCCAGAGCAGGCGCGGTTCCCATTCCTGCCAGCATCATCGTTTGTACAATCGGAATCTCTGCGGCGGTAGGGATTACAAACAGGCATCCCGCGACGGCCATCGCAATAACCCACATCAGCGTATTATCAACTGCGCCATCGGCATGCGGGAACAGCCAGACGCGCGCCGCGCCTAATACCAGTACCGCCAGGATATAAACCGGGATCGTACTCCAGAACAGCGACCACAATGCTTTTCCCCAGCGAGCAAAGAATCCGCCCTGCGGTTCAGATACGGTGATCTCCTGAGGAATGTCTACCTGCGGCGACTCTTTCACCCATTTCTGCACCAGCGTCGCTACCACCAGCACCATCGCCAGCCCGGCAACCAGACGAATAGCCGCAAAATGCCAGCCGAGCACAAAGCCCATAAACACCAGCGTTGCCGGGTTTAACAGCGGATTCCCCATCCAGAACGCCAGCGCGCCGCCCATAGAAACCTGCTGGCGACGCATTCCCGCCGCCACCGGCGCGGCGCAGCAGGTACACATCATACCTGGCAGCGAGAACAGGGTGCCAAACAGCGTGCCGCGAAAACGCGACTGCCCCAGCGTACGTAGCAGCCAGTCGCGCGGGATCAACACCTGAATCAGCGAACCGAGGATCACCCCCAGCACCGCCGCCTTCCAGACCGCGATAAAATAGATCATCGCGTAGTCCCAGGCCGCTCGCCACGGGTTCGCATCCGCCTGCGCCAGAATAGATTTACCGATACTGTGCGTTTCCGCAGCCGTGAAGGCTTTGCCGTAATAAGGCTGCCATTTCACATACCAGAGGCCAACGATAACGACGAGAAAGAAGAGTGCGGGTTTCCACCATTGAAATGGCGTCACCGCCTGAGATGAAGACTGACCAGCCATAGCATTCCCCAGGAAGTTATTGAGATAATTAAGCCCGTGAATACTACGCCTTTGGGAAATGTTTGGAAACGTCGTTTTTTATCGGATGGGGGCAAAATGCCCGGTGGCGCTCGCGCTTATCGGGCCTGGAGAACGCCACGAAATCCCATGTCGGATAAGGCGTTAGCCACCATCCGGCAGTGAACAGATGCTATAACGCCCTTTCCCGCAACCGGGATGAGGTCAGGATGGTAACGCCTTCTTGCTCCGGCGCCAGAGCCTCCTCCAGCATCGTACGCGCCACATCTCTGGCGTCGATGGATTTCCAGTTTCCCGGCAGCAGCCGGAACAGCGGCGCAAACAGCGTTTCATTCATCCGGTGTTTAGCTCTGTCGCCAAGCAACATAGAGGGACGCGCAATCGTCAGGCGCGGCCATTGCTGGGCGATTAACGCCTCTTCCATTTCACCTTTGACCCGGTTATAGAAAAACGGCGATCGCGCATTTGCGCCCATTGCGCTCACGACCAGCATATGTCGGGCGCCCAGCCGCCGCCCCGTCAGCGCGGTATCCACCACCAGCGTATAATCCGCATGAATAAACGCCTCTTTGCTTCCGGCCTCACGGCGAGTCGTTCCCAGACAGCAAAAAACAATGTCCACCGGATCGGTCACCTGCGCCAGCGCATCGGTCAGTTGAGGATCGTGAGGATTATAAACGCCGAACATATCCGCCAGAGGGCGGCGTGTGGGCGCGGCTATCGAATGAATCCGGGGTTCATTAAGCAACATCCGCAGGAGGTGTCCTCCCACCAGCCCCGTCGCCCCTGTAATTAACACCTGAGTCATCGCGCACCCCATAACCTCAACCATTCATCTAACTATAGGCTACGGATCGGGCTGCGTAGCCAGTGCATTTTTTTGCCAAATCCCAACGTGTTGTCAGTGAATTTGATTTCATCCAGGCGGATTTCCCATACTGGCGCTGGCAACATTCTGGCGACAGGAAAGCGGCGGAGATAGGCCTGACGCGCCGCATCGCTTTCCTCGCCCTCAAGCTTGCGGATCTCCCCTTTAAACTGTATTCCGCGAATCCGCGCCACCGTTTTCGGCTGACCGTTGACCGTTCCGGCAACGGGCGCGCGCGGGCCGGACATCTGCGCATGGCGCGTTTTCTCTTCCGTGAGTACATAAAACGCAACCTTTTGCGCATCAAACAGATAAAACGCGTTTGCGCACCAGAGTTCGCCCTCATGCTGAACGCACCAGGTGACCACATGCTGCTTTGCCAGCCAGCGGCTTATCGCGGTGAGTGTTTCCATCGTTATTCTCTCTTATACTGGGCATCTGAAAATTAACACGCTAATGGTCATGATGACACCCTGGTATCTGTATCTGATCCGCACCGCAGACAATGCCCTCTACACCGGGATTACGACCGATGTAGCGCGCCGCTATAAGCAGCATCAAAGTGGTAAAGGCGCAAAAGCGTTGCGCGGAAAAGGGGAACTCACCCTGGCGTTTTCGGCGCGGGTCGGCGAGCGCTCGCTTGCCCTGCGCATGGAGTATCGCATCAAGAGACTCACAAAGCGCCAGAAGGAGCGCCTCGTGACAGAAGGTGAAGGGTTTGAGGCGTTACTGGCCAGCCTGCAAACCCCAACGCTTAAAAGCGATTGAAATGGTCGTGGTATTCCACCAGGCCCGTCACGCCGTCCAGCGCGTCTTCCGCCAGGCGGTGTACCTGGAAAGCGCTTTCGGTGCCCGGCCAGCGGCAATGAAGATCGTAATGCGCCGCCAGTTCAAAACCGAAACGGCTGTACAATGCCGGCTCGCCCAGCGTGACGACCGCCGCATAGCCAAACTCGTTGAGTGAATCCAGTCCTTCGTAGACCAGTTGGCGCGCAATCCCTTGTCCACGGTAGTTTTCATCTACCGCCAACGGCGCCATTCCCACCCATTGCAGGTCTTCACCCTGTACATCGACCGGACTAAACGCCACATAGCCAACCACCTGACCTTCGTCGTCAGTGGCGACCAGACCCAGCGTCAGGAAGCCATCTTCGCGCAGGTCATGCACCAGCTTCGCTTCCGCATCGCTTTCGAACGTGCGGCGCAGCAAAGCGTCGATACCGGGCGCGTCAATGGGAATTTCAACTCGAATCAGCATGGTTCACCTACCGAGGTCTGTTTGGTTTCTGGCGAGGTTTTCATACCCGCCTCAACAAAATCCGCCAGTTGCAGCAGCATAATGCGTAACGCTTTCGGCATCTGCTCCAGTTCGATGGCGTCCATCAGGTTTTTCACATACAGCCCTAACTCTGTATCGCCTTCAATGACCAGACGACGCTGGAAGAAGAGCGTATCAGGGTCCTGCTTACGCGCCGCAATCATCAACAAGTCGCTGGCATCGGCGCTAAAGCTCACGTCGGCCTCAGCGTTCTGACTGACAATCAGTTTGCCGTTCTCAACAGAGGTGTACCATCTGAGGTTAATATCACGCACCGTAATACTTAACCAACGGCCTTCGAGGAACTCAAGCTCCCCATCTGCCAGCGCCTGACGAAATTGCCAGCTCAGAACCTGTTCCAGAACCTGGCGCTTCAGCGCAAAGGGCGTCAGTTTAACCGGAACACTCATCAGAGGCGGGCCAAAATGTACTAAGCGTGAACGCAGTTTATCCAACACGAGCTTTACTCCCTGTTTCAATAATCCCGTTATTTTGCCATATCAGATAAACGACATAGCGGCGTAAATCAACAATTCGATACGAAATTGTTACCCAGTTATAGGTGTAACCAATACGCCTTTAACTGCCTTAAATCAAAAATTGTCGCAGCAAGGTTAACTAAAATCTCTCTTCGTTAACAATTTTGCGGCCTGGACGGCGCAACATTCAGGAATAATTATGGAGCTGCTCTGCCCTGCCGGAAATCTCCCGGCGCTTAAGGCGGCCATTGAGAACGGTGCTGATGCCGTTTATATCGGGCTAAAAGATGATACTAACGCCCGTCACTTCGCCGGTCTTAATTTTACTGAGAAAAAATTGCAGGAAGCGGTGAATTACGTCCATCAACATCGCCGTAAACTGCACATCGCGATTAACACGTTTGCACACCCGGATGGATATGTTCGCTGGCAGCGTGCCGTGGATATGGCGGCGCAACTGGGCGCGGATGCGCTGATCCTGGCCGACCTTGCTATGCTTGAGTATGCAGCAGAACGCTATCCGCATATTGAGCGCCATGTCTCTGTTCAGGCATCGGCAACGAATGAAGAAGCAATTAACTTCTACCATCGCAACTTTGACGTTGCGCGCGTCGTCCTGCCGCGCGTGCTTTCCATTCATCAGGTGAAACAGCTCGCCCGCGTCACGCCCGTGCCGCTGGAGGTCTTCGCCTTCGGCAGCCTGTGCATTATGGCGGAAGGCCGTTGCTACCTCTCCTCTTATCTGACGGGTGAATCCCCCAATACCGTCGGCGCCTGCTCTCCGGCCCGCTTCGTGCGCTGGCAACAGACCCCTCAGGGGCTGGAATCGCGCCTGAACGAGGTGCTCATCGACCGCTATCAGGACGGTGAGAACGCCGGTTATCCAACGCTGTGTAAAGGTCGCTATCTGGTTGATGGCGAGCGTTACCACGCGCTGGAAGAACCTACCAGCCTCAACACGCTGGAACTGCTGCCTGACCTGCTGGCGGCGAATATCGCCTCGGTGAAAATTGAAGGACGTCAGCGCAGCCCGGCGTATGTCAGCCAGGTGGCGAAAGTGTGGCGTCAGGCGATCGACCGCTGCATGGCCGCCCCGCAAAACTTCGTCCCGCAAAGCGCCTGGATGGAGACGCTTGGCTCCATGTCCGAAGGCACTCAGACCACGCTTGGCGCGTATCACCGTAAATGGCAGTGAGAAAAGCAATGAAATATTCCTTAGGGCCGGTGCTTTACTATTGGCCGAAAGAGACGCTGGAAGCATTTTATCAGCAGGCCGCCACCAGCAGCGCCGACGTGATTTACCTTGGCGAAGCGGTGTGCAGCAAACGCCGCGCCACCAAAGTGGGCGACTGGCTTGATATGGCGAAATCCCTTGCCGGAAGCGGCAAGCAGATCGTGCTCTCCACGCTGGCGCTGGTACAGGCCGCCTCTGAATTAGGCGAACTAAAACGCTATGTGGAAAACGGCGACTTCCTGCTGGAGGCCAGCGATCTCGGTGTAGTGAATATGTGCGCCGAGCGCAAGCTGCCGTTTGTCGCCGGTCATGCGCTTAACTGCTATAACGCGGTAACGCTGCGTCTGCTGCTTAAACAGGGCATGGTGCGCTGGTGCATGCCGGTCGAGCTTTCCCGCGACTGGCTGGTGAATCTGCTGAACCAGTGCGATGAGCTCGGCATCCGCAATCAGTTTGAAGTGGAAGTGCTGAGCTACGGTCATCTGCCGCTGGCGTACTCCGCCCGCTGTTTTACCGCGCGTTCGGAAGACCGCCCGAAAGACGAGTGTGAAACCTGCTGCATCAAGTACCCGAACGGGCGTAACGTGTTGTCGCAGGAGAATCAGCAGGTGTTCGTGCTTAACGGTATTCAGACCATGAGCGGCTACGTTTATAACCTCGGCAACGAGCTGACCTCCATGCAGGGGCTGGTCGACATTGTGCGCCTTTCCCCGCTGGGTACGGAGACATTCGCCATGCTCGACGCCTTCCGCGCCAATGAAAACGGCAGCGCGCCGTTGCCGCTGGCCGCGCACAGCGACTGCAACGGTTACTGGAAACGCCTGGCCGGTCTGGAACTACAGGTGTAACTGAACCTGCCGGATGGCGGCATAAATGCCTTATCCGGCCTACGATTGGACTGATAAACTTTTGCCGGATGGCGGCATAAATGCTTTATCCGGCCTACAATGCGTTTGTAGGCCTGATAAGCGAAGCGCCATCAGGCAGTTGATGTTTGCGCCCCGCCTTATACCGCTCACTTTGTTAACAACGGTAATCAAATTTTAATGCAGTATTAAATGATTCACCGACGACAAAGTGAGCCGTTATGACTGACAAAACCATTCCATTTTCGCTGCTGGATCTGGCACCGATCCCCGAAGGCTCCTCTGCGAAAGAGGCCTTCTCACACTCACTGGATCTCGCCCGTCTGGCAGAGCGGCGCGGCTATCACCGCTACTGGCTGGCGGAACATCACAACATGACCGGTATCGCCAGCGCGGCGACATCGGTGCTGATTGGCTATCTGGCCGCCAATACCACCACGTTGCATCTGGGTTCTGGCGGGGTGATGCTCCCCAACCACTCACCGCTGGTTATCGCCGAGCAGTTCGGTACGCTGAATACGCTCTATCCTGGACGGATTGATCTGGGCCTGGGGCGCGCGCCGGGAAGCGATCAGCGCACCATGATGGCGCTGCGCCGTCATATGAGCGGCGATATTGATAATTTCCCGCGCGACGTCGCTGAACTGGTGGACTGGTTCGACGCGCGCGATCCCAATCCACATGTACGCCCGGTTCCGGGCTATGGCGAGAAGATCCCGGTGTGGCTGCTGGGTTCCAGCCTGTACGGCGCACAGCTGGCGGCGCAGCGTGGTCTGCCGTTCGCCTTCGCCTCCCACTTCGCGCCCGATATGCTGTTCCAGGCGCTGCATCTTTATCGCACCCAGTTCAAGCCGTCCGCGCGGCTGGAAAAACCGTATGCGATGGTGTGCATCAATATCATCGCCGCTGACAGCAATCGCGATGCGGAATTTCTGTTTACCTCTATGCAGCAGGCGTTTGTGAAACTGCGTCGCGGCGAGACCGGACAGCTACCCGCGCCAATTCAAAATATGGATCAGTTCTGGTCGCCGTCCGAGCAATATGGCGTGCAACAGGCACTGAGCATGTCGCTGGTGGGCGATAAAGCCAAAGTACGTCACGGGCTGGAATCTATTCTACGCGAAACGCAGGCGGATGAGATTATGGTCAACGGGCAGATTTTCGATCATCAGGCGCGGCTGCATTCGTTTGACCTGGCGATGCAGGTGAAAGAGGAGTTGGTGGGGTAGTGCGTTGTTTTGCCCGGTGGCGCTTCGCTTACCGGGCCTACGAGATTGTTCAGGCCGGATAAGGCGTAGCCGCCATCCGGCACAACAAACTTACTGGTACACTGGTAACAAGTTCACGCTCGACAGAATATGCACCAGCGCGTTGCCGATACCGAATACCAGAATCAGCGCAATCATCGGCTTGCCGCCCCAGACGCGGAATTTCGGGCTGCCGAAGCGTTGGCGTGAAGCTCGCGCCAGCAGAGCCGGAACAATGGCTGCCCAGATGGTTGCCGCCAGCCCCGCATAGCCAATAGCATACAGGAACCCGTTCGGCCACAGCAGACCGCCAATCACCGGCGGCAGGAAAGTCAGCAGCGCAGTTTTGAAGCGCCCCAGCGCCGAATCATCAAAACCAAACAGATCCGCCAGATAGTCAAACAGACCGAGCGTCACGCCGAGGAACGAACTCGCCACCGCAAAGTTAGAGAACACCACCAGCAGCAGATCCAGACTGCGGCTGTTCAGTACGCCGCTCAGCGCCTGTACCAGCACATCAATATTACCGCCCTGCTGCGCAATACCGATAAACGCCGGGCGCGGAATATTACCCATCGTACCCAACAGCCAGATGGTATACAGCACCAGCGCCATCAGCGTACCGTACACCAGGCATTTCACGATGGTACGCGGATCTTTACCGTAATATTTCATCAGGCTTGGCACGTTGCCGTGATAACCAAACGACGCCAGACAAAACGGCAATGTCATCAGCAGGTACGGCGTGTAAGACGCATTGCTTTCGGCCACGTTAAACAGCGTCGCCGGCGTGACGTGCCCCAGCAGACTGCCGAAGGTCAGAAAGAAGGTGATGACTTTCGCGCCCAGCACAATCGCCGTCATCCGGCTAACCGCTTTCGTACTCAACCAGACGACAAAGGCCACCAGCAACGCAAACGCAAAACCTGCCGCCCGCGCCGGAACGTTCAGCGACATTTCAGCAAAGGTATGATGCAGAATCGAGCCGCTCGCCGAGATATAGGCGTAGGTCAGGATATAGAGCACAAAGGCAATAGAGATCCCATTCACCACGTTCCAGCCTTTACCCAGCAGGTCTTTGGTGATGGTGTCAAAGCTGGAGCCAATCCGGTAGTTGAGGTTGGCTTCGAGGATCATCAGCCCGGAATGCAGCATACAGAACCAGGTAAACACCAACGCCGCCATCGACCAGAAGAACCACGCACCGGACATGACCACCGGCAGGGAGAACATTCCCGCGCCAATAATGGTGCCGCCGATGATCACCACGCCGCCAAGCAGCGAAGGTGACGTTTGGGTGGTGGTTAGTGTTGCCATTCAGCCCTCTCTCCAGTGAATAATATTGCGACTACATTTTATTGTGTCGCACTGTACCAGTACGCGAGTACAAAGGAAATAAAAAAAGCCCCGATCGCAATCATCGGGGCTGTATATTTTACTTTACGGTGCGAGACCGCGATTTAGCGTGAATTACGCATCACCGCCGAAACGACGACGACCGGTGGAGTCGTCACGACGCGGCGCACGGCCTTCACGACGCTCACCGCTGAAACGACGACCATCACCACGGCCACCTTCACGACGTTCGCCGCCAAAACCACGACCGCCTTCACGACGTTCGCCACCGAAGCTACGACCACCGCCACGACGCTCGTTACCGGAATGCGGTTGCGCATCGCCCAGCAGTTGCATGTTCATCGGCTTGTTCAGGATGCGGGTGCGCGTAAAGTGCTGCAACACCTCACCCGGCATACCTTTCGGCAGCTCAATGGTGGAGTGGGAAGCAAACAGCTTGATGTTACCAATGTAACGGCTGCTGATGTCGCCTTCGTTAGCAATCGCGCCAACGATATGACGCACTTCAACACCGTCATCACGGCCCACTTCAATGCGGTACAGCTGCATATCGCCAACGTCACGACGTTCACGACGCGGGCGATCTTCACGGTCACCACGATCAGCACGCGGGCCACGATCGTTACGATCGCGCGGACCACGGTCATCACGGTCACGGAATTCACGTTTAGGACGCATCGGCGCATCCGGCGGTACGATCAGCGTGCGTTCGCCCTGCGCCATTTTCAGCAGTGCGGCAGCCAGCGTTTCGAGATCCAGCTCTTCGCCTTCTTCGGTCGGCTGGATTTTCGCCAGCAGTGCGCGGTACTGATCCAGATCGCTGCTTTCCAGCTGCTGCTGAACTTTCGCTGCAAATTTTTCCAGACGGCGTTTGCCCAGCAGTTCTGCGTTCGGCAGTTCCACTTCCGGGATGGTCAGCTTCATGGTGCGTTCAATGTTGCGCAGCAGACGACGCTCGCGGTTCTCAACGAACAGCAGCGCGCGGCCAGCACGACCCGCACGACCGGTACGGCCGATACGGTGAACGTAAGACTCGGAGTCCATCGGGATATCGTAGTTTACAACCAGGCTGATGCGCTCAACGTCCAGGCCACGGGCCGCAACGTCAGTTGCAATCAGGATATCCAGACGACCGTCTTTCAGACGCTCCAGAGTCTGCTCACGCAGCGCCTGGTTCATGTCGCCATTCAGTGCAGCGCTGTTGTAACCGCTACGCTCCAGCGCTTCAGCCACTTCCAGGGTCGCATTTTTAGTACGAACGAAGATAATCGCCGCATCAAAATCTTCAGCTTCCAGGAAACGCACCAGCGCTTCGTTTTTACGCATGCCCCAGACAGTCCAGTAGCTCTGGCTGATGTCAGGACGTGTGGTCACGCTGGACTGAATGCGCACTTCCTGCGGCTCTTTCATAAAGCGGCGGGTAATGCGACGAATCGCTTCCGGCAT
>OKVM01000240.1_pt1 | contig 31130 bp, 25 predicted proteins | sample 1606841 | NCBI WGS metagenome assembly OKVM01 (sample SAMN03281010, study PRJEB24777) | human gut metagenome | isolation source: fecal sample PR157 from 1 month old male Malay infant, caesarean delivered... | reverse complement strand
ATGGTACCCAACCCCCACGTTAACGGTACCCGGCTCGTTTCTGGAAACCCTGCAAAGGCGGGGCCTTGCGGGCCGTTCGCAAATTCCATCCAAGATTCTCTAAGAATCTCCATCATGCGCGCTAAGCGCCGCGCCTTGATGGCGCAGCTCATCGCTTGCTGCTCTTGGTCGGCCTACGGCCGTCGGGCACCAAAAAGGTGGGGCGGGCCAGCCGTCGCGGACGCGGTTAGTTCCGTGGATTACCCACCGGTCGCAGCGCCTGGTCGAGCCGTTGAAACCGGCAAAAAGACGATTGGCACCAAAAAGGGAAGGGCAGGGCCAAAACCGGCATAAGGCCTCTAACGGCCTGCGAAAGCGTCCAAAATCGCTCCTTTATGGGCCGTGGTGGCGTTTTTTAAGTGTCGGAACGGGGGTTATGGCTGTCATGTGTGAAAACTTCTCACAGCGCTATACAGGCCGTTTTTGCGGTGTGTAATAGACGGAAGAGCTGCGGCAGGAAAACAAAACCCCGCACTTAGGCGGGGTTGTTTGGGAGGCTGGCCAGCGATCAGCTATTGTCGCGCTTCTCCTGCCTTTGAGCTTCCTGTGCGGCTTGGATGGCCATCAACACTTGCTGGTTTAGAGCGGCGTTATTCTTGCTGCCAAGCAGCGGTAGACGGTTCAGCGCCTGTGCCCCGGAAAACATGCGATAGGAAGCTGACAGGGCGAGCGGACTTACCCGAAGCTGTAAGGCCGTGTATTGGCGATCCAGCCTATCGAGCTGTGGCCCGTAGCCCTTGCTACGTAGCCATCGGCCGAGCGCCCACATGCCGATAGCGAAGGTCGAGGCGAATACTACAAATCCAGCGAAAATCAGAATGTCAAACATGGTTATTTCTCCAGTTGATCGTTGTTCGAAGCGGTGCCCTGCACGTCGAGCGAAGCGAGGCGACCGGGAGTAGAACTGGTGTCCGAAGCTGGTCGGATAACATTAGACTCCTCGACTATCGTTTCCGCGCCGTTGGCCGGGGCTGTCGAGTTGGCATCGCCGGGAACAGGTGGTGGAGAGCCTGCGCCAAGAGACAAAGAGTGCGCGTTCTCCATGCCCGGCACTGCCATCGAGGCCATTACGCCGAGCATCTTTGCACCACCATTGGCCGCTTGGGAAAGTGCGTTGCCGGAGCTGACAACTCCCCCTTTTGGTGTCGCTTGCTGGTCGTTGTTGTCGTTGCCCTGCGCCGCTTTTCCGGCCTGCTTGGCTGCCTGCTGCACTCCGCTGCTAGGATGCTGCGGCGCGGCGCCCGGCGTTTGTGGTGCGCCGCTACCGCCCACTCGGGCACCTACCGACGCCGCGCTCTTGACCGCCGTTTGGCCGCCAGTGCTCGCGCCGATACCAGAGGTCGCACCGCCCCCACCTGTTGCGGCCGCTGCGGGCGCACCACCACTGGCAAAGCTGGAATTGATTGCGGCGGCCAGACCGCCGCCGCCAATCCCTCCGGCACCCGCCGCACCGGCAGCAGCAGGAGCCGCGGCGCCAACCGTGGCGATGGTGGCCGCCGCCGCGGCCGCCCCGGCAGCACCGGCTACCGCCATCCCGCCAATGGCGGAGCCGCCGCCCGTCGATGTGCCGCTTATCATGCCGCCGATCAGATCAGGGATGGTCTTCGTCAGATAGCAGCACACCAAGGCCAGACCGACCATCGTCATCAATGACGCTTCGTCGTTGGTGTAGGCCGCTAGCCACTGCTTAGCCGACTGTACGATCAGGCCGACAATCAGCGTTAAGACGAACAGCTTGGCTCCGATTGCGACGGTAAAACGCATGGGCGCAATTGCAAAGTCCCGCGTCCATTGAGAACCACCAAAGCCAAAGAACAGCACAGATGCGTTGATGATCACGTAGGACTCTACGAGCGTCACAAACATGAACGCTGCGATGAAGGCGAAGCACGCCAAGACCAGCACAGCGCATACAGCGATCAGAATTCCCTTGGCCGGAGAAAACACTGAAATGCCTTCCACCATGGTGCGGCCGAAATCCAGCGCAACTGCGAGCATGTCGCCGGGTTCTAATGCACGGCCAAGACCGCTTGCCGATGCTGCCGCATCGCGGAAGCTATCGACAATGGCCGTCGACCACTCCACGGAATAAGTCATGACTGCGAGGAAGAAACCGATCACCATCACGAAGCGCAGCAGTTCGCCGACAATCTCGCCGAAATCAGCTTGCTTCATGACCAGAGGCATAAGCGTCCATACGAACTGGATGGTGGCCAGCAGCCAGAACAGTCTAATGGCGTAGTAGTACAGTTTTCCTGACCATTGGTGCGACTGCTGCAGAACGAGATCGAGAAGGCCCTGAACCGATGTATCGGCGTGGGACAGGTCGTTCGCAGCCATAGCATTTCCGGCGACAAGCACGCTCGCTAGGACAAGGAACAACAACAGACGACGTTCCATAACTAGTACCCCTTGACGCCGCCGCGAGTGTTCGGGCGCGCCTCAAATGCGGCATCAGCGTCACGCTGGTGCCGTTGTTGTTCCGACACCGCAGTGCATTCGCTGTTGCCTTGAACAGCCACAGTGACCACAGAACCGGCCAATGCGGACGCGGTGCAAATCAGGGCTATAAGCCATTTCGAAATAGTCATTCTCAGTACCCCTTAACGCCGCCGCGTGTGTTTTTACGCGCTTCAAACTGTTGTTCGGCGGCTTCGCTAGCGGCCGTCCGGTCGCCTTGCTGGGCCATGTAGTTGCCCTGCATATTGATTTGTGTGGCTACCAGATCGCGCAGCTTTTGCAGTTGCTGCACGTTCTGCGAGGCTATTTCGTTGCCCGCCTGAATCGCCTGCATCCGGCCAGCGGCCGACTGCGAACGGGAAACCATGCGGGCAAGCTGCGCGTCCTCAGACTCGAAAGTGCCGGTATTGAGGTTCGCCGCTTCCATCGCCGTTTTCACGTTGTCGCGCCCCTGCTCTGACCACTTCTGATAACGATCCCGCGCCGGGACTGCCGCCGAGTTCGCGGCTTGATTCAGGTAGGACTCGAAGCCCGGAAACTGCGTGTTGAACTGCGAATCCATGTTCTGGATTTGGCGGCCCAAGGCCTGCGACTTCGTGTAGATATTCACCACGCTTTGCAGGTCGGCCGCGATGCTGCCGAACATGGAGTTGGGCAAGCTCAGACCCTGCGTAACCATGTTTTGATACTGCTGGATCTGCGTCTGCAACTGCTGCGCGGTGTTTAGTTGCGTGTTGACCGCTTCGGCGTACTCGTACATCTGCTGATAGAACGTCGAGCAGTTCGAGCAGTAGATGGCATAGGCTGGAGCCGGTGCCATGTAGAGACTTACACCTAGGCCTGCGCTTGCCATAGCCAGAGCGAGCGCCGCACCTCGACCGAATTTTTGGGCGGCATAAGTCGACGTTTTTTGCGATTCCATTTCCATACCGAATACCTCATTTTGTCATCGTCCGAGGTTTGATTATTGACCGATATGGAGCGGTTTTAAATATGCGGATAATTTTGTATCCGCATAAAATTCAATGGCTTATGTCCGTAAACTGTCCGCCAATCTTCACGAGATTGTTTCTCAACAGTATGATTTTGATCGCGTTTTTCTTGACGAGCGGACGGGGTTTGGCTGTCCGTTTTGATACGTTTTGCGGACAAAAAAGCCCACCGAAGTGAGCTTTTGATAAGGCGGTGCGCGGCGTCAGTGAGCAGCGTAATAGGGATTCTGTACGCGATAGAGGTCACGCTCCGTTTCCGGAATGTGCAGCGTTTCAAGGTGCCAGTCTTCGAGAGAGGAAGCTAGCTCGGCCGCAATGCGCTGGGCTTCGATAACGTCTTTGCCAGACCGCCCGTTGGCTCGGCCAAGGCAGGCTTGCAGTTCGTTGAGTTGATTGGCCAATGCGCCGATGCGGTGAGCTGTCTTCATGATCAATTCCCCTTGCTGATCCTTTCCACGATTCTGTCGAATTCTTCTCGGACTTGATCGTCCGTCAGCTCAAGATTAACCAATCCTGACTTTATTGCAATTCTTCCGATTCTTTCGGCTGCCTCATTGTCAAGTTTTGCCAGCCTTGCTTTTGCCGTTTCAAGCTCCGAAAGCGCATCAGCCCGCCGCTCAGAAAGTGTTTTTCTGGCCAATTTATCCACTCCTCTTTGGTGCCATTTTGGCTTTACGCCGTTGAATGTAATTGCATTCTAACGACCGTCGGCATGTTTGGCCATAACAGGATCATCACTTCCCATCGTGCTTGTAGGGAGCGAGGATTGGCTGACCTTGCTTGATGTATCGTGTGACGTATTTGGTGAACTGGGTGTATCCCATTTCGAGCCGGTCCGCGAATGCCTCATAAATCCATACCAGCGGTACCCCGCGTTCGTGCTCCTTCCGCACCTCATCAAGTACCACCACGAACGATGCGCGGCCACGGCGTTGAGGGCGACGTTCAGTATTTGCATTTTGATGGTCGGTCATGTGCCTTTCTCCGTTCTCGACGTTCGGTCCAAACCAGTATATCCAAGCAAAGAAAATTAGCGCAATTTTACGCAATTCTTGGCTCGTAATAGCGCGACGCTGCGCGATTTAAGGAAAACTAGCGCAATTATAGGAAAATGAACGCAACTGATGTTAGCGAAGCTGGCCATTAGCGTTAAATTGCCTAAAATTGCACTGAGCAGTACGGCAAGATGTGTGTTGTACCGGTACGGGCAAGCCCGCACCAGTCCAACACCGCCCCTTACTCACCTGCGGTTCGACGGCATCTTGCTCTGCGAGGCTGTCAGTCGCTCCGCGACATTTACACCAAAGAGGAAAGGCTTATGGCCGGTGAAAATGCGATTGAGGCTATCAAGCCGCATTCGCGTGGGACACGTCCACGGCGGGAGCGAATTGAGGTTTGGGTCAGCATTGATGAGAAAAAAGAGTTAGCCGAAAGGGCCGATCAGGCGGGATTGTCGAATGCCGCTTTCCTTCGCGCTGTTGGGCTGAATCTGCCTATAGGTTCACGGGCCGATTTGGAAGCTGTCCGCCAGTTGGCAAAGGTGAATGGCGACCTAGGTCGGGTGGCCGGATTGCTGAAATTGTGGCTCGCTGAGAAACGCGGTCAGGGCGCGCGACCGATTGACGTAGAAGCGATGATGATGGATTTCCGCGCAATCCAAGAGGACATGCGGGCGCTCATGGGGAGGATTTCCAAATGATCGCACATCGCATCAACCGTGAACGCAAGGCCTCAAGCCCAGCCCGGTTAATCAAGTATATGGTGGCGGCCAAGGGCGGCATTGACCCGACGAGCTGGGAGCGCACGGCCGATTACATTCTGGATTCCGCCAATGGCACGACCGAGGGCGAGAAGGTCGCCAGCTACCGCGTTACCAACTGCGGCACGGATGATCCGGCAGATGCCGCAATCTTGATCCAAGCCACGCAAGCGGCTAACACCAGGTCGAAGGCGGAAAAGACCTACCACTTTGTCTATTCCTTCCCGCCCGGCGAGCAGCCAGACCTTGAGACGCTGCACGCCATCGAAGACGAACTATGCGCTGCCATCGGCCTCGATGAGCACCAGCGTGTATCAGCGGTTCATATCGACACCGATAACCTGCATGTGCATGTGGCCATCAACAAGGTTCACCCGACCGGGTTACAGAACATTGAACCCTATTACGATCAGTTCCGCCTGATGGAGGCCTGTGAGCGTCTTGAGGTAGAGCATGGCTTGCAAAGAACGTTTCATGGTCTGGAGGCAAAGCAGCGGCATCAGAACCGCGACATTGAGCTGTTGCCAGCGAAAGCCCCAGAGCAGCGCGACAGCCTATTCCGTGAACACCTTAGAAACGCTTACGACCTCAGCATATCGAAGCCTCCTGAAGCCAAAACCCTGAACGGGTTGCGCAAGCTGTCCGATACCCGTCTACAGAGACAGTCAGCAGATAAAGCGGAGCCAGTCCGCATCGGCGCGAAGGTGGCCAGCGTGGAGGCGCAGTCCGGCATCGAGACGCTGATCGGGTACGCGGCCCGCGAGCTGGCCCCGGCGATGCGACAGGCGACGAGCTGGCAGGAGCTGCACGACGCAGCGGCCGAACACGGCCTAGAGGTTCGCCAGCGCGGCGCTGGCCTTGTCATCGGCGAGCCAGATTCAGGCATTTGGGCGAAGGCCAGCAACGTCGGCCGCGACCTTTCCATGAAGGCCCTAACTGACCGTCTTGGCCCGTTCCAGCCTTCCGAACGGCAGGCCGAGGCGAAGGCGAACCGCAAGCGGTACGAGCCACGACCCCGGCGGCCGGATAACCCGACGACAGCGGGCCTGTTCAACCAGTACCAGCGCGAGCGACAGGCGGCCATTCTGGCCCGCCGTCAGGGCCTCGACCAGATCAAGCGCGAGAGTGCGGCTTTCAATGCGCAGGTTAAGCAGTGGAGCCAGACAGAGCGAATGCTTTTGAAGGTCGCGGGCAAGGGGCCAACCAAACGCCTGATGTATGGCACTATCAAACAGCAGGCCGACGCCTCGCGCCAAAAGAACCGGCAGAGCGCAGACGCTCGCCGTCAGGCGCTGTTCAAACAGACGACGATGCCCACTTGGGCCGACTGGCTGACGCAGCAGGCCGAGCGCGGCAACACCGAGGCGCTGGCCGTGCTGCGCGACCGCGAGGAACGGACACGCCGCTGGAACGGGGAGCTACTGACCGCCGACCGGGCCGACAAGGCCAAGGCTGTTGTTCTCGACAAGCTCAAGCCCAAGGCCCGGAAAGACGGGACGATGGCGTACAGCACCATCGACGGCGGCATGGTGATCGACCGGAAGACGCACGTTCAGGCGCAGAAAGCCACGACCGGCGCGGCACTGGTTGCGCTCGAACTGGCGTCCAAGCGGTTCGAGGGCCAAGCCCTTATCGTGGAAGGCACAGACGAGTTCCGGCTTGAAGTCGCCCAGCTCGCCGGTATGCACGGCCTTAAGGTCACGTTCACCGATCCGGCGATGGAGCGTATGCGCCGCGAGACGGCCGAGTATAAGGAAATGGAGAAGGCCTTTCAGACCGAGGTATACGCTCCGAAGGACACCAAAAAGGGAGAGGCGAGCGATATGCCAGGCGTGGCCCCACAACGTAGGCAGATGCAACCGAAGGACCGCTCTAATGGACTGATATAGCTGAAAACATCGTTCAATGACTCGTCAGAAAGTAGGTTGTCCTGCGTTATTGGCACTGTTCTATGCTGACGAGGCATTATCCCATAAAGTGTATGGGTTGAATCTTGGAAAGAATAATTAGTAGGAGCTTTAATGCATCTAATAATGCTCGATACATGTGTTTGGCTTGATATTTCGTCTCAAAAAGCTGAATTGCCGATGCTTACTGCCATAGAACATCTGGTGCAGGATGGGAGTATCAAAATACTACTGCCCGATCTGATACGTGCCGAGTACGAACGAAATAAAGATAGGGTGATTGAGGCTACGCGAAAACGGCTCGCCAGTGAATTTCGAGTAATTAAAGGGGTGGTTGAGTCGTTTGGCGGTGAAGGTAAAGAGACTGCGCTCAAAACCTTGGATGATGTTAATCACAGGCTGCCTATTCTTTCCGAAGTAAATCAAAACACAGTAAATCGTGTTACCAAACTTTTTGACATGGCCCACGAAGTTGTAATCTCTGATGTCGCAAAAATCAGAGCAGCAGAGCGGGCTATCGCTAAGAAGGCACCGTTCCATAAGCAGAAGAATAGTGTTGCTGACGCAGTGTTAGCAGAGACTTTCCAAGAGTTTCGGATGTCACACGCAAGTGAGTACGAAACCTTTAGATTTGTCACTCATAATGTCACGGATTTTTCCGGCAAAGACCACAGGCAGCCACACGACGATTTCGCAGATATTTTTGACGGCAGCAGCTCTTTATTCTTTAACGCCACAAGCTCTGCCATCGAGGATTTGCTCGATCTTGAAGAATTTCACTATGAGAATAGCTTTGCTTGGGAGGACGAAACTCGTGGGCTTCAGGAAATCATGTCTGCGATGGACGAGTTGTTCGATAAAGTTTGGTACAACCGCCATATGAACATGATGTATCACCTAGATAATGGTGACATAGAGGTCGTCCCCGCTGGCACAAAACGCTACGGCAATGATGTGATTCACGAAGATATCCTCGGCCAAGCAGAAATTGCAGCTCAACGGGTCAGGGATAAATATGAAGATACTGGGCCCTGGAGCGACTTTGAATGGGGGATGCTGAATGGGAAGCTGTCTGCCCTGCGATGGGTCTTGGGTGATGAGTGGGACATGCTCGACACGTGAGTAAGGATGCTGCTTCTTATCCATAAAACTATGTGGCGATATCCGAAGGATAGTTGCCAGCTTGGCTGGTAACTCAACCGCGATTTCAAGCAACCTGCTTTTCAGGTTTTTACTATTAAACGATTCCATTTTGGATTGCGCAATCCAAGAAGCAGCAGTTGAGGGACGTCATCATGCGGCGAAGGTGCTGGTGCTGCAAAATCTGTTCATAAAACGGTATTTTCTTGAAAGCCTACCGGGTTTCGCGCTTTTGTGGCTGGACGCATTCAGCAGTGTTAAGATACCCGTCAATTTTTCAATGTTTCGGTACTGTCAATGAATCAACGCATTGGATACGCCCGCCTTTCGAAGGATGACCAGTACCTAGACCTGCAGCGTGACGCACTTAAGCAGGCCGGGTGCAACGTGATCTACGAGGAAGTGGCTACCGGCAAAACCGCACCACGCCCGGAGCTTGAGGAGTGCCGTAAGGCGCTACGGGCCGGAGACACCCTCGTGGTGTGGCGGCTGGATCGACTAGGGCGCAGCCTCCCCGAGCTGGTGCAGATCGTGGCTGATCTTGAACATTGCGGGGTCGATTTCGTGAGCCTCACTGAGAAAATCGAGACGGGCAGTGCAGCGGGCAAGACGGTTTTCTATGTGATCTCGGCGCTGGCCGAGTTCGAGCGCGGCTTGATCCGGGAGCGGTCGCAGGCCGGACTAGCAGCAGCCCGCGCACGTGGCCGCGCCGGTGGCCGAAAACCGAAGCTAGATGAGCAGCAGGTGCGCGAGATCAAAGCCCTGTTGCGCGATCCAGATATTCAGGTGGCCGAGGTAGCTCGCCGTTATGGCGTGTCCCGAACCACCCTTTACAAACACGTTGGCGTAATTACGCCGCGCCAATGAGGAGTTTGCATGAACCAGCAGCTAGACACTGCAGACAGCGTACGCCGCGAGTTAGCCCCCCGTACCGCGCAGAAACATAAAGCCGAATTTGGGCAGTTCATGACGCCTTCGAGCGTGGCCCGCTTCATGGCATCATTGTTCCCACCTAGCACCCAACAGATCTGTCGTCTACTTGATGCAGGAGCGGGTGTCGGCGCTCTATCCTGCGCTTTTCTCGACCGTTGGGCGACGGGTGGCTTTAGCTTTGAGTCCGTCGAGGCGACGGCCTACGAAATCGACGACAACCTGCGCGGCCACCTTACGCAACACTTAGGTGGATACAGTTGCGTGAGGCCCCGCATCCTCGCAGGAGATTACATCGAACTCGCAACTGCTGAGGGGCTGAAGGACCGAGGCTATACCCATGTGATTCTCAATCCGCCGTACAAGAAGATCAACAGCCAATCCGCTCACCGGCTTGCATTGCGTAGTGTCGGTATAGAGACTGTGAACCTGTATTCCGCCTTTCTCGCGCTGGCGGTGGGCGAGGCGGCGCCGGGTGGGCAGATCGTTGCTATCATCCCGCGCAGCTTTTGCAATGGCCCGTATTACCGACCGTTTCGTGATTTCATCCTTGCGCGAGCAGCGATCCGCCATATGCACCTATTCGAGTCACGCAACAAGGCTTTCAAGGATGACGAGGTGCTGCAGGAAAACATCATCATCCGCTTGGAGCGTGGTGGTCAGCAGGGGGCAGTAACGATTTCGACTTCCACAGATGACAGCTTTTCCGACCTGAACATCCACGAACATCCGTTTGACCGGATCGTGTTCCCGGATGACCCGGAGCGGTTCATTCATGTGCCGACCACGACTGAGAAAAGCGCCATCGAGTTATCGCCTGTCGTGCGCTATTCGCTGGCCGACATTGGCGTGAAGGTATCGACTGGGCCGGTAGTTGATTTCCGCTTGAAAGAACACTTGCGAGACATGCCAGAGCCGGGCACCGTGCCCCTGATTTACCCCGGCCACTTGAGCATGACGGGCACCGTCTGGCCCGTACCGGGCTTGAAGAAGTCCAACGCGATCATGCGAAATAACGAGACGGAAAAATGGCTTTACCCAAACGGGTTTTATTGCGTGGTGCGCCGTTTCTCATCGAAGGAGGAAAAGCGTCGTGTAGTGGCAAGTCTCGTTGATCCTGCTGCCTTTGGCAATCATTCGGTGCTGGGCTTCGAGAACCACATGAACCTGTTTCACGAGAACAAACGCGGCTTGCCCGAGGCACTGGCCCGTGGGTTGGCCGTGTTCCTGAATACGACCGCAGTAGATGAGCATTTCCGGCGCTTCAACGGCCATACGCAGGTCAATGCAACTGACCTCAAGCTGATGAAGTACCCGAGCCGTGACACCCTGATCGAGCTTGGCGAGTGGGCCATGCAGCAAGGAACGCTCACGCAAGACCTGATCGATAGCAAGCTGGGGACCCTGACCGCATGAAAGATAAGAACGATTACATCGAGGCTGCGCAACAAATCATTATTTCCCTCGGGCTACCGAAGGCACAGCATAACGAGCGTTCGGCCCTTTGCCTTTTGGCCCTGTTGGATCTCACTCCGGGTAAGTCATGGGCCGACGCAGGAAACCCGCTGATCGGCATAACGCCCATCATGGACTGGGCGCGCGATCACTTCGACAAAGCTTATAAACCGAACACCCGTGAATCAGTACGCCGACAGACAATGCATCAGTTTTGCGACGCTGGACTCGCTCTCTACAACCCTGACAAACCCGACCGTCCTGTGAATAGTCCGAAGGCGGTGTATCAAATCGAACCCTCCGCATTGGTCTTGCTGCGCACCTTCGGAACCCCTGCATGGCATGACAGCCTCGTTGCTTATTTGGCCGAGCGTGAAACACTTGTTGCCCGCTATGCCAAAGAGCGCGAGCAGAACCGTATCCCGGTTGAGATTGCACCGGGCCAGCAAATCACTCTCAGTCCCGGTGAGCACAGCGAGTTGATCCGGGACATCATCGAGGATTTTGCACCGCGTTTTGCGCCGGGTAGCGTTCTGATATATGCCGGCGACACAGGTGACAAGTGGGGTTACTTCGATGCACCATTGCTGGCCGGATTGGGTGTTGATGTGGATTCGCATGGGAAGATGCCCGATGTGGTGTTGCACTTTACTGAGAAAAACTGGCTGCTACTGGTGGAGTCTGTCACCAGCCACGGCCCGGTCGATGGTAAGCGCCATACCGAGCTGGCGAAGCTATTCGCCGGATCGACCGCCGGGCTAGTCTATGTGACTGCCTTCCCAAACCGGGCCATCATGGGCCGCTACCTGAGCGAAATAGCTTGGGAAACTGAAGTGTGGGTGGCAGATGCACCTTCCCATTTAATCCACTTTAACGGCGTGCGTTTCCTCGGGCCGTATCCGGCCGAGGACTGAGGCTATGGCAAACAGCCAAGTCCACCCTCAAGGGTGGATTTCTCTTTTGATAGCACCAGAACATGAAGAGCGGGCCAAGCGGATGCGGGCCGAACGCGATCGCCAGTATGGAAACATCTACACCGAGGCAGCCACTGATGAGCGATGGGTGGGGGACCTAGGCGAGATGGTTTTCAACTCATGGTTTAAGCATGAAGGCATCCAAAGCCTTGAGTGGGTACTGGATGATGCGGCCGGTCAGCCTGATTTCGTGACAGCCCTGAACGTTCGCATCGGCGTCAAGACAGTGAAGCGCAAAGTGCCGCCCCGTGAGGACTACACCGCACAAATTACGGCTCGCCATGCGGAAGAACCCATCGACCAGTTCTTCTTCATGACCTATGAAATTGCAAAGCGACGCATGTGGCTGTTGGGTGGTATCAGCCGCGAGTGCTTTCTGCAGGGAGCTCGCTATTACGGTGCTGGTGAATGGGTACATGCCAACTACAAGATTCGACAGGGGCATGAAATTTTTAACATTGAGATCGCTAAGCTAATTCCACCAAAGGTGTGGATTAAGTCGGTGACGTAGGGGGATATATGGCCGACCTGACTGCCTTTGAGCGTCGTAAGCTCGAAAAGCTGTTTGGTATGGGGGGCGGTTATGTTTTGAATTTTTCAGACCGCACCTATTCCGAATTCTTCATTGATTACCGTGTGGAAATTGATGCAGCTCAGTACCGAACAGGTGGCGACTCCAAGGCCAAGCGGATGCGCACGTTCTGGGATGTTGCTCCCAACCATACGGCTGGCCGTGTGATTGATGGTTTGATTGCTGTTGGTATTCAAGAGGACTGCCTTGGAGATAGCAATCCTCTGCTGATCGAGGATTGTCGGAAGATCGCTCAGCGCCTTCTTAGTAACCAGCCAGTGGCTGAACTGGATGCGTTGACCGCCATTGCGGATGAGCGAGATTTCGAGGTGGTGGCGGAGCACGTCCGCGAGGCAATCGAGAAGAATCAACCCGAGGGCGGGCTGGATCGGCTGCATACTTTCGTCAACAAATTCATCCGCGTGACGTGTGAACCGCACGGCATCACTATCACTCGTGATAAGCCGCTGCATAGTGTTTTCGGAGAGTACGTCAAGGCGCTGCGGGAAGGTGGTCATCTTGAGTCGGCCATGACCGAGCGCATCCTTAAGTCCAGTATTTCAGTGCTGGAAGCCTTTAATGACGTGCGTAACAACAAGAGTCTTGCACACGATAACCCGATACTGAATTATGAGGAAAGCTTGTTGATCTTTAATCACGTTGCAGCATCAGTTCGTTTTATCAAGTCCTTGGAGGCCAAGATAAAAGCTAAAATAACACAGGCAAAACACGGGGGGTGGGACGAAAGCATCCCTTTCTAGTCGTGCTCGCATCGCACGGACCTTGCTATCAAACCGCACATTTAGGAGGACGGCATCAATGAAAGATAGATCGCATGATACGGCGATGGCTGATCACTTCCGCGCCGATCCGACGTATGCGGCGGAATTGCTTGCCGAAGTCCGCCGCAAGGGTACTCCAGCCGAGCTGGCCATTCTATTGCGGCAGATGGCCACGGCCTCGGTAGATGCTGTGAGGTCGGAGGACGCCGATACAGGGCGCACTCTACTTCTCTGATTTGAACGTGGTATTTTTAATGGTTCTGTAAGTTGAATTTCCTGCAATAAGTTGATTTGTAAGGTTGTTTTTGTATGGTTTATAATTGAGTGGGGGTGAGGTTGTTATTTAACCTATTGTTTTATTTGATTTAGTGAGTTCCATTGATGATATTGACTGCATTATCAATGGCATTTTTTATGGTTTAAGGCCGACGCTGAATCGAAGATATAGCAAATACCATGTGACCGTATCAGCAAATGCCATGGTATCGACAACCGGGTGCATTGCAGCGCTGTGCTGATGCCATCGATGCTCGCTTTGATCAGAACCGCTCTCTCGACCCATGCCCCAGATCGTTAAATATGCGCCAGAGGAGCACCTCGTGATAGAAATTGTGAACAAGACAGCCGCCACTCGGAATCGAAGTATCCATATAGGTGAATAAAGTTTGCGGAAAATACGCTGAGAAAATAGAAAAGCGTCAATGAAGGGACATAGGAATGGCGATTAACGGAGAGAACGGTGTTAGTGCAGTCACCGTGGATGAACTACTCAAGCAAGGCCTTCGGATACCGAACTATCAACGCCCATACAGTTGGGATGTATCGACTGCTCTACAACTGGTGGATGATATCAGCGAAGCTCTTCGAGATACCGAACGAAAAGATATTCCCTATGTTTTGGGTGCAATCATTCTTCACGATGATGGTGAGTATCTCAATGTAGTCGACGGGCAGCAGCGCCTGCTGACTTTGCGAATGATTCTTGCGGCCTTAGATCCGATAAATCATCAAATTTCGATGTCTGGTAACAGCGAAACTCCTGTCTCCCTAGTTTGGATAGAGCTTCAAAGGCGCCTGTCGCAGTTGGAAGATAAAAAAGAGTTTTTGGATTTTATCTGTCACAAATGTCAGTTGGTGCGTATTGTGACGGACGATATTGATGAGGCATTTCGTGTCTTTGATTCCCAGAACTATCGCGGCAAACCGCTTGCCCCTCACGACTTGCTCAAAGCACACCACCTGCGCGAAATGCACGATGAGTCCGCTGCTATGAAAGTGGCTGTCGTTGAGGCTTGGGAAGCCGTAAACGATGAGGATCTGGACAGGCTTTTTTCTACTTTTTTATACCGGATATCCAAGTGGTCACGAGGCGAAAGCTCGCTCGAATTTACTATTCGGGACATCGGCATGTTCAAGGGCATTTCATCACGATCCCACAGGTCATTTTCGCCAAATCTGCGATATCACCTTGCAGCACAAGCCGCTATGCCACTTCTAAGTGCATGGTCGGTATCCTCTACACATGATGCACGAAATGCCGGGCGCAGCCGCTTTCAGCTTGATGCCCCGATAATCGCAGGACGCTCATTTTTCGAGATGGTGACATTCATGCTTGACGAACTGAAGATACTGGAACAAGAGGTTATTGACAGAGGTTTCAAAAACTTTGGCCCATCTCAAAGTCGCTACCGCTACGTGTACGAATTGTTCATTGCCGCGCTGCTTTGCTATACAAACAAGTTTGGCGATGAAGATGTAGATGAAGTGCGAAATAGGTTATTCGCATGGGCATATGCCTTGCGGGTCGAGTTACTTCGTGTGCAATTTGTATCTGCTGACAACCGAGCGCGAGGTAAAAACGATGCAAATAAATCGCCTTTTGTTTTGCTACGTAATGCGATGACTGGAAGTGTTGTCCGCAAACTTCCAATAACAAGTAAGCCATACAGCGATAACCACGAAAAGGAACTCGTTGCTTTTATCAAGGGGCTGCAATGAGCAAGAAGGAGTTGAAACCTGAACTGTTAACAGTAGGCAAGTTATTCACTGACAATTATCTGATTCCTATTTATCAACGGAACTATGCTTGGCGGGCCGAACAGATTGAGCAACTTATTAGCGATATTCAAGACTCGGTGGTAGGGGGCCAGGACAACTATTTTCTTGGGAACCTTGTTGTAATCAAGCGGGGTAGAGAGGATGAGTTCGAGGTCATAGATGGACAACAACGACTTACAACCCTCTATCTGCTTCTTACCTTCCTAGAGCAAGACGGTGAGGGTGAGAAGCCGTCGGTTGGCCATGCAGGCCACTTGCAATATGAGTCGCGCGCACGGGCAACTGAGGCCCTGCTGCGAGTAGCACAGGAGGCGGCTAAGGAGCACGTTCGACCGCAGGGCTCCACGAGTAATGCAGATGCTGGCATTCATGAAGGCTACAGCATCATCAATCAGTTCTTCAAACAAAATGAAAACCTTAATCGCTCACGCGAAAAATTCTCCGATTTCTTGCTAACGAAGGTGACTGTCGTCCGTGCCTCGCTGCCACCCAATACCGACCTCAATCGCTACTTCGAGATCATGAACACTCGTGGGCAGCAACTCAAGCAGGTTGATATTGTTAAGGCTCGCCTGATGAGCAAACTGCCCAATCAATATGAACGCGAATGCTTTGCGTGGGTTTGGGATTCCTGTGCTGACATGGATTCTTATGTCCAGATGTCTCTGACCCGTGGTGACACAAGTTTGCGAAACAAAGTATTTGGTGATGAATGGTCCTGGCTGGAGGTGACCAGCTTCTCTTCGCTAATGGAAAGTCGTCCGCAATCCGGCATCAATTCATCAAGGCAATCCTCCGAAGGGGTATCGTTGTCCTTGGATGAGGCGTTGTCAAAATACGCTAAAGAGCTCGAGTCAAATTCCACTGAAGACGAGGGCAACGAGCGGTTTCGTTCGACTATTGAGTTTCCGGCCTTTCTGCTACACGTTCTAAGAATTATGAAAGGCGATGAGGTCGAAGACGAAGGCCTGCTTGACGACAAGCGCCTCATCAAGTCATTTGACGACGCCGTAAATAATGTACCCGATGCTAAAGCCGATTGGGTGCGTAGTTTTGCATTTATGCTTCTCAAGTGCCGCAACCTCTTCGATGGCTTCATCTTGAAGCGTCAATTCACGGCAAACATCGGTGACGATGGCGATTGGTCTCTCCAGCGACTGAAAAAAGGAGGCGGGGACAAGAAGCCAACCCCGACGTACATCCATGTTTTCTCGGCCAGCAATGGAAGCTTAGAGGAGGACGGGAGTGCTGACCCACATACCCGAGATGTATTGCTGCTTCAGTCCATGCTTCGGATTACCTACACTTCTCCGCGAACGATGCACTGGATTACCAAAGTTCTTCGCTGGCTCTCCGTTAAAGCCCCTCGAGACGTGAAACATGCGGATCTTGCCGATTTGTTGAAGGGATATGCCCGCAGCAAGGTTAAAGAGACATTCTCCTTTGAGAAAGATCAGCAACCACAAGGGTTTGGTATCAGCCGTATCGTCTTTTCGTATCTCGACTATCTTCTGTTGAGTGACTCCTCAAAACGAGATTTCAAATTTCAGTTCAGAACTTCCATTGAGCACTTCTATCCACAGCATCCTGACAAAGAACAGTCGGGCGCGGTTGTTTCAGGTTCTAGCCTTAACCTGCTTGGCAACCTCGCGCTCGTAAGCGTCAGCGCGAACTCAAAATTCAGCAATAGCCTCCCCAGAGCAAAGGCCGAAAACTTCAAGGATACAATTGAACTTCAAAGTCCCAAGCTCAAGAGAATGGCGGAAATCACCCGAAATACAAACTGGGACGATCAGCAGATAACAGCACATCATGAAGCGATGGTGACATTGCTTCGTGATGATGTAAGTCTGGTGGAGGCAAGCGGAAGATCCAACCCAGGGCGTTGACTTCTTTGAATAACCGCTTTTGGACGAATATCCTTTGTGGTGTGCAAGTTGTCAGTCTAAAAGCGTTTTGCGTCGGGCGACACGATCAGTACAGTCTCCAAGTTTTCTTACCATGGTATTTTGTATGGTATCGACATGCAGAGATAATACTATTTTATTGATTTTATAGTGTTTTAAGACAGCATTGATCATCGAGTGGGAATAATCCCCGGCGTTAGCTGAGTAAAACGAAACCCTCTGTGTTTACAGAGGGTTTTTTTATAGCTGCTACATTAAGGTCTCCCACCTGACGGCAAGCGCTAATCGCGCATATATTGATGCATCTGGGCCGCCGTCAGATCCCACTGGCTTCCTTCAAACGGGGGCATATAGCTGCCATCATCTTCGCCAATCTCAGCGGCAGTGAGCTGATTGAGTTTATCGTTCATTGTCATTAACAGATCCCGGTACTTCTCTGGCTCCCGGGCGAGGTTATGATTTTCTTCGGGGTCGTTAACCAGATCGAAAAGTTCAACATCATTATTCTCCAGCAGCTCGGCCAGGGTAGCAGGAATATGATGCTGCTTGAGCGAAAAGTAGCGGGCAAATTTATAGTGTCCATCGTTGATCATACGGATCCCTGAGCGATGGGAAAAATCAGGATGGAGTGACGCGATCGCTTTTTTAAATTGATCGTGCGGGAGTTTTTCTCCAGCCAGCTTTCTGAATTTTGCCGTGTATTGCGCATCCATATACAGGATCATGCCGTAACAATAAAGCGAACCCGGACGCAGCGCATTTAAGCCCGCTTGCTCAGGATGCGCCAGTAATGGGCTCATATCCCGGCCTTTTCTGCCCTCCAGGACTTTCTCTCGCAGCGAGCGATCGCGTCCAGTCAGACCAATCAGGGTCGGTACTAAATCCAGATGATTGGTCAAACTGTTGCAGCGGATATTTCCCGGATACGCCGGATGGCGAATGATCATCGGCACATGGATCTGCTCTTTGTACACCGAGGAACCTTTACCATGCATCTGGTGGGAGCCACCGAGTTCCCCATGGTCGGCGGTAAAGACGATAATCGTATTTTGCGTCAGCTGCAGGTTATCCAGCTCATTGAGAATCGCCTCAAGATGCTGGTCATTGTCGCGAATACAGTTGAAATAATAATCCAGTAATTTGCGCCAGCGCCGGTCTTCATCGGGGAACTGTCCCTCCATCACCGCCCTGGCATTCTGGTACTCTTTATGGGCGGCAGGTCTGCCAGGCTCATCGAGCGACTGATGGCGGTTTGCAGGCAGCGGATAGTCTGGCCAGCTTTGCTGATAGATTTGGTTGTGCGGGGGTTGGGTTGGCAGCAGGGTGTGGTTTTCTTTATCCATTGGCCCTTTCCACTGCACCTGCTCACCATGCTCATCGGTGTCGATAAACATGACATCGTGGGGGTTAACCAGGTTTACTGCCGCGAACCAGGGCTTATTTTCATCATTCAGCGGGCGGCCGGTGTTACGTAGCCAACTAATGGTCTGCCCCGTGGTGACTGAATCAAAGAAATAGCCTCCCTTACTTTTCCCGATGACATCGCCAATGCCGTGATAATCAGAGAAACCATACTTTTCCATAATTTCATGCAGTCGCGGCGTCGGGATCTCGCCCAGGTCCATTTCTTCTACCGATTTACCAGCGACCGGCTGATCGATCTCCCGGGTAAGATGCCATTTACCTTTATACGCCGTGTAATAACCCAGTTCACGCATCATATGGCCCACGGTACGTAATTCCGGGTCCAGATCGTAATTCATCCAGGGGAAGCCAAGATTATCAAACATCCGGGTGTGCGGCATATGGAGCCCGGTGTACATGACAGAGCGCGATGGCGTACAAACGTTGGCCGTGTTCTGATGATTGGTAAAAGTGATACCCGTTTTCATCAGGCGTTCCCGGCCCGGCACCGGAAAGGGATACCGCTCGAAATAACGTTCCTGATCGCAGGTTATGAGTAAAATATTGTAGCCTTCGGGCAGTGTGTCAGGGATTTCGCCGGTGAAAGGAATATCCCATGCCGCTTTCGGGGCGGCATTATTTTGTGCGGCGTTTCCCGTCTCTGGTAACAGGCTCACGACAGCGGCAATCCCCAGACCTTTGAGGAGATCGCGGCGATTTCCATCTATTTTATTTGGTTCTTTCATCTTCAGACTCCGTTAATTGTAATATATTTTGCCGAATCTCCGGGATAAGACTCATAATGAGCGCGGGCGGCTGGCAATTTAATAAAAGCCTTCGCATGACGTTCATATAGGGCGTGATATGGCCGAAAAAAGTTAAATAGCCGCTGCACAGGTAATTCTGTGCTTCGTCGTCATGGATGGTAAAACGGTGTTTAGGGCATCCCCCATGGCAGGCAAAGCGCCAGTGGCAGCTCTGACAGCGGGCAGAGAGTTGGCCCTTTTGCTTCCCGAACTGTTGCTGAAATGGCGAGCTCGCCATCGCTGCCATAGCATCTTGCTTCAGATTACCCAGTTTATATTCCGCTGAGACAAAGTGATCGCAGCTGTAGACATCGCCGTTTTGCTCCACCAGTAAACTCTGCCCACAGACAGGCTGCATGGTGCAGAGCGTGGCGGGCTGGCCGGCCCATACGCCGAGCAGATTATCAAAGTACTGGATAAACACCCTGCCAACATCGTTTTCCAGCCAGTCGTCGAAAACACTGCACAAAAATTTGCCCCAGCCCTCAGGGGTAACTGACCAGGGAGCAGGGGAGTCAACGAGAGGAATAAACTGGAGATGGTGAAGGTTTAGCTCGCGGCTCAGGCAGCGATAGAGACTTTTCCCCTGGCTTGCAGACTGGCGGCTGACCACCACCATGGCATTTACCGGAACGTCATGCTGCTGCAGGCAGCGTATGGCCTGCACAACTTTTTCCCAGGTGGGTTTTCCGCAGCCCGTCGTACGCCAGGTGTCGTGGAGTGACGCAGGGCCATCAATGGATAATCCGACCAGAAATCCATGACGACGCAAAAAACGAGCCCATTTATCGTTCAGCAAGATGCCGTTGGTTTGCAGGCTGTTGGCGATGATTTTGTTACCACGGTAACGCTGCTGGAGCTCGACCACCTTTGCAAAAAAATCCAGCCCGCATAAGGTAGGCTCACCGCCCTGCCAGCAAAACTCGACGTTTTGCGAGGGGGTCGATGAAATGGTGTTGTGAATGTACGCTTCCAGCGTGAGGTCGTCCATGGTGGCATACCCTGGACGCGGAACCTCGTTTTCCAGATAGAAACAATACCGACAGGCCAGATTGCATCGATTGCCGCCGGGTTTTGCTACGGTATTAAAATTAGCGCTCATTCTTTGCTATGCTCGAACGGTTTCGATGAGGAAGAGAGTAAGGCTAATTGTGTTACCGGAGGTGTGGCTAATGTTACCGATGGCGACTGGCTTTATTTTTTGGATCATTATGCAAGCGAAAAATACAGGCGGTATCGTTATTTTTCGCAGGTGACAGCATGCCCTGCTATTCTCTTAAAAATTTCATTATTGATTTGGTGAATGTATTTTCATTAAAAATTTATAGTATGAATAATGCCTGCCATATGGCTATAAGCGCAGGCGTAAATTATCAAGGGCGTAGTGATCCACGTTTACTCTTCAGCAAGGTTGTTTTTGGCTATCGGTTGGTCAACGGCCGCTGCCGGATATTCTACATTACGTTCATCCTGCGCCTTACCCGCCTCGCGCACCATCGCCAGCGCCAGTCCGGCAACGATCAACGTTAACCCGGTGGACACCCACATTCCGCCGATAATGCCCAGCCGGTAGTTCAGCCATGCGTAGGCAAAGGGTGAAACAGCTGCCATCAGTTGCCCGGGGATCAGCAGGAGACCCGTGCGGCTGGCGTAGCTTTCTGCGCTAAACAGCGCCAGCGGCAGCGTCGCTTTGACAATCGTCACCAGCCCGTTAATCGCGCCATAGCCCAGCACAAACCCGGCTGCGCATCCGGCAAAGGTCGTGCTGCTCAATCCAAGGAGAAAACAGAGCGGCATGGCGAGCGCAGTAAAACGCGTTAGCGTGAGTGAGGTGACCCGGGGACCGGCCAGCACTTCCCCCAGCCGGGCGCCGGTCTGGCCGAATCCCCACAGCATACCGACGGCAACCGGCAGACCAAAGTGGCTGATAAACTCCGGCAGATGGGTAGAGGTACCGTTAGAGATGAAGGTGATCAGCGCAATAAAGATCGCGTAACGCGCCCCGTTACGCCGGTCGCCCTCTGCTGTCGCTGGCGAGGCTGGTGATTTCGCCGCTGAACTGAGCCGCTGGCGAGGCAGTTGATAACTCAGCCATGCGCTCAGCAGGCCAAACAGCGCATAGATCCGCAGGGCATTCTGCCAGGGCATGATGGTTAATAACGCCTCGCCCAGCGGCCAGAAGAGGGCAGAGGCCAGACCGCCAGCGAGAGTGATATGAGAGATAGTTTTCCGCGCCTGCTGACCGTACAGATTCACCACTGCGGCGAACAGCGCATCATACAGTGAGAGCCGCATGCCGATGCCGGTCAGCAGCCAGGCGCCGTACCAGCCGGCCAGCGAAGGGCGCCAGGCCATCATGGCGCAGCTGGCGGCTATCAGTAAGGTACCGCTGGTGACCACCAGTCTTCCGCCAAAGCGAGCCAGCAGCCTGGCAACGAACGGGGAGACAGCGGCCATCATCAGCATCGCAAGCGTCAGGCCGAGATAGATCTGCGGCAAGGACCATCCTTTGTCGGCGGCAATAGCCCCGGCAAAGGTGCCGGGCATATAAAAAGAGATCCCCCAGTTGATGAGTTGCTGACCGCCCGCGGTGAAGGCAAGGCGTCGGGGAATAGCGTTTATTTCCATGGTTTTTCATTCCGTTAAGACAGTTGTCCTGAGCATACCCGGCAGGCTATTGTTCTGGCAGAGCGGCCACCTTATGCGCGGTATAAGAGAAACTTTTATGACAACACTGAACCTGGGAAATCTGGCGACCTTCCGGCTGGTCGTACAGCGCGGCAGCTTTTCTGCCGCCGCCGACGCGCTGGGGATCTCCCAACCTGCCGTCAGCCTGCAGGTACGTCAGCTGGAGCAGTTTTTACAGACCAGGCTGCTGGAGCGAACCGGACGTGGGATCAAGGCGACGGCGGCGGGAATGGCATTGCTGGCCCACAGCGAGCAGATCGATCGGGCGGTGAATAGCGCGGTGCAGTCGGTCAGCGCATTCAGTCAGGAGGTTAATGGATCGTTGACGCTGGGGACAGGCGCGACGGCCTGCATTCATCTTCTTCCACCGCTGCTGCAGTATCTTCGTCAGCAGCACCCGCTGCTGACGGTGGGGGTGACCACCGGCAACACGCTGGATATCGTCCGCGCGGTGGAAGAAAACCGGCTCGATCTCGGGCTGGTCACGCTGCCCGTGCAGGGGCGCAGTCTGGCGGTGACTGAGATGTTAGATGAGGAGTTCGTGACCATCTATGCCAGCCGCGAGACGGAGATGCCGGCGGTTTATACTCCCGCCGAGCTGCAGGCGCAGCCGCTCATTGCCTTCGAGGCGGGTAGCGGCACGCGGGATCTGATTGACCGCTGGTTCCGCTCGGCGGGACTGGCGGTGACGCCGGTAATGCAGTTGGGGAGCATCGAGGCGATTAAGCGCATGGTGCGGGCAGGGCTGGGCTACAGCATCGTGCCCCGCATGGCGGTGGAGCGGGTGGAGGATCGCGACGGATTACGCGTACACTCGCTGGCGCCGCGGCTATACCGACAGCTGGCGGTAGTCATGCGTCAGGACAAAATTGTGACAAAAGGTATCGCTGAAATGCTGCGCCTGCTGCATACCGTGCGCTTATAAATCGCCGACGGCAAAATTACCGCATCAAAGACAGTACTTCAGCAGCGAGCGGCTCTGCCTGCGGAGTGTGGCGCTTGCAGTATTAGAATCAAAGGATTACTCGCGGGGGGAGGGCTCGACGGTGAGCGATGACTCCTGCGACGCTTTTTTATCCTGATGATGGTACCAGGCGCCGATGGAGGAGTAGACAAAGCGTCCAAAGAAGAAGAGAAAGCTGATAAGCAGTACGATACGGGTCATGCGACGGTTAAATCGATGTCGTTTACGCATACTGGGTGCCTGACTCACAAAAGGATCCTTGAAGTATACCCGAAGATGGGCGATGGGGGTATTAAGGCACAGGAACGAGATGGGGTCAATTGATGCAGATGTAAAAGTGCGGCAGTGAAAACATTAATTAATGTTATATAAGATAATCGTCGTATTTACATGCTCACTTTATTAGCCGTGAAATGTCGGGAAAAATAAGATTTATTAATGTTGGCGTCAGCATTTGTTGATTTATATCAATAGTCTCCTTCTCTTGGCCACTAAAATCAGCGGACGTTACCGTGTCGTTATTATTTACGCGGTCAGCATGGGTGGTTGGATGCCTGCCTGAATATGCCTCGCGGGAGCAGAGGCACTCTGTAGAGCACCTATGAATTTATTAAAATACTATCAACAATATCGCGACAAGTGGTGGGCTTTACCGCTCGTTCTGCCTGCGCTGTTATTACCGGTCGCCAGATGGGCGAATACCTACACCATGCTCAATGGTCATATGGTATTTTTGTATTATCTTCCCCTGGCGCTGGTGCTCAGCCTGATGATGTTTTTTGGCTGGGCGGCGATCCCTGGCATTATTATTGGCCTGCTCTTAACTCTGGCCCACGGCATGATGCTTGAGCAGTCCATCGGTGTACTGTTCCATTTCCTTATCCCCTGCGTGCTCTGCTGGGGCGGCTACCGCATTTTTGTCCCCCAGCGTCAGCAGGTCTCACACGGCAACGTCCGACTGATGCCGCATCGTCTGTTCTGGCAAATGCTGCTCCCCTCGGTCATTTTTCTGATTTTGTCACAGATTGCCGAATATCTTGGACTCCATCCGCGCACAACGGAAATGACCGGCGTTACGCCATTTAGTTTACGTTCATTAATCACCTTTCAGGCGCTAATGGTAGGGTGCCTGACCGGCATGCCGCTGTGTTATTTTGTGTTACGGGTCATTCGTAATCCTTTTCATTTACGCGGCTTTATTTCTCAGGTTCGCTTACAAATTGATCCAAAAATAAAAAAAATTGAAATTATTTGCTGGGCGACGGTATTAATTCTGCTACTGTGGCTATTATTGATGCCGCTTAATGATAGCAGCACCATATTTAGTACGAATTATACGTTGTCATTGCTGATGCCGGTGATGCTCTGGGGTGCCATGCGTTTTGGCTATCGCTTTATCTCACTGATCTGGACGCCGGTGCTGATTGCCGTGATCCATTTTCATTACCGTTACTTACCAATTTACCCAAGCTATAACACCCAGTTGGCGATCACCTCATCAAGCTATCTGGTATTCTCGTTTATTGTCGCCTATACGGCGATGCTGGCGACACAGCAGCGGCTGATCTACGCTCGCGTCCGGCAGATGGCCTTCCTCGACCCGGTGGTTCATATGCCGAACTTGCGGGCGCTGAGCCGGGCGCTCAACGGCACGAGCTGGTCGACGCTCTGTTTTCTGCGCATTCCTGAGCTTGAATTGCTGGGGCGCCACTATGGGGTACTTTTGCGAATCCAGTATAAGCAAATGCTGGCGAACCACCTGAGAACGCTGCTGCAGCCCAACGAAGCGGTATATCATCTTGCCGGTCACGATTTAGTGTTCCGTCTCAATAGCGAAGGGCACCAGGCGCGCATTCACTTAATTGACCGCTCCCTGCGACAGTTCCGTTTCCACTGGGACGGGGTCCCCCTGCAGCCGCGGATCGGCATGAGCTATTGCAACGTTCGCTCGCCGGTCAAGCATCTGTATTTACTGCTTGGCGAGTTGAACACCATTGCCGACATGTCGTTAGCCAGCGGCCATCCGGAAAATTTACAGCGCCGCGGCGCGGGCCATGTTCAGCAGGATCTGAAAGATAAAGTCGTGATGATGAACCGCATTCTCAAAGCGCTGGAACATGACCATTTTGTCCTGATGGCGCAGCCTATCCAGGGCATTCGCGGCGATCGCTATCATGAAGTGCTGGTGAGGATGGAAGGGGAGTCGGGTGAGCTAACGGGGCCAAACGAGTTCTTGCCGGTGGCGCACGAGTTTGGGCTGTCCACGCGGGTGGACCAGTGGGTTATTGAGCATACGCTGGCCTTTATGGACGCCAACCGGCGGGCGCTGCCTGGTCTGCGGCTGGCGATCAATCTTTCTCCGGTGTCGCTGAGCCGCAGCCAGTTTCCTCAGGAGGTCGAAGCGCTGCTGCAGGCCTACAACATTGAGCCATGGCAGATTATTTTCGAGCTGACCGAGAACTACGCGCTCAGCAATCCCGAGCTGGTCTGCCAGACTTTAGAACATCTGCGGGCGCTGGGCTGCCGGGTGGCGATCGATGATTTTGGTACCGGCTACGCCAGCTACGCCCGGTTAAAAACAATGAACGTCGACATTCTTAAAATCGACGGCAGTTTTATTCGCAATCTGCTTGCCAGCAGTCTTGATTACCAGGTCGTGGACTCTATTTGTCGTCTGGCGCGTATGAAGAACATGCAGGTGGTGGCCGAATATGTGGAGTCGCCGGAAATACGTCAGGCGGTCATCACGCTGGGGATCGATTATATGCAGGGCTATGATATCGGGGTACCGGTACCTCTGACGCAGTTGGCGGAGGAGATGACCGGCTGAGCAGCAAAAAGCCGGGCGTAAGCGCCCGGCTCGGTTGATAGCCAGAGATACGATCAGGCGTCTGGCTCTTCTTCAGCAATCTTCAGCATCCATTCCGGCACGCCTTCCCAGTACTGTTGCTCTTTTTCCAGATCCAGCAGCACCAGCGCATTCTGGCTAAACCAGTTGTGCGGAAACGTCAGCGTCCAGTGGTGAGCTTCCGTCTGCAGGCGCAGCGTCGGCGGCGTAGTGGTAGCCTGACGCTGATTATTCAGCAGTACGCCCAGGCGCAGTAGCTGAATTAGCGGCAGAAACTGCTTTTTCCTGAATAGCGTAAAGCGCGGCAGATCGTCGAGCTTGATCGCTTTGCGATGATAGCGTACGAGGGTGGCCATCAGCATCTGCTGCTCCTGATTGAAGCCCGGCAGGTCGCTATTTTGGAGAATGTAGGCCGAGTGACGATGCATGCCGCTGTGGTTGATATTCAGCCCTACCTCATGGAGCATCACCGCCCATTTCAACAGCGCCGCGAGGTGCGGATTGGCCAGCTTGGGATTCTGCTCCTGCCACTGCTCCAGCATCTGGGTGGTAGTTTCCAGTACCCGGCGCGCCTGTTCGCGATCGATGTTGTACTGATTTGCCAGACTCTGTGCCGTGCGGCTACGAATATCCTGGTGGCGGAAGCGGCCTTCCATCTCGTACAGGACACCTTCGCGCAGCGCGCCATCGGACAGACGAAGTTCTTTGATGGCCAGCGCGTCAAACACACCGCAGAGGATCGCCAGCCCAGGCGCAAAGACCGCTTTACGGTCTTCTGAGAGACCGGGCAGACTGAGCGCGTCGAAGTTTTTATGCTTCAACAGCTCATTTACCAGCATCTCGAGGCGCTCCGGCGTAATAAATCCGTCCTTCTCGCCCATCGCCACCAGCACTTCCTGGGCGGCTTTAATGGTGCCGGAGGCGCCCAGCGCCACGGTCCATCCCTGAATACGGAACTGCCAGGCCAGCGTCTCCAGCTTCTGCACCGCCGCCAGGCGCGCGCGCTGGAAGTTTTCTTTATTGATAACGCCGCCAGGGAAATAGGCCTGCGAGAAGCTCACGCAGCCCATGCGGCGGCTTTCCACCAGGCGGGGCTCAAAATCTTCGCCAATGACCAGCTCGGTTGAACCGCCGCCGATATCAATCACCAGCTTGCGGCCGCGCTCCGGCTGCGTGTGCTCAACGCCCATAAAAATCAGGCGCGCTTCTTCATTACCGGAGATGATCTCGATCGGGTAGGGGATCACTTTTTCCGCGCGTTTAAGAAACTCCGCCGCGTTGGTCGCCTGACGCAGCGTATGCGTCCCGACGATACAGACGCTGGAGGGGGAGAACCCCTGCAGGCGTTCGGCAAACAGCGACAGGCAGTTCAGCCCACGGGTCATGGCTTCTTCGCTCAACACCGAGTTTTCATCGAGGCCATCGGCCAGATGTACGCGCTGTTTCAGGCGTCCGATGATCTGCATGGCGCCGTCGACGACACGGGCGATCACCATATGAAAACTGTTCGAACCAAGGTCAACCGCAGCGAACTCCTGCGGTCGAGGGGTGTTATCGTTTATTGGCATAGGTTAGTCGGGTTGTTCGAGTGATTTGAGATAATCGTAAATCGCCATTTGCGCGCGCACTTTACGGCGATTGCCGCGCGGCACATAGCGGTTACTCAGTTCTTTATCAAGATAGCGCGCTTTTACCGTATCGTTGAACAGGATATCAAAAATATCCAGCACCCGCTGCTTCAGACGCGGATCGAGCAGCGGAGCGGCAACTTCGATGCGATAATCGATGTTACGCGTCATCCAGTCGGCAGAGGAGAGCCAGACCTGTTTATCGCCACCGTTTTCAAAACAGTAGACCCGGTCGTGCTCGAGGAAACGGTCCACAATACTGATGACGCGGATATTTTCGCTGATACCTTCCAGACCCGGGATCAGCGAGCACATGCCGCGGATCAGCAGATTAACCGGCACGCCGGAGCTGGAGGCGGCATACAGTCGGTCCACCAGACCTTTATCCACCAGGTTGTTCAGCTTCAGCGTAATCCCGGACGGTTGCCCATTTTGCGCATTGGCGATCTCGCGATCGATCATCTCATACAGCAGACGACGCGAGTTCTGCGGCGACACCAGCAGGTAGTCGAAGCTAACCGGACGATAGGGGTTCTCGATAAAGTTAAACACGCGGCGGACTTCATTGGTAATGCGCGCATCGGCGGTTAACAGCGAATAGTCGGTGTAGATCCGCGCCGTCTTCTCGTTAAAGTTACCGGTGCCGATGTGGGCGTAGCGCACCACCTCATCGCCTTCTTTACGCGAGATAAGGAACAGCTTGGCGTGGATCTTCAGACCTGGCGCAGAGAAGATAACGTGGACTCCGGCTTCCGTCAGGCGTTTCGCCCAGTGAATGTTAGCCTCTTCATCGAAGCGCGCCTGCAGCTCCACCACTACGGTGACTTTCTTACCGTTGTGGGCGGCGTGGATCATCGCGTCAATAATGCGCGAATCCTTGGCCACGCGGTAAATGTTGATTTTGATCGCCAATACGCTGGGGTCGAAGGAGGCCTGACGCAGCAGCTCCAGCACGTGCTCAAAGGTGTGATAGGGATAGTAGAGCAGCACGTCGCGTTCGCGAATGGCGTCGAAGCCGTTGCGGAATTTATCAAACCACAGATGACGCAGGCGCGGCATGGGTTTATTGACCAGATTGGCCTTACCGACGTTCGGGAAGCCGATAAAGTCTTTAAAGTTGTGATAGCGGCCGCCCGGCAGCATTGAGTCGTAGTTGGAAATGGAAAGCTTATCGCGCAGCATTTCGACCATCGCATCCGGCATATCGCGCTGGTAGACGAAGCGAACCGGCTCGGCGGTCAGGCGCTGCTTGAGGCTGGAGGACATCAGCTCCATCAGGCTCGACTCCATCTCATGCACCAGATCGTACTCGGCGTCACGGGTCATCTTCATCGAGTAGGCGTTCAGCGCATCGTAATCAAAGAAGCCTTTAAAAATATCGTCCAGGCAATAGCGCAGGATGTTATCCAGGAGGATCATTGGCTTGCGGCGACGCGGCGCTTCCGGCGGCAGGTTCACGAAGCGCGGCACTTTATCCGACGGTATTTCCAGCAGAGCATAGTTGATGTTTTCCCCGCGGATAATCTCCACCGCCAGATAGGTGTAATCATCTTTCAGGAACTGCACGAGGTCCGTTTCGCGGTTGATCAGGATCGGCGAGATATGCTGGCGTAAATACTGCTTGAAGTAGTTGCGCAGCCAGGCCTGCTGATTGACGGACAGCTGGCGCTCGTTGATCAGGAAGATCTGGTTACGCGCCATCTCCAGCAACAGTTCATTATACAGACTATCGAATTCCTGATCGGCCTTCAGAACGCGGGCCTGAATTTTGCCTAACAGGTGGCGAGAATGGGCGGTACTGCCTTGTTCTTCACTGATAATAATCCGGCGCTTCAGCTCAGCGAAGCGCACTTTGTAAAACTCATCCAGGTTGTTGGAGTAAATCCCTAAGAAGCGCATGCGCTCAATCAGCGGGTTACTCTTGTCCGCCGCTTCCTGCAGCACGCGTTCGTTAAAAGACAACCAGCTGAGTTCTTTTTCGATGTATAGCTTTTCCTGGCCCATTACCGCTCACACTCCGTTTTACTCACAGGACGTAGACTATTATGACGAATTTTTCTGCATAGCGATTTACTGTGTCACAACAATATGACAGTAAGAAGAATTATTTCTGTGAGATGTTTGATTAGTAAACACTTTTAATTAAAAAAAAGCCCCGCGATGTGCACATGCGGGGCTGGTTGTTCATTCGTCGGCGGCATAGCCCTGCGGGGGAAGCTGTCGCTCATCCAGCCAAGCGTGGTTGCCTGCCATGCGCAGACGTCCATCGACGAACCAGCTGATGACCAGCGGATAAATGGCATGTTCCTGGGCCTGAACCCGTGCCGTGATTTCCTCCTCGCTGTCGCCAGCGAAGACCGGCACCTTGGCCTGCAGGATAACCGGCCCACCGTCCAGCTCATCGGTGACGAAGTGCACCGAGGTGCCGTGCTCCTCGTCACCGTTCTCCAGCACCTGACGATGAGTATGCAGGCCAGGATACTTCGGCAGTAGCGAGGGATGGATGTTCAGCAGACGTCCCTGATAGTGGCTGACGAACGCCGGGCTAAGGATACGCATATAGCCTGCCAGCACCACCAGATCCGGGGCGTAGGCGTCGATTTCATGCATCAGCTGACGATCGAACGCTTCCCGGTCGGCAAACTGACTTTGCGCCAGCGCATGGGCCGGGATGCCGGCCAGGCGCGCGCGCTCAAGGCCGAACGCATCAGCCTTGTTACTGAATACCGCACGCAGGGTGCCGTTTATCTGTTTCCGGCCGCAGGCGTCGATGATCGCCTGCAAATTGCTGCCGCTACCGGAAATCAGCACCACGATGTTTTTCATGCAATGACCACACGCTGTTCGGAATCGGAGGCTTTGATATACCCGATTTTCCACGCGTTTTCACCTTTGTCATTCAGCAGGGCAATCGCTTTGTCCGCTTCCGCTGCCGGCAGGGCGATAATCATCCCTACGCCGCAGTTAAAGGTACGGTACATTTCATGCTGGCTGACGTTACCGGCGGTTTGCAGCCAGTTGAAGACGGATGGCCACTGCCAGGAGGACTCATCGATGATCGCCTGGGTGTTATCCGGCAGCACGCGCGGAATGTTTTCCCAGAAGCCGCCGCCGGTCAGGTGGGCAATAGCGTGGACATCAACGCTGGCGATCAGATCAAGCACCGATTTCACATAGATGCGGGTTGGCGCCAGCAGATGGTCGGCCAGCGGTTTACCGTCAAGGTCGGTAGTTTGTGGGTCAACGCCGCTAACCTCAATGATCTTACGCACCAGCGAATAGCCGTTAGAGTGCGGGCCGCTGGACGCCAGCGCCACCAGCACGTCGCCATCGGTCACTTTGCTGCCGTCGATGATTTCTGATTTTTCCACTACCCCGACGCAGAAACCCGCCACGTCGTAATCTTCGCCGTGGTACATCCCGGGCATCTCTGCGGTTTCACCCCCGACCAGCGCGCAACCGGACTGCAGGCAGCCTTCGGCGATGCCGTTGATGACGCTGGCTGCGGTATCGACGTCCAGTTTACCGGTGGCGTAATAATCCAGGAAAAACAGCGGCTCAGCGCCCTGAACCACCAGGTCGTTCACGCACATGGCGACCAGGTCGATACCGATGGTGTCGTGACGCTTCAGATCCATTGCCAGACGCAGCTTGGTACCGACGCCGTCGGTGCCGGAGACCAGTACCGGCTCGCGGTATTTCTGCGGCAGTGCGCACAGCGCGCCGAATCCGCCCAGTCCCCCCATCACTTCCGGGCGACGGGTTTTCTTCACCACGCCCTTAATACGGTCGACGAGAGCGTTGCCTGCATCAATATC
>OKVM01000235.1_pt1 | contig 31513 bp, 26 predicted proteins | sample 1606841 | NCBI WGS metagenome assembly OKVM01 (sample SAMN03281010, study PRJEB24777) | human gut metagenome | isolation source: fecal sample PR157 from 1 month old male Malay infant, caesarean delivered... | reverse complement strand
AGATATGGGGGTTTTATCATCAATTGCGCCAAATGTTGCGAAACTGATGGAAAGTAATATCAATAATTTCAATAATTCTTTCATATTAATTGTGCCTGTAAAGTTTAAAAGCAGGATGTAGCTCCCTGTAATGTGGGCCAGGGTACATACTGCGTTGAATGAAATCGGAATACCATGTTCCCATCCCATCGTAAATACAGGTATGACCATATTGATGCGGGCCAGGTAATGCGCTTATCACTGCGACATCTCCTTCCATCGGTTCACCATAAACTTGCCTGAATCCGGCACGCTCAAGTGAACGATCAAAATTCATGGCATTGGCTCCCTCAATCTGAATACCGCCAGCTCGTATCGCGGCTGCAACGGCACGGGCACAAAAATGAGTACTTTGTTGGTGTGCATGCTGGCGTGCAAAGGTTACTGCGGAATGTTTATTCCATGACATTATAATAACTCCTTTATTGTTAATATATACCAATGTATTTCGCATTACATCAAGGTGGCGACGTAGCTGTGTCGCTACCGTCCTGCTACTTGAATTATGTAAGGTATAAAAAAGAAGTTATTACATTATTTATATAGGATGTGTATTATTAAATGTTTTCTATATATTAATGAAAATAAATTATTATTATAATTTAAATGTTTTCATAAAAATTAAAAATGCGATCTTTCAGTTGAAGATCGCATAATTAAAATCAGAAGAAATATTTTACCCCGACACGAATCTGGTTTTGCTCTCGATGGTAGGGCTCCACATTGCGATCCAACCAACGTAACTCTAAGTACGGCAGCCAGTTCTGGTTAATCCGGTATCTGAAAGTATTGGTAATTTCCCAGTGGTGTTTGGTTCCGTTGCTGCTGTTAAAATCATTCACATTATAAAAATAGTGTGGCTCAAAGGTATAAGAAAATTTATCAGTAATGATGAAATTCCAGTAGTTGCCGATTTCATAGCTATCGTTATTATCTAATTCACCATTTAAATCAGTAGAACTGTAGTTATTATGGTTGTAACGGTTACGAACCGTCAGGTTAAACCACGGCGTGAATTTATAATTGACGTCCAGATAAACAGCGCCGCCAGAACCGATGCTTTTATCGTTTATCAGACCACCGGGTTGAATGGTTAACCGGTCCGTCGGTTTAAATAACGGATACCAACCCTCAATTTCATTATAGCCATGCTTTAATTCATCATCACGCTGTAGCGTATAGGTGTTGGTCAACATAATTCCAGCCCCCATATCGGAGTTGTAGCCAACGCGCAGCATGAATTCCATTTGATCGGATGCCAGATTATAGGCTTCGCGGTTTTCCACATACGCGCCCGCAAAAACAGAAGTGGAGATAACAGAGGATAACAGCATTATTGTGTTCAACGTTTTCATAGTAAATCCATTTTTTAAGCGTAGGGAGCCGCTATCCATCGAAATGGATAGAGCGGCAATTATTTTATTTAATTAGAACAGAGGTTTTTTAATGGCTTACAACGCCGGTTTGTATCGATTGTTTCTTTCGTTGGCTAATTTCCTCAATAATAAAAGCAAAACGTTTTTCATTGAGCTTATAAAAAAAGCCCATTGTGAGAGCGGCGATAATCGCCAGGCCGCATGGCCAGAGAAATATCAGCTGACGCAGGCCAAGTAACGTCTCCGCGCTTTGCGCTATGTTCGGCACGTAGCCAATTTGCGTCAGCATAATGCCGGGCAAGAAACCCGCCAGCGCCGCAGAAATTTTTCGTGAGAAGGTATAACCGGTATAGACCGACCCTTCCGCACGAATGCCTGTTTTCCATTCGCCGTAATCGACCGTATCAGGAACCAGCGCCCAGTTCAGGCTGTTAACGAACGCGGTGCCGAAAAACGCCATGCAGGAGAAGATCACGAACAGGAAAGAGGTTCCTCCCCAGAGAAAGTTCAGCACATCGCCGATAGCCCACAGCGTCAGGCCGCCGAGATAGACCTGCTTTTTCCCAAACCTTTTTACGGTTACGGGCACCAGCAGTACGCCGACCAGAATGCACCCCATACTGAAAAATCCCATCCATGACAGCAAATGGATGTCGTTCAGCACGTACTGGGTGTAATAGACCTGAATCGCCAGTTTGATGTTAAACGCGGCCAGCGTACATAAGTTGGCTACGCAGAGCACCAGCAGCGGCGGATTGCGGAAAATCGCACAGAAGGATTTAAGAATGCTGGGCTTATGGTGGGCCGGAACGATATCGATATACCGTTCTTTCACCCCGCTGAAACACCACCACATACTGAACAGGCCGCAAACGGAGAAAATCAACGCGGCTACCAGATAACCCAGAGAAGATGACTGGGTAAAGAGCGCCTGAATCGGCATAAAGCCAACGGTACACAGCAACAGACCGAGCGTTGCGCCGCCCTGACGCCATGCTGCGAGTTGGGCGCGCTCATGCGGGTTTCTGGTGATAGCGGGCACCATCGCCCCGTATGAGCAATTCATCAGGCTGTAAAACAGGCCAAACAGCATGAACAGTACGGTTGCCAGCGCTGTTTTGACCGTCAGTGTAAAATCGGTGGCGAGAAACTGCGCGCTGGCAACCAGCGCGACAGGAAATGATGCATACAGAATGAAAGGGCGAAACTTACCTTTAGCGCCAATATGACGACGGGAATCCAGCAGCACTCCCGTCAACATATCGGTGAACGCGGTAAAGAATTTCGCCACCAGAAAGATAATCCCACCGTAATATGCGGGCATTCCCAGTTCATCGGTATAAAACTTAAGCAGATACAGCGTACCGATACACAGCATCAAATTTGAGCCGAAGTCACCCATGCCATAGGCATATTTTTCCCGTAGGCTCAGTTTTAGCGTCAGCGGATCATGGTCAGACATAATCGCTCCTCAATAACGCCCCGAAGGGCGCCTTTATTATCGTTGTTAAGCCGTTTGTTTACGGGCTTCTATCTCTTCAACGATGCGGACATACATCTTCTCGTTGAGGTTGTAGAAACATCCCATTGCGATGATGGTTATCACCGCCAGCGCGCACGGATAAATGAAGATCAGCTGCCGCAAACCTTCGACAGTGCCTGCCGATTGCACCACATTGGGCACGTAGCCGATTTGGGTCAGCATCCAACCGGGGAAGAAGCCCGCCAGCGCCTGAGACACCTTACGGAAGAAGGTAAAACCGGTGTATACCGTTCCTTCTGAACGCACGCCGGTGCGCCATTCACCGTATTCCACCGTGTCGGAGACCAGCGCCCAGTTCAGGCTGTTCACAAACGCTGAACCGAAAAACGCCAGGCAGGAAAACGCGACAAAACTGACCGAGCCGCCGCCAAAGAAGTAGTTGAGAAGATCGCCGATAACCCAAACCAGCAGGCCGCCGATGTAGACCTTTTTCTTGCCGAAGCGTCTTACCGCGCCGGGCATTAAAAAGACGCCGATGAAAATGCAGCCCATGCTGAAAAAGCCCATCCAGGAGAGGAGGATCGGGTCATTCAGTACGTACTGGGTGTAATACACCTGGATCGCCAGCTTAACGTTGAAAGCGCCCAGGGTGCAGAGATTCGCGATACATAAAATGAACAGCGGACGGTTCCCGGCAATGGCGCGAAACGACTGAAGCAGCCCCGGTTTTTCGGTCGCTTCAACCGGTTTTACCTCCACATAACGCTCTTTGACGCCTGCGTAGCAGAGCCACATAAACAGCAGGCCAAACAGTGAGAACAGCGTGGCGGCGAAAATATAGCTTAGCTGTGCGTTCCCTTCGATCAGATTCATCACCGGAACAAAACCGACGGTGCACAGCAGCAGGCCGAGCGTGGCGCCGCCCTGACGCCAGGCGGCAAGCGAGGCGCGCTCATCCGGGTTTTTGGTAATGGCGGGCACCATCGCGCCATACGAACAGTTCATCATGCTGAAGAACAGGCCGTACAGCATAAACAGCACCGTCGCCATCACCGTCTTACCGGTAATTTCAAACGGTGTGCCGACAAAGTTGGCGATGGCCAGCAGGGTCACCGGAAACGCGGCATAGAGCACGAACGGACGGAACTTGCCTTTCGGGCCGATTTTACGTCGTGAGTCGAGCATAATCCCGGTGCCCATATCGGTGAAGGCGGTAAAGAATTTGGCGATCAGGAAAATAATACCGCCATACGTGCCCGGTAGACCCAGCACATCGGTATAAAACTTAAGTAAATAAAGCGTACCAATATCCAGCAGGATATTGGAGCCTAAATCACCCATCCCATAGGCAAGTTTTTCTTTAAACGGCAAGCGTAGGGTCGCCGGATTTGATGACGTTTGACTCATTATTTTTCTCCATATGCCCGTGAGTTTCCCCACGGGCGAGCCGTATTAGATAGTGCGTAAAGAGGCAAACAGTGATGCCCACTCGCTCTCTGCACGGTAAAAGACCGGAGGCTTGCCGAGCGGCGCGTCCACGGTAATCTCGCCGCCGCGAAGCGTTTCGCCCGTCCACGCGTTGATCCAGTTATCCTCAGGCAGATATAGCGTCCAGTCGCGGCGTCCTTGTTCGTGGACCGGCGCAACCAGCAGGTCGCGACCCAGCAGATACTGGTACTTCAGGGTGTAGGTCTGCGTATCGTCCTCGTAGTGCAGGAACAGCGGGCGCATGACCGGCAGACCGGTTCTGGCGTTCTGCGCCACCGCCTGTTTGAGATACGGTTTCAGGGTGGTAAAGACGGTTGTCATACGGGCAAAGTGGGCGATGGTTTCCGCGTCGCCATCAAACTGCCAGTTATCGCCGGGGCGGTTCCCTTCGTGGGTACGCATCATCGGGGTGAAGGCGCTGAAGTCACACCAGCGCAGCAGCAGCTCTTTACTGCGCTTCATGTCGAACAGGGTGGTATAACCGCCAATATCGCTGTGATGCAGACCGTGACCCGTCATCGCCAGCGACAATGCGGCAGGCACCACGGAGGCGAGACCGTCGTCCAGACTCCAGTCGACGTTCTGATCGCCCGCCCACATCATGGTGGAGTATTTCTGGCTGCCGGTATAACCCGCACGCATAAAGAACAGGATCTCGCCCAGCTTGCCGGTCTCTTGTAGCGCTTCGTAGTTACATTTCGCCCACAGCGCCGGCCAGGCGTTATGCATAATTTCCGCGCTGACGCCGTTATGCAGGTAAGTGTCGGTTGGCAGGTATTCCCCGAAATCCGCCATCCAGCCGCCGCAACCCAGCTCAATCATGTTTTTCTTGATGACATTCTTGAACCAGTCATAGGCTTCAGGATTGGTCAAATCCACGACGCCGCCATAAAACTCGCCGAACTCAACCAGATAGTCATCGCCCGCAGCGTCTTTTGCCAGATAACCGTGTCTGGCCGCTTCGGCGCAAAGATCTTTATCGCTGGCGACGTAAGGATTGATGTAGGAGAGGAACTGCACGCCTTCTTCTTGCCACTGCTTGATACGGGTATCCAGCTGCGGATAGTTGTCGCTGTTCCACTTCCAGTTCCACATCACGCGTTTGCCGAAAGAGGTCATGCGGATGCCGGACCAGTCCTGCGCCCAGATGCCATTCACCTTCACGCCTGCGTTGCGCATGGTGTCCAGCTTCTGCTGGCAGACGTCGGTGCCGCCCTGAATGCCGAGCGTCACGCCGTCGTAAACCCAGTCCGGCAACACCGGCTGGCGGCCTAACAGCGCCGTCAATTTTTCCAGCAGGGCGATGTAGCTGTCGGCGCATTCAAAACGCAGGGTAGCATTGTCTTCCCATAGCGCCAGCTCATGGTATTCCGGCGCGCTAAAGTCGAAATTCATGTAGCAGCTGTTATCGACGTGGCAGTAGTACTTTTGCGTGCTGACAAAAGTGGGCTGTGGGAAAAAGGTCCAGTAGTAATCCCCGCCCGCGTTTTCTTTGCAGTCCGCCTGCCAGGTGACATAGCTGTTTTTGTTACGCCCGACGCCTTGTTCGCTGGTCCAGAGCGGGAAAGGCTTGCCGCGCAAATCGAAATAAGAGAACTGTTCGCCGCAGCCATAGATGTGATCTTCTGGCTGGGCGGCCAGGCGTAACCAGATGCGGTTATGGGTAAGAGCGCTGTTTTGCAGTTTCAGCGTCAGGCGGCCCGCCTCATCGGTGGCGATGTGTAACGCCGCGCTGATGGCATCGCCGCGATTGAAATGGATCAACCAGCCATCCGGGGACTGGCTTATCGTTGCGTCAGTCAGAGCGATTTTCTCATTCAGCTTATCTTTTATGCTGAAATTACCGCGAAACATGTCGATATCGGCGACGCCGGCGCCGATCCACAGGCAGGGATTTTCTGCGCTGTGGGATAGCAGCAGACGATCTTGCCAGCTCAGGGTGAAGCCGTCATCGGTTGTTGTCAGGGTGATATTGTGTAGGGTATGCATAAGTTTTCTATCCTCAATGTTGCCGGACGGCAGCGCTCTTGCCTACGGTTAGCACGGCGCTCGTCGGCCGGATAAGACGCCTTAACGTCGCCATCCGGCATGTCATATTGTTATTTCGCGTTGCTATCCAGCAGGCCCGCAGCAACGGCGGGTGCCAGCCCCGGCGCCAGCGGCAGGCGCGGGATCACCAGGCAGTGCAGCAGGTGGTAAATATCCTGCTTGCCGTCCCACACTTTGGTGGTCACCTGGTTATTGGTATCCAGCTCCTGCCACCACGAACCGTTCTCGTAGTCCATCAGATAAGTGATGCAGTAATCCCACCACTTCTGATACCAGGCTTCGTATTGGCTATCGCCGGTGAGGGTATACAGGGCGTAAGCGGTGCCCATTGCTTCCACAATCGGCCAGCGCACTCTTTCACGTACAATCGGTTTGCCGTCCCAGTCCACGGAGTAGACGAAGCCGTCTGCGCCATCGGGCGCCCAGGCGTCGCGAAGGGTGGCGTGGAATAACCCTTTGGCATCTTCCAGCAGCCAGGCGGGAGGAGTTTCAAAACGCGCTTCCAGGGCCGCATGCAGGTGCAGCATCAGGCGACCCCACTCGATCCAATGCCCCGGCGTGCCGCCGTAAGCGCGGAAACGGTGGGCAGGGTTATCTTTGTTGTAATCGCGAATGGGGTTCCACTGCGCATCGAAGTGTTCGTTGACGCGGTAGTCGCCGTTGCGGGCCACATCGTGAATAATGACAGAGGCGATGCGCAGCGCGCGGTCGAGCCATTTACGATCGTGGGTCACGTCGTACACGATCAAAAAAGCCTCTACGGCATGCATGTTGGCGTTGCCGCCACGGTAATCTTCGGTCTGGCTGAAGGCTTCGTCCCAGGACTCCAGGCACATCTGCTCCTCTTCGCTCCAGAAGTATTTTTCGATGACCTCGATCGCGTCATCCAGCAGTTTTCTGGCCTGTGGATGGCCCGTGGTGACGGCGCTTGCCGCCCCTAACAGGACGAAGAAATGCTGATATCCCTGTTTGGAGGCGTCCATCACGCCTTCATCGTTCACACAGGCATACCAGCCGCCGTAGCGCCGATCGCGTAACGCGCCGTTCAGCGCGTTAATACCATGGTCGACTAACTGATATGCGCCCGGACGGCCCATTGATGCAGCAACGGAATAAACGTGCAGCATACGGGCGGTAATCCACAGGTGCGTACCCATCTCCGCTCTGATCTGCCCCTGGTTTCCCAGCCAGCCGAAACCGGTAGGTACTGCGGATTTTTTCCCAAAGTCAAAAATGCGATCGGTTTCTTGCTCCAGCCAGCGGTTGTGGCTCAACGTGTTAAACCATTTCATGCTTTCATCCTCACATTAACGACGGCGGGCCATCATTTCGTCGACGATCTCACCCAAACGCTGCAACTTAGGCACAGAAATATCACGCAGCATCAGTTCGGTATCCGGCAGGCCAATCACCGATGACCAGACGGCGCGACCCGCCAGAAAACCAGATGCGCCCGCAGTCATTGCGACTCTGACCGCCCGAGGGAACAATTTTTCATCAATACCGGAGGAGAGGATGACCCACGGCATATTGATATGCTCGTTCAGGCGCTGTGACGCGGCGAGAAGGTCGTGCTGTGCGCCTTTTCCGTACAGCGGCATTTCAACTTTGTAGAGATCCGCGCCGCTGTCGCCCAACTCTTTTGCGGCATCAATGATGGCCTGTTCGCGGTCGAACTTATCGCCACGGCGAGGTGGGCGCACAACCGGTTCGATAATGCTCACCAGACCATTGCTGTGGCACATCTCATTAAATTCTTTGACCATATCAAGACGCTGTTGGGCGTCTTCATCGCTGCGCCAGAGCACCAGCAGTTTTAGCGCTTTACCGCCATCTTGCTTTATCGCTTGTGGATTGATTTTTTTATCAATGACGACGCTATCGACAGGAATGCCATTGCCGGGGATGAACGCATCGGCGGCGACGATCATGGCGCAGTTTTTTGCAATCGCGTTTTGCTCCACCACCTGGCGGTAACAGAACTGTTGGTCAATCAGAATGGCGGAGGCATAAGGAGACAGCGCTTTTGCGGCATTCACTTTGAAATCCGTCAGTACGCTGTCGGCAACAGGAGACTTCGCACCAGCAGCTGCAAACATTAAGCGCATCGCTTCACGCTGATCGACCGCCAGCATGGCAAAGCCGCCGGATGCGCGCGTAATGTCTTTGATGGTGTAGTTGTTCATTCAGTTTTCCTTTATTCAGTCGTTACATTTTGAATTTGTTCGGTAATCCGGCGCTGTTACGCACCTGTTCGAGAATGGCTGTCCAGTCTTCCCGGCCACGACCGGCGGCGCGAGCCTGGTTATAAACTTCACGGGATGCGGCGCCGAGCGGCATCGGCACATGCAGTTGGTTGGCAACATCCAGCGCAATCCCCAGGTCTTTGTGCGCCAGATCGATCATGAAGGAGGGAGAAAGGTCGCCTTTCAGCACTTTGTTCGGCCAGGAGGTGGTGAAGTGGCCTTTGCCTGCCGGGGTTCCGCTCATCACTTTTAACGCGACGTCGAAGGAGAGACCCAGCGCTTCGCATAACGCGGCGGCTTCGGCAGAAAGCGCATTCAGCGCGATGCTCATATAGTTATTGATAAGCTTTACGCGAATCCCCATGCCGGGGCCGCCAGCGTTAATCAATTCATTGCCCATCGCCATCAGTACCGGCGTTGCGCGCTCCACCTGTTCTGCGCTGCCGCCTGCCAGTAATAGCAACGTCCCCGCAATGGCGTGATCGGACGTTCGACCGACCGGGACATCCATCATGCTGAACCCTCTGGCACACATATCTGCGATAAGTTTGTCCGTCTGTAGCGGATGGATGGTGGACATATCGATCACCAGCGCGTCCTGTGACAAGCCTTCGCAAACGCCTTGATCGCCGAATAACACGCTGCGAACGAGATCGCCATTAGGCAGCATTGTGATGACAAACTCGGCCTCTTTCGCCGCCTGCGCCGGGCTGCTGGCCGGACGAGCGCCTTTTTCCACCAGGGTCTGTATGGCGTCGGGGTTCACATCAAAGACGCTGAGCTGATGGCCCTGCTTGAGCAAATTACTCGCCATGGGCGAACCCATCTGGCCTAATCCGACAAATGCAATCACTGCCATATCGTTCTCCTGAAACGTGAATGTCATTTTTTGTCACTTGCGTGACGCTGATTTTGTCTGTTTTTGATCGTATTTGTAATTTATGGTCAAAAAATTGACAGCCGTCACTTTTTAAACATTTTGCGAAATTAAAATAATCGCATCCCGAAATGCTTAAGGAATGACCATGATTCGTGTTGCTTGTGTGGGTATCACCGTGATGGATCGCATCTATTACGTTGAAGGTTTACCGACTGAAGGAGGTAAATATGTGGCGAAACGTTATACGGAAGTGGGCGGCGGGCCTGCTGCAACTGCCGCAGTGGCTGCGGCGAAACTGGGGGCGCAGGTGGACTTTATTGGGCGTGTGGGAGATGACGACACCGGAAGCAGCCTGCTGGCGGAGCTGGAATCCCTGGGGGTAAATACCCGCTATACCCGGCGTTACGTGGGGGCGAAGTCCTCACAGTCTGCGGTCATCGTCGATGCGAAAGGGGAGCGGATTATCGTCAATTATCCCAGCCCGGATTTATTGCATGACGCTGACTGGCTTAATGAGATCGACTTTTCTCAATGGGATGTGGTGCTGGCGGATGTTCGCTGGCATGAAGGGGCGAAACGGGCGTTCACGCTGGCGCGCCGGGCCGGAGTCATGACGGTTCTGGATGGCGATGTGACGCCACAGGACATCAGCGAGCTGGTGGCGTTAAGCGATCATGCCGCCTTCTCTGAACCGGGTCTGACGCGCCTGACGGGAATACAGGATACCGTAAACGCGTTAAAAAAATCACAAATGCTCACAAATGGACATGTCTATGTCACGCGCGGCAGTGAAGGATGCGACTGGTTAGACGATAATGTCTTCCGGCATCAACCCGGATTCCCGGTAGAGGTTGTCGACACCACCGGCGCGGGGGATGTTTTTCACGGTGCGCTCGCCTTTAGCCTGGCGGGTGGAACGCCAGTCGAAGAGGCCGTCAGGTTTGCCAGCGGCGTGGCCGCACTGAAATGCACCCGACCAGGCGGGCGTGCCGGAATCCCTGACTGTGATCAAACCCGATCTTTTCTGTCACTTTTTGTATAAAATGTAAGGCAATGGTTTTTCGAGGAATTTGCATGAGTCTTACTGAACTGACCGGTAACCCACGGCATGATCAGTTGCTGGCGCTGATTGGCGAGCGCGGTTACATGAATATTGACGAGCTGGCAGGTCTGCTGGATGTGTCCACGCAGACCGTGCGTCGCGATATCCGCAAACTGAGCGATCAGGGATTGATTACGCGTCATCACGGTGGCGCGGGACGGGCTTCCAGCGTTGTGAATACCGCCTTTGAGCAGCGAGAAGTCTCCTGGACGGAAGAGAAAAAAGCCATCGCGGAAGCGGTGGCGGACTATATTCCAGACGGCTCCACGGTCTTTATCACCATTGGTACGACCGTTGAGCAGGTAGCGCGGGCGCTGTTAAACCACAATCATCTGCGAATTATCACTAACAGCCTGCGTGTGGCGCATATTCTGTACAATAATCCGCGTTTTGAAGTGATGGTGCCTGGCGGAACGCTTCGCCCGCATAACAGCGGCATTATCGGCCCTTCTGCGACGGCGTTTGTGGCGGGGTTTCGTGCGGACTATCTTGTCACCAGCGTCGGTGCGATAGAAAGCGATGGCGCGTTGCTGGAGTTTGACGTCAATGAAGCCAGCGTGGTGAAAACCATGATGGCTCACTCCCGGCATATTCTCCTTGCTGCCGATCATACGAAATACCATGCTTCCGCAGCGGTAGAGATTGGCAACGTGTCGCAGGTAACGGCGCTGTTTACTGATGAGTATCCTGGCCCGGCATTGCATAACCTGCTTCAGTCACAGCAGGTTGAGATCGTCCAGGTTAGCCCAGGCCAGGATGACGCAACGTCAGTCTGAAGGGGTTATAAAAAGAACCGTCTTTTTAGACGGTTCTTTTTCACCTTTTTGCTAAATATATAATCATCCTGGTGGTGATATAAAAATCTTAAAATAAAAGCCACCTGCTTATTGTTACGCTGATAGCTGTTGTTTTATAAGGCGTTTATTTTCCTGCCGGAGATGCTTTTATTTTATAAAAATAGTTATTAAGAATAATGCAAATAAATAAGGTGCATTTTATTTACTGTTATCTCATGAGCCCCTGCCGTACATTGACAGATTAAATGAATACTTGTATTTATTCTGCTAAGGTGACAATTCATTACGCCTTTGAACTCTGACTCTTTAACTATTTAAAGATGAGCGGATGGATTTCGCCTTTTATAAATATCTTATGCACGCGTCTTTGATGCTTTTATCCGAATAAAAAAGCCTTACGGAAAAGGTGGCTCTCATGAAATCTTCTCGTCTTATTCAAAAAACGCCGATCCCGGCAAAGCTTGCGCTCTGTATCGCCAGTGCGCTGGCGTTGAGCGGGTTGAGTGGACACGTTCTGGCAGCAGGATGTAGCCAATCCTCCAGTACGCAATTTTTCTGCGATGATACGACGATCTATTATTTTGGTAATCCTCTGAATGGTGGTTCTCGTGATTACACCACGTTTGATGAAGTATTAATTAATACCAGCCAGAATGGTATAACCACACCGCTTCAGGGGTGGGGAGTCTATCTTGATTCAACGGGGTACAAATTTAAAGACCTGGTAATTAACACCACGGGATCTGAAGCTGACGGTATTCACTCCAAAAACGCAGGGGGGAGGCTGGAAGCGGAAAATATCAAGATTACCACGACCGGAACCAGTTCTGATGGGATTAATCTGGGACGCGAACTTAACAGCGCTTACTCAATTGTTGAAGTCAGCGGTAATGTTTCTGTCGATGCTTCTGACGGCATGGGACTACGCGCAAATATCTCCAGAGTAAATACGAGTGCGAAATCTTCTATTATTATTCATGGGAATGCTGATGTTGTAACCCGAGGTAATGGTGGTGCAAATTCTGGCTATGGTATTTATGCTGGTAAAGATCCTGGAGATTTATTTGGTAGCGCGGCAGGCGTTGCGGATGTCACGATCAATGGGACTGCAAAAATCACCACTTCTGGTTCGAATGCTCATGGGGTTTATGCGGGACGAAAAGGTGAGATTAACCTTAATAACACTGATATCACGACAACCGGGAACGGGGCGAATGGTATCTATGCTTACGCCAACAGTGACTTTTCCAGAGTAAATCTGGGTGGGAATACAACCATTAAAGTGACAGGCAATAATGCCTATGCGATGTATGCCTACCAAAGTAAAGGTTTAATCCGCTCCTGGGATGCCGCAACGGATACCGCAAGCTCTGGTATCTATGATATTGAGGGCAATTTGTATGCGCGTTCGAGTGGCATTATTGACCTTACAATGGATGATGGCAGCCAGTTTGTCGGTATAGCCAACTCATCACAATTGGAAAATACAACATCGCTTCGTGCCACAATAAATCTCAACATGAACGGTGCAAACAGCGAATGGACGATGACCGGTAACTCTGTGGTCTCTACTCTGACGCTGAACCAGGCCACATTGCGTTATAGCGCAGACGGCGTGTCCCGCGATGACGAAAGTACCTTTAAAACCCTGACCGTGATGGGCAACTACACCGGCACAGATGCGTTACTGGTGTTGAACACCGTGCTTGAAGGCGATGACTCTTTTACCGATAAACTGATCGTTAAAGGGGATACCTCCGGCAATACCAACGTAGGCATCAATAACATCGGCGGTGTGGGCGATCTGACCCTTAACGGTATTGAGATTGTGGACGTTGAGGGCGTTTCCGACGGAACGTTCACCAAAGCCGGACGTATTGTGGCGGGCGGCTATGACTATGACGTGGTGAAAAATGCCAGTAACTGGTATCTCACCAGCCAGCTAAGCCCGGTGGAGCCAGAACCAGAACCTGAGCCGGAACCGGAACCAGAAAACCCGGACCCGGTCGATCCACCAACACCGCCGGGACCGGTTGACCCGGTGGACCCGCCAGCACCACCAGGGCCGGTTGATCCCGTGGAACCACCAACGCCGCCAGGGCCGGTCGATCCTGTTGAGCCCCCTGCGCCACCAGAGCCGCCGCTGCCGCCAGCGCCTGAACCTGGTGAACATCAATACCGCCCGGAGTTTGGTAGCTATCTGGCGAACAACTATGCCGCCAATACGCTGTTTATCACCCGTCTGCACGATCGCCTGGGTGAAACCCAGTACACCGACATATTAACGGGCGAGCAGAAAGTGACCAGCATGTGGATGCGTAACGTAGGTGGTCATATGCGCTTTACTGATGGCAGCAAGCAACTGAAAACGCAGGCTAATCGCTATGTATTGCAGATTGGCGGCGACCTGGCGCAGTGGAGCAGCGATAGTCTCGACCGCTGGCATCTGGGTGTGATGGCAGGTTATGCCAATCAGAAAAGTAAAACGCATAACACCCATAATGGCTACGCTTCACGCGGTCATGTGAACGGCTACAGCGCGGGGTTGTATGCGACGTGGTATGCGAATGAAGCGGATAAAACCGGGACGTATCTGGATAGCTGGGTGCTCTATAACTGGTTTGATAACACCGTGCAGGGTGACCATCTTGCCAGTGAAAAATACAAATCTGACGGTATCACGGCGTCTATCGAAGGGGGATACACCTTCCTGATAGGCGAAAGCGAGCGTACGAGTTACTGGCTCCAGCCAAAAGCCCAGGTGATCTGGATGGACGTGCAGGCCGACTCGCACCGTGAAAGCAACGGCACTCAGGTGAAAGACAAAACTGACGGCAACCTGATGACCCGACTCGGTGTGCGTGCATACCTGAAAGGCCATAACGCCATTGATGATGGCAAAGACCGCGAGTTTCAGCCGTTTGTTGAAGCAAACTGGCTCCACAATACCCACAACCAGAGCGTCCAGATGGGGGCGATCCGGGATGAAATCAGCGGCACCAAAAATATTGGTGAGCTGAAAGTTGGTGTGGAAGGGCAAATTAACCCGCGTTTGCAGGTGTGGGGGAATGTAGCTCAGCAGGTAGGCGACAACAGTTACAGCGATACCGCAGCGATGTTGGGGGTGAAATACAGCTTCTGAACCATAACGGCAGATAGCTTACCGGGCCTACGGACTATTTTGTAGGCCGGATAAGGCAAAGCCGCCATCCGGCAGGTCGCCCGGTGGCGCTACCGCTTACCGGGCCTACGGGCTATTTTGTAGGCCGGATAAGGCACAGCCGCCATCCGGCGAAAAGTGTTAAGGCGATGCATTGCATCGCCTTTTTTCCGGTTGCGTTAGTCGATTTTTTCCCTGTCCGGCGCATAGTCAAACTCCTCCTTTCCCGCTACAGTTATTCATCCACGGCTTGCAAGGAGAGGATCATGCTCTATATCTTTGATTTAGGTAATGTGATTGTCGATATCGACTTCAACCGCGTGTTAGGTGCATGGAGTGACCTGAGCCGTGTCCCGCTGGCTTCGTTGAAGCAAAGTTTTACGATGGGAGAGGCGTTTCATCAGCATGAGCGGGGGGAGATCACTGATGAAGCCTTCGCAGAAGCATTGTGCCATGAGATGGCGTTGCCGCTGAGCTATGAGCAATTTTCCCACGGCTGGCAGGCGGTATTTGTCGCATTACGGCCCGAGGTTATCGACATCATGCATAAGCTTCGCGAGCAGGGGCATCGTGTCGTCGTATTGTCTAATACCAACCGTCTGCATACGACCTTCTGGCCGGATGAATACCCTGAAGTTCGCCAGGCTGCCGATCATATTTATCTGTCTCAGGAATTGGGCATGCGTAAACCTGAGGTGCGGATTTACCAGCATGTTTTGCAGACAGAAGGTTTTTCCTCCGCCGATACGGTCTTTTTTGACGACAACGCCGATAATATAGAAGGGGCTAACCAGTTGGGGATCACCAGTATTCTGGTGACGGATAAAACGACCATCCCGGATTATTTCGCGAAGTTGTTATGCTAAAAAACGTGCATCAAAAAGCCAGGCATCATACGCGTCCAGTCAGGGCCTGGCTTAAACTGTTGTGGCAGCGCATTGACGAGGACAATATGACCACCCTGGCGGGGAACCTGGCCTATGTCTCGTTGCTCTCGTTAGTGCCATTGATCGCCGTCGTTTTTGCGCTTTTCGCCGCCTTTCCCATGTTTTCCGATGTCAGCCTCCAGTTACGCCATTTTATTTTTGCTAACTTCATCCCGGCGACGGGAGATGTTATTCAGCGTTATATTGAGCAGTTCGTCGCAAACTCCAACAAAATGACGGCGGTAGGCGCTTGTGGACTGATTATCACGGCGCTGTTGCTGATGTATGCCATCGACAGCGCCCTGAACACCATCTGGCGTAGCAAACGCACGCGTCCAAAGGTGTATTCTTTCGCCGTTTACTGGATGATTCTGACCCTGGGGCCACTGCTGGCGGGCGCCAGCCTGGCGATCAGCTCCTATCTGCTTTCTCTGCGCTGGGCCAGCGAGCTCAACACGGTTATCGATAACGTCCTGAGGGTATTCCCTCTGATTCTCTCCTGGATTTCGTTCTGGCTGCTGTACAGCATTGTGCCGACCACGCGCGTACCAAACCGCGATGCCGTTGTCGGCGCTTTTGTCGCAGCGGTACTGTTCGAAGCAGGAAAGAAAGGATTCGCGCTTTATATCACCATGTTCCCGTCATATCAGTTGATTTACGGCGTGCTGGCGGTTATCCCCATTTTGTTTGTCTGGGTGTACTGGACATGGTGTATCGTCTTGCTTGGTGCCGAAATAACTGTCACTCTCGGGGAATACCGCAAACTCAAACAAGCCGCAGAACAAGAAGAAGCAGACCAATCATGATTGCATTAATTCAGCGCGTAACCCGTGCCAGCGTCACCGTGGAGGGCGAGGTGACGGGTGAAATCGGCCAGGGACTTTTAGTGTTATTAGGTGTCGAAAGGGATGATGACGAACAGAAAGCGAATCGCCTGTGCGAGCGCGTGCTCGGTTATCGAATTTTTAGCGATGCCGAAGGCAAAATGAATCTCAACGTGCAACAGGCGGGGGGAAGCGTGCTGGTGGTATCGCAATTTACGCTGGCCGCCGATACCGAACGCGGTATGCGACCGGGCTTCTCAAGAGGCGCCGCGCCGGATCGCGCTGAAGCGCTGTATGAATACTTTGTTGAGCGCTGCCGCCAACAGGAAATGAACACGCAAACCGGACGTTTCGCTGCCGATATGCAGGTCTCGCTGGTCAATGATGGCCCCGTAACGTTCTGGCTACAGGTATGAGCCAGCTTCCGGCGTGGCCGCGGGTAACAAGAGAGAGTACAGCTATGTATCACCTTCGAGTACCGCAAACAGAAGAAGAATTAGCGCGTTACTACCAGTTTCGCTGGGAAATGCTGCGCAAACCGCTCCACCAGCCGAAAGGTTCCGAACGCGATGCCTGGGATGCGATGGCGCATCATCAAATGGTGGTGGATGAAGAGGGGAACCTGGTTGCGGTAGGGCGTTTGTATATCAATGCGGATAACGAAGCCTCTATTCGTTTCATGGCCGTTGAACCGTCTGTTCAGGATAAAGGGCTGGGAACGTTGATGGCGATGACCCTGGAGTCCGTGGCGCGCCAGGAAGGGGTAAAACGCGTCACCTGTAGCGCCCGTGAAGATGCGGTAGCGTTCTTCGCCAAACTTGGCTTTGTGAATCAAGGGGAAATCACGACCCCGCAAACCACGCCGGTTCGCCATTTTCTGATGATTAAACCGGTCGCGACGCTGGATGACATTCTGCACCGTGGCGACTGGTGTGGGCAGCTTCAGCAGGCCTGGTATGAGCACATCCCGTTAAGTGAAAAAATGGGGGTGCGCATTCAGCAGTACACTGGTCAGAAATTTATTACGACCATGCCTGAAACGGGCAATCAGAATCCGCACCACACGTTGTTTGCCGGGAGTTTGTTTTCACTGGCGACACTTACCGGCTGGGGGCTGATCTGGCTCATGCTGCGCGAGCGTCATCTGGGCGGTACGATTATTCTCGCCGATGCGCACATTCGCTACAGCAGACCCATCAGCGGCAAACCCAGCGCAATTGCCGATCTGGGGTCGTTGAGCGGCGATCTGGACAGGTTGGCGCGAGGCCGTAAAGCACGCGTGCAGCTGCAAGTGGAGTTGTTTGGCGACGAGACGTCAGGCGCAGTTTTTGAAGGTATCTATATCGTATTGCCGGCAAAACCGTTTGGCCCCTATGAAGAGGGCGGCAACGAGGAAGAGTAGGATAAAGGGGGTAATCCTCCTTTATTCGATATTTTGCTCCCTTAATCTGTATGGATATACAGCGTTATAACCTGGTTTTTAGCGAAAAGGAACGGGGAGTGTTGACGAGGTTGCAATTCTGGAAAGCGGCTCGTAAAAGCAAAAATCGCGCTCATAAAGTCTTTTTTCTGGTCTTTCATCGGTGTATGTTGTTTGAAAATTAATCGCCAATGATATACTGGAGGTATATATGAGTATGATGGCTGGGATGGAAATGGGCAGAATATTACTTGATTTATCAGATGAGGTTATCAAGCGGCTTGATGACCTTAAACAACAGCGTAATCTTCCGCGAGCAGAGCTATTACGCGAAGCAGTTGAACAATACCTGGAAAGGCAGGGACAAGCCGAAACCACTATTTCCGATGCGCTGGGGCTCTGGCAAGGTTGCGAAGAAGATGGCGTTGAATACGAAAGGAAACTTCGCGAGGAGTGGTGATGATTAAAGGTCCGGTGTTGTTTGACACCAATATTCTCATTGATTTATTTAGCGGGCGTGATGAAGCGAAGAAGGCTCTCGAAGCTTACTCACCCCAGAATGCCATTAGTCTCATTACCTGGATGGAAGTGATGGTAGGGGCAAAAAAGTACCATCAGGAATCCCGCACACGTATAGCATTGAGCGCTTTTAACGTTATCGGCGTTTCACAGGATATTGCCGAAAGAAGTGTCAGTCTCAGGCAGGAATATGGGATGAAGTTGCCGGATGCGGTTATTCTGGCTACAGCGCACATTCATCGTTTTGCGCTCGTGACGCGCAATACAAAGGACTTCGCGGGGATTCCGGGAGTCATTACGCCTTATCATTTATAAGCCGGGCGGCACGCGCCACCCGACCTGACGTCAGAATTACTCCCCTTCGCCCGGGAACAGGAACGGGTTGATGGAGCTGCGGGCAAAGCCCTCTTGCTCCATGCGCGCGTCGAGCACCAGTGAGGCGAGATCGTCGGCGACGGCTTCCACTTTCGGGTCTTTTTCCTGATACAGAATCTTCAGGTAAGTACCGCAGTCGCCACAGCTTTCTGCTTTAATCGACGCCTGTTCGTTATCCAGCGACCAGTAGTGCAGATCGCGACTCTGCTCGCAGTTGCTGCATTTGACGCGTACCACATGCCACTCGGTTTCGCACAGGTTGCAGTGCAGGTAACGCAGACCCTGCGTGGTGCCGATTTGCACCATGCTGGAAACCGGCATTGAGCCGCACACCGGGCAATACTGACGCTGCTCGCCGTACTCCGCACGGGCTTTACCGGGAATCAGGCTGGCCATTTGCGCCCAATAGAGCGACAGCGCCGCCCAGATAAACGGGGCCTTATCACTGCTGACGGAGGCAAAATCGGATTCAAACAGCGCGCTCGCCATTTGCTCCAGTTCCTGTTCCGAAGCCTTCTCCAGATTTTCGATTACCGCCAGCGCGGGGCCGCTCATTTCCGGTTTCAGCTCAGCAATCAGCGAATGCAGCAGTTTCTGCCAGTGCTTATCGCGCGGTAAAACGTGAATGTCCAGCGGCGGTTTGCCCTGCGCGTTCGCTTCTTTGATGCGCGCGGTCAGATCCATCTCCAGCGGATGGTCGTACAGCACCACTTCCTGGGCATGTGCGATCAGCGCGGCAAAGCGCAGGTAATCGCCCAGCGGGTTGTTTTCGGCCAGCTCGCGCAGACGCTCGGCGCGGCGGTTATACAAATTTTTGAGCCGGGGGAACAATAACGGCGGAATCATATCCGCCGTACGTTTCTCGCTCTTCTCCAGCTCATCTTGCGGGATTATGCGAATACTCATTCAGATGACTTTTCCTGTTTCTGGCGGACTTCACGGAACCAGCGCGGGTGATGTTTCTTCGCCCATGACCGGGTTACCCATCCCTCCACCATCGCGGTAATGGTGCCTTTCACCCAGAGGGCGGCGTAAATGTGCACCATGATAACCACAATTAACGCTACTGCGGCAAATGAATGCAGCATTAACGCGAATCGGATCACCGGGATTGAGAAAGCAGGCGCAAAATACGGACGCCAGATGATCACTCCGCTGACCAGCAACAGGACCAGGAAAATAATCGCCGCCCAGAATACGCATTTCTGGCCGAAGTTATAACGTCCGGTGTCGCCGACTTCCTCGTTGACGACGATCTTACGAATATTCTTCGCCCAAAAGATATCATCCCGATTGATTAGATTGTGGTGCCAGTAACGGAAAAACATGATGATGAATGAGGCGAACATGATCACGCCCACGAACGGGTGCACAATGCGCGCCAGCTGTGGGGTGCCCATGATATGCATCAGCCAGTTGAAGGACGGGAACAAAAAGCCCAGTCCGCTCACCGCCGCCAGTACGAAACAGAAGGCGGTGATCCAGTGGTTGATGCGTTCCGGCGCCGTATAGCGCACGATGGTGTCACGTCGTTTCATTTGCGCACCTCGTCTTTCTCTTCATGCAGATTGTCTTCTTCCTCATCTGCACGGTTCGGGCCGACACCGACATAGTGGAAGATGCTGGCCGCAAAGGTCGCAGCAAAGCCGACCGCTGCGAGAGGTTTCCAGATGCCTTTCCAGAATTTCACCGTCGCGCTGATTTCCGGGTTTTCCGGCAGACCGTGGTACAGATTCGGTTTGTCGGCATGGTGCAGCACGTACATGACGTGAGTACCGCCGACGCCCGCCGGATCGTACAGACCTGCATTGTCGTAACCACGGGTTTTCAGCTCAGCCACACGTTCGCCTGCCAGCGTTTTCATCGCCTCTTTGGAACCAAAGTGGATAGCGCCAGTCGGGCAGGTCTTCACGCAGGCCGGTTCTTGCCCAACCACCACGCGGTCAACGCACAGCGTACATTTATAAACGCGGTTGTCGTCCGGGTTGAGGCGCGGCACATCGAACGGACAACCGGCGATGCAGTAGCCGCAGCCGATGCACTGTTCAGACTGGAAGTCGACAATGCCGTTGGCATACTGAATGATAGCCCCTTCTGCCGGACATGCCTTCAGGCAGCCCGGATCGGCGCAGTGCATACAGCCATCCTTACGGATAAGCCATTCCAGTTTGTCGTCTTGCTCCACTTCCGAGAAGCGCATCACCGTCCAGGATTTTGCGGTCAGATCAGCCGGGTTGTCGTACACCCCGATGTTGCTGCCCACTTCATCACGAATATCGTTCCATTCCGAACAGGCCACCTGACAGGCTTTACAGCCAATACAGGTGGTGACGTCGATAAGCTTCGCCACCTCTTGCTGGTGATCCCGCGCCTGTGGCGCGGGAGTGAAACCGTTAGTCGCGGAACGACGAACGATGTCTTGCGATTGATAAGCCATAGGTCGTCTCCGTTACACCTTTTCCACATTCACCAGGAAGGACTTGAACTCCGGCGTCTGCGTGTTCGCATCACCGACGAATGGCGTGAGCGTATTGGCGATAAAGCCTTTTTTCGCCACCCCTTCGTAGCCCCAATGAATAGGAATACCGATGGTATCGATATCCTTGCCGTCTGCTTTCAGCGTGCGAATGCGCTTGGTCACTACCGCCTTGGCTTTGATATAGCCGCGGTTGGAGGAGACTTTTACGGTATCGCCATGCGCGATGCCGAGCTTGTTCGCCAGCTTCTCGCCGATCTCCACAAACTGTTCCGGCTGCGCGATAGCGTTAAGCAGCGCGTGTTTGGTCCAGTAGTGGAAGTGCTCGGTCAGACGGTAAGTTGTTCCGACGTAAGGGAACTTATCGGCTTTACCCAACGCCTCTGCGTCGCCTTTAAAGATACGGGCGGCAGGGTTGGAGATAACGTTCGGGTGCAGCGGGTTCGTCCCCAGCGGCGTTTCAAACGGCTCGTAGTGTTCCGGGAACGGCCCTTCCGCCATCTTGTCGAGCGCGAACAGGCGACCCATCCCTTCCGGCTGCATGATGAACGGCCCGACGTTGCTACCCGGCGCAGCGGCGCTGTAGTCCGGGATATCCATCCCGCCCCATTTCGCGCCATCCCATTTCAGGATTTGGCGCTTCGGATCCCACGGGTTGCCCTGTGGATCGGCGGAGGCGCGGTTATACAGAATGCGGCGGTTCAGCGGCCATGCCCATGCCCACCCCAGCGTATTGCCGAGGCCTGACGGATCGGAGTTATCGCGGCGCGCCATCTGGTTGCCTTCCGGCGTCCAGCTACCGGCGAAAATCCAGCATCCGCTGGAGGTGGTGCCATCGTCACGTAGCTGGGCGAACGAGCTGAGCTGTTGGCCTTTCTTCACGATCACCGCCCCCGTTGCCGGGTCGATAAGATCGGCCAGCGCCTTACCGTTACTTTCCATCGCCACTTCTTCCGAAGACGGTTCATGCGGCGTGGAGTAGTTCCAGGTCATATTCAGCACCTGTTCCGGGTTCGCGCCGCCTTGCTCGGCGTACATCTTACGCAGGCGTAAGAAGATACCGGCCAGGATCTCGCCGTCGGTTACGGCGTCGCCGGGGGCGTCCGCGCCTTTCCAGTGCCATTGCAGCCAGCGGCCGGAGTTGACGATAGAGCCGTTCTCTTCGGCGAAGCAGGTTGACGGCAGACGGAACACTTCGGTCTGGATTTTCGACGGATCAACATCGTTCGACTCACCGTGGTTTTGCCAGAAGGTGGACGTTTCGGTGTTGAGCGGGTCGATAGTCACCAGGAACTTCAGTTTAGAGAGTGACGCAACCACTTTGTTTTTGTTCGGGAATGAGGCGACCGGGTTAAAGCCCTGGCAGAGATAGCCATTGACCTTGCCTTCGTTCATCATCTCGAAGTATTGCAGGACGTCGTACCCTTTGTCCCACTTCGGCAACCAGTCGAAGCCCCAGTCGTTTTCCTTCGTTGCGTTATCGCCAAAGAAGGCTTTCATCATAGAAACGAAGAATTTCGGGTAGTTGCTCCAGTAGTTGACCTGACCTTCCAGCAGCGGTTTTGGCGTGTTGGCGGCAAGGTAGGTTTGCAGGTCGGTCTGTTTTTCGCTGGGCAGCGTCATGTAACCCGTCAGGCTTTGCGACAGCAACCCTAAGTCAGTCAGCCCCTGAATGTTGGAGTGACCGCGCAGTGCGTTGACGCCGCCGCCAGCCATCCCCATGTTGCCGAGCAACAGTTGGATCATCGCCATCGTGCGGATGTTTTGCGCGCCGATGGAGTGCTGGGTCCAGCCTAGGGCATACAGGAACGACGCGGTTTTATCTTTGACGCTGGTTTCCGCAATGTATTCGCATACTTTCAGGAAATCGGCTTTCGGCGTGCCGCAGATATTTTCCACCACCTCCGGCGTATAGCGGGAAACGTGCTGCTTGAGCAGGTTCCACACGCAGCGAGGATGTTGCAGCGTGGTATCGCGTTTAGCGAAGCCATTTTCATCCAGTTCGTAGGCCCAACTGGTTTTGTCGTACTTGCGTTTATCCGCGTCATAGCCCGTAAACAGGCCATCTTCGAAGCCAAAATCTTCACGCACGATCAGGCTGGCGTTGGTATAGGCTTCGGTGTATTCGCGGTTGTATTTTTCGTTGTTCAGCAGGTACAGCAGTACGCCTGACAGGAAGGCAATGTCAGTACCGGAACGGATAGGGGCATAGAAATCGGCCACCGACGCCGTACGCGTGAAGCGAGGATCAATCACAATCAGCTTCGCGCCGTTGTGAATTTTAGCTTCCATCGCCCAACGGAACCCTACCGGGTGGGCTTCAGCGGCGTTACCGCCCATCACCACGATGAGGTTGGCGTTCTTCATGTCGACCCAGTGGTTGGTCATCGCACCGCGACCAAATGTTGGAGCAAGACTTGCTACCGTTGGTCCGTGTCAGACACGCGCCTGGTTGTCGACCGCGAGCATACCGAGCGCGCGGGAGAATTTTTGCGTTAAATAGCCGGTTTCGTTACTGGATGCGGAAGCGCACAGCATCCCGGTGGAGAGCCAGCGGTTAACGGTCACGCCTTCGGCGTTCTGCGCAACGTAGTTGGCGTCGCGGTCTTCTTTCATCAGTTTAGCGATGCGGTCGAATGCCTCATCCCAACTGATTTGTTGCCATTTATCTGAACCTGGCGCGCGGTATTCCGGGTATTTCAGGCGGCTTTCGGAGTGAATGAAGTCCACCAGACCGGCCCCTTTCGGGCAAAGCGCGCCACGGCTGACCGGATGATCCGGATCGCCCTCGATGTGGAAGATAGATGCTTTGGCGTTTTTTGCACCGTCGCCGAGGCTGTACATTAACAGCCCACAACCAACGGAACAGTAAGTGCAGGTGTTACGGGTTTCGCGGGTGCGCAGCAATTTATATTGCCGTGTTTCCGCTAGCGCTACGCTGGGTGCGAAACCCAGTGCCGCCGCCGTGGTGCCTGCCATACCGCCAGCGCAGATCTTAAAGAACTGCCTTCTGCTGACCTGCATGGTTTGCTCCTTGTTTCGACATTGCTATGTAGTTTTACTTTGCGGACCACCATGAAACCGGCCGCAAAGGGAAGAATTTGCGCATTCCCTCAGTTCCGGGAGGGATATAACTCAGGATACCATAATGTTGGTAGGTGTGTTCTGTTGCGGTTAAATAAAAGTGAATGAGTTTTCATGATGGCAACATGAAAATGTGATGCTTATCACATTGATGCATAATGACTGACGATCTTTGCAACCGAAAAAGCAGGAACTAATACTTTGGAGTTAATAAATTTCGCTGCGTAATCATCACTATGTTAAATAATTGTGTTGTTGTTCGAAAAGAGATGAGGTATCAGCATTCTTTATCGGTAGTTCTGGATGGATCGACTTTTCTGGCGGTAGATAATATTTATTATTTATACAATAACGGGATTTAATCTTTTATATGAATCATTGTATATGTTTGGTGAATATATATAAGGATTTCCTTTGAGGATTTTCCTGGAATAAATTCTTAAAAATAATCTTTCGATTGTATGGTTTTTTGACAAATGATAAATTTCGCCAACCAATATTGTATGTTGGTGTCATGTCAATTTTTTGAAATATGCAGAGGTCATCATTATATAAAGTGGCTTCTTTTATAAGGAAATAAAAATGAATGTTTTTTTTAAAAAAAGCCTGATGGTGTCTGTGCTGGCGCTGACGGCTTCTTCCGTTATGGCGGCACCGAGCGTTGATATTAAAGTATCAGGGAAAATTGTTCCTGCTTCCTGTATTCCGTCATTCCCAAGCGGCGGCGGTATCGCTGATTTTGGCACCATCAAAGTGGCGTCATTAAATTCAACTGCGCCAACCGCGCTGCCTGACATTAAAACCGTACCAGTCGCCATTACCTGTGAAGAAGATACGCGTGTCGGCGTTTCTTTTACTGATATGCATAGCGCTTCTGTACCGACCACCGGTTATGCCATTAATTTCGCATCGACTGATTTCATTTCTTCTGCTAATTATCTTTTTGGCCTGGGGCTGTACGGTAGCCAGAAAATTGGGGCATATGCGCTGGGTATTCAGATTGATTCAGGAACGCTGACTAACGGCAATGGCGATAACCTGATTGCCTATTTCTCAGCAAATGACGGCACTACCTGGGGAACAAAAGCAGGCAACAGCTATATGCAGATTATAAATAATAACAGCGAGGTTTACAGCTTTGGTAAAAGCTCGGCTGATGCGCCAGAACCGCAAACAAAAGTCAACTTTAACGTCGGTGTGTCCGCGATTATCAACCCGACAGACGATCTGCAAATTACCGATGAAGCGACGCTTGACGGCTTAACCACCGTAGAGCTGGTATATCTGTAATTACACTGCACGTATCGTAGATGCTCCCCATATTACTATGGGGAGCAGTTATGAATATTAATGGACTAATATTATGCTTTCCTTCAAGAAAACATTAATCTGCGCCTGTTTATTGGCGTCATTTAACTGTCTGGCTGCCGGGATGGTGCCCGACACGTCGCTGCTGCTGATTAATGAAGAAGAGCAAGGCGGCAGTATGGATGTCAAAAACACCGATGCTGATGCCCAGCTCTTGTATACCAAAATCGTCAATCTTCCAGACGATCCGCAGCCTGGTCTGATTGTCACGCAACCCGTTACGCGTGTTGATGCCGGTAAGACGCAACGTGTGCGATTCGTTCTTAAAAATAGCGCGGAGCCGTTAAAAGTAGAGCATTTGAAGCGCGTTATTTTTACGACCATCCCGCAACGGGATAAAAACAAAGTTAAAGTGGTCTTTAGCCAAAACCTTCCCGTCATTATTCATCCTTCGGGTTTAGACGTGAATATGGAGCCGTGGAAAGATCTCCAGTGGCATATGCGCGGCGGAAAACTCAGCGTGGAAAATAAAACGCCTTATGTTATCCGTCTGGAGCAGAAAGTAAAATTATTGCCATCAGGCGCGCACGCTGATTTACCAAAGGCTTATATTCTGCCGGGTGAAACAATAAGTGCCCATGCCTCGACCACATTATCCGCACTGGATAAAAATATCGAAATGTATCCTGCTACGCGCTATGGCTATAAGGCGAAGAGTTTTGTCGCAGAAATAAAATAATTAATCTCAGTTTATTGTAAAACACATGGAGTGGTTATGATTCGCGGTTCCGCTAAAAAAGGAATTATTGTGTTTTGTCTGACGGCAATCGCTTTCAGTATACGGGCGGAAATAATGCCGACCTCTACTGGAACGATGGAGTTGGCGAGAGCGGTATTTGATACTGATGCATTAGAATCTAATGGTCTCGATCCTGTGATTGCTGATTATTATTCCTTAGCGTCCCGGTTCACTCCTGGTGTCCATAATGTGACCGTTATTATTAATGGCAAGAAACACAGTGTCATGTCGGTTAAGCTTAATGAGGAAGGGCAGCCCTGTATTGATAAAGCATTTCTGGAAAGCGCAGGACTCATCACGAAAATAAAAAGAGAAACCTGCCCGCTGATCCATCAATACTGGTCTACGGCAACCGTTAGCGCTACGCCTGAAACAGAAGAAATGTCGCTGGTTGTTCCGCAGGAAGCGATTGATCCAGATAATAACCGACAGGTCGCGGACGTTCGCGGTGGTCATGCCGCAATGCTGAATTACTCCATGTTTGGCACGCATTATAAATATGACGGCGATAATTCAGACCGCTTTCAGTCAACGTTTGAACTTGGTTTTAATGCGGGTGACTGGATTGTGCGCAGCACGCAATTCGTCAGCGACGGCAGCGACCAGGAATTAGAGACCGACTCGTATTATACCTACGCGCAACGCACTTTCGCCGACTATGGCGTGATGGTGCAGGGCGGGCAAATCAACATTGCCAACAGCCGCTTTAGTATTCCATCGGTCTACGGTGTGCAAGTCATGCCGGATAATACCCTGCTGCCGAACGAGGGGAGCGGCATCGAGGTGACGGGGATCGCCAGATATTCTCAGGCGCGCGTGGATATTCGCCAGGGCGGGCAGATCATCTATTCAACGCTTGTTCCCGCTGGCCCCTTTACCTTAACCGATGTGCCCATTGCCAACCTCAACACCGACCTGAATGTCACGGTGACGGAGACCGATGGAAGCGAAAGCCATTTTACCGTATCGGCGAGCACGTTTCGTAGCAACCATGTCGGCAGGGCGCCGGGCTTTTCTCTGGCCGTGGGGCGTGCGGAAGATATGGACACGAATTTTGAGCAGCCCTGGATTGTGTCGGCGTCTGATGGCTGGTCAGTGAATAATCGTATGAATCTCATGGCCGGAATGGTAATGGCGGATAACCACTATTACGGTTTCTCTGCCAATGTGGATACCGTTCCCGTACAGAATTTATATGCCTCGCTCGGGTTTCTTGGGTCGATCGATAACCGTAGCCAGACTGATGGGCACAAAACCACGCTGGATCTTGGGTATTCCTTGCCCTGGGGGATGGGGATTTCGCTGGGCGGCAGCTACGGCACGGCGGACTATCGCGAAATGCAGGAACTGTATAGCGACGACGATGATTACTCCCCAACGAAATACGATACGAACGTCGCGGTCAGTTGGTCGGATACGCTTCTGGGGCGTTTTTCGCTCGGCTATTACCGTAATGAGGCCTGGGACAGCGACTATAATAGCCGCCGCATTATTTCTTCCTGGTCGCAAACCTATAAATATTTCAGCGTCAGCGTGAACTGGGAATCGGATATCAGTCGTGGGGATGAGAGCGATCACGATATGTTCTACGTGAACGTTTCTGTTCCGTTAGGCCGTACCGGTGTTTCAACGAACTCGTGGTATCGCGAGAGTGAAGGAAGAAGCTCTTATGGCACGCGGGCGATGGGGTCGCTGAATGACGACAACCAATACACGGTCGGCGTGTCTCGCGATCAGGACGAAAGTGTTACCGACTGGGATAGCTCGCTCAACAGCAATCTTCACTATACCACGCTGTCCGTGGCGGCTGGCGGCGATAACGACAGCAATACGAACTACTCTGCCGCATTGAGTGGCGGCATTGTGGCGCATGACGATGGCGTGACCTTCTCACCGTATCCGGTCGCGGACACGTATGCCATTACCCAACTGGACAAGCCTGTTGCCGGTATCGAAATCGTGACGTCGCGCGGGCCCGTCTGGACCGATAAATGGGGCCAGGCCGTCGTCCCGTCATTGACGCCGTTCCATGAAAGTACGCTGGAACTTAATACCCAAAGTCTTCCGGGCAATCTTGACGTCAATAATGGCCGGACGGCGATTAAAGCGTCGCACGGGGCGGTCGCGAAATGGCAATTCACCACGCTGAGTCAGCGGCGCGTGCTACTCTCTGTCATGCGTGCAGACGGTACTCCGTTGCCGAAAGGCGTCTCCATTGTCAACGACGCCGGGGAATACATCACTTCCGCGCCAGAGGACGGTTTGATCTTCCTGAATGATATCTCAGCAAGCCATCAGCTGTATGCGAAGGTGGACGGTGGACGATGCAAACTGAACTACACCCTGCCGGAAGCCGATCCGCAGAAATTCTACGAGGAGATAAAAGGGAAATGTCTCTAATGAAACAGGGAGCTGGCTCCATGAAACACCTTAGCGTTTTTATGCCTGTATTACTGGCGGGTTTCTTGTGTGGGAATGCGCCATCCGCACTGGCGGAAGAAGGCGACTGTCAGATTTTATCTTCGACAAAACAGGTCGACTATGGGCGGTTCCGCAGGGAGGATATGAGGGAGGGGAGCACCGAATACGCCGGGAATATGTATCACGGTTATGCCTCCGTCACCCGGGAGTTACAGGTCTCCGTCATCTGTACTGATGAACATAAAATTCGGCTCTTTGTGGATGGCCCCGCCCGGCAGGGGCAGGCCTGGCAGTTTTCTGACAACGGCGCGATGTCGATTAAAATGAAAAATGCCAGAGTCGATAACGCTCCCGTTCAGTTGGCTTCGGTTCCCCGGGGCGCGGCGCAGGTATCGGGCGGCGCTGCGGAAATGACGCTGTTGCCGGATATGTCCGCTGCTGCGGTAAACGGCCAGGAAGTGGCAGGAAAACAGTGGGTTGCAACACTGATGATCACCACTTATCTTGCCGATAAAGCTTTCCAGACCAGCAATACGCAGGATCTGGAAGAAACCTACACCGTGTCGTTTGACGCTCTCGCGGCTAACTAGCGTTCTCATCCTGCCGACCGGGGCGGTTTTGCCCCGGTTTTGACCTCACAAAAATAATGGAGGACAATAACCGCAGTTAAATGCGCAAAGGCGCTCTCATCCTGCCTGAACGCAATCTCTCTTATCGTGAGTCCATACCAGGAAGCTGCTTTGTCTGACCATCAAAATTCATCCCCGGAGGGCGCTGTTTCTCATGCCGTCTGGACGCGCGGGTGCCTGACGCAATCAAAACCGGATATGCTGGCGACGGAAGTTCCTGTCGCGCTGGTCTATAACGGCATTTCCCATGTAGTGATGATGACCACGCCGAAAGATCTGGAACAATTCGCGATCGGTTTTTCACTGTCGGAAGGCATTATTGAATGTCCGCAGGATATTTATGGCATGGACGTCGTTCCTTCCTGCAACGGCCTTGAAGTGCAGATTGAGCTTTCCAGCCGCCGTTTTATGGGGCTGAAAGAACGTCGTCGCGCCCTGGCCGGGCGTACCGGCTGCGGCGTTTGCGGCGTGGAGCAGCTGAATGACATCGGCAAACCCATTACGCCACTCCCGTTTACCCAAACCTTTGACCTGGCGAATCTTGATCGCGCGTTGAAGCATCTGTCTGATTTTCAACCGGTTGGTCAGCTTACCGGCTGTACTCACGCGGCGGCGTGGGCGATGCCGTCCGGTGAATTAGCGGGCGGGCATGAAGATGTCGGTCGCCATGTCGCGCTGGATAAACTGCTGGGGCGCCGGGCGACGGAAGGCGAAAGCTGGCAGCAGGGCGCGGTGCTGGTCTCCAGTCGCGCCAGCTATGAAATGGTGCAGAAATCGGCGATGTGCGGCGTTGAAATCCTGTTTGCCGTCTCCGCAGCCACCACGTTAGCGGTTGACGTGGCTGAGCGCTGTAACCTGACGCTGGTGGGTTTTTGCAAGCCGGGCAAGGCGACAATTTATACGCATCCACGGCGTTTGATGACAGGTGGAGTTTTATTCAGTAAATTTGAAAAAGAATAGCAAATCCTTCCGCTTTTAGTTGTTCGAATACCGGCCTATTATTTATCACATCAAGGCACGGTGCCTTACTCAAACAACTAAGTTAAAGGGTTTATATCATGAAAAGCATCAAAACTTTTGTCGCAGTTATCGCTCTCGCTACTTCTTTCGGTTCTTTCGCCGCTCAGTCTGTTACCGCGACGGGCTCTACTCTGGAAAGCGCAGAAGCAAAAATCGCCGCTCAGGCTCAGCAGGCTGGCGCCAGTGATTACAAAATCACTTCCGCATACTCCGGTAACCGCGTGCATATGACCGCTGAACTTCTGAAATAAGTGATTCAAAACTGTCGAAAGAGCGCCTTCAGGGCGCTTTTTTCGTTTCTGCGTTTACTGTTTTACTATTCCGATAAATGCCTCATATTTAGTGCATACCCGCCAGCCTTAGCAGCGCTGTCACCACCGCCGCAGCGATAATCACCACAATCAGCGGCATTTTGCGCCACGCCAGGAAAACAGCGAACGCGACGCCCAGTACCCGCGCCATTCCGGCAAAATGTTCGCCTTCATAAAACGTGGTTGCCAGCGCCACTGAAAACAGCAATACCGTTGCCGCATCCGACAATAGCGCCTGAGAACGTTCGGAGAGCGCCAGCCGGTTGCCGAGCTTTGCTCCGCCAAGACGCATCAGATAGGTGCCTGCCGATAACACAGCAATACCGACGATAAACAGCGTCATGTTGCCCATTATTTTTTCCTCGTCAGTAAGCCAAGCAGAGAGAGCAGAACCGGCAACCCGACCGGTGCGAAGGGGACGGCGGCAAGCGACAGCCCGGCGCCGCTACAGGCGCGGATCAGCGTGGTGCGATTCCTGAACGCCGGGATCACTAACGCCAATAAAATGGCGGGAAATACCGCGTCCAGACCGATGGTTTCCGGTGCAGGGAGCAGTTTGCCGACCATCGCGCCAAGCAGTGCGCCCAGCGGCCAAAAAATTGCGACGCCCGCGCCACACAGCCAGTAGGCGGCTTTGCGCTGTTGCCGTGTTTTTTGCGACAGACCAAAGACGACGCTTTCATCATTCATGATATGGCAGCCCAGAAAGCTGGCGGCGCGGGTGCCTACCAGTTCACGTACCGTTACGCCGAATGGAATGTGGCGGGCATTCACCAGCAAA
>OKVM01000181.1_pt1 | contig 38631 bp, 47 predicted proteins | sample 1606841 | NCBI WGS metagenome assembly OKVM01 (sample SAMN03281010, study PRJEB24777) | human gut metagenome | isolation source: fecal sample PR157 from 1 month old male Malay infant, caesarean delivered... | reverse complement strand
CTGATAGAAACAGAAGCCACTGGCGCACCTCAAAAACACCATCATACACTAAATCAGTAAGTTGGCACCATTACCCGGTATTTCGCCCCTCTGAGCACCTGCTGGGCACTGACGAAGAGGGAATGATTCGCTCGTTAGGGAATACCACCGATATTAAAATGGTCCCGGGCGTGCTGATGTATCGATTTAACTCACCGTTGACCTATTTTAATGTGGCTTATTTTAAACGTCGGGTATTGAACCTGGTTGATGGGGCAGCCATACAACCTAAATGGGTGGTCATTGATGCCGTTGCCTGCTTCACCTATTCAGACATCAGCGTCCTGGCAACCATTAATGAGTTAAAGCGCGATCTGAAAGGTCGACAGATTAAATTAATTCTTGCGGGCAGGAAAACGGAGTTAACACGCTGGTTTAAAGACAGTCGGCCAACAATGAATGATGATGACATGATTCTGGCGCCAGACCTCTACCTGGCACTTCGGTTCATTCAAAGCAAAGAGAGTGCGAGTGAGGGGGAATCAGTCGGTGATACATAACCAAATAGTGGTGAAAGGCTTGTAGCACATGCTACTGGCAGGCAGGGAACACTCACAATTACCCACAGGATGAGAATAAAGATAATGATGGTTTTCTGAAGTATGGGATTATCCACTAAAAATGACTCCGGCTTGCTCGCTGAAAAAGCAGAATAGAGGAACAGTCGTCACGTATCCACCACTAAATGTGGGGGTATGAATGAGATTTACCCTGATTCGATTTTGAGATGACCCTGCCCATAGCCGGTTTCTCCGCTGTGAATGCGCAATCTCTGGTGCGACGTATCAGGCTGACGGCTATAAGCAAGGAGCGGGCCTTGAGCGCCATTCATTTTCACCGGAACAAAAATAGATAGGGTCGTGCCTACAAATAAATAAACTCATAACTCACAATGTAACTTCCAATATTATTCACACGGGCTGTCACCCACACCCCAGTCATTCCCTGCTTACGGTGGCTGTGCAGATATTCTTTGTTTGTACAAAGCTGAATCCATCTGTTGGTGTTCTGATCTTTTAACCAGAGACCCGCTTCACAATGGCCATACTTACCTCTCGAAGGCCCCGGAAAGACAACCTCATATTCAGATTCATAGCCAATTATTTTGTCCGGGAAGAGATAGACATAAATATCATAACAATTTAAGCTCAATACAAGCCCAAGGGAAAAACCGCATAAAAAAGTATTGGCAAAGTATTTTAAAGTTTGGTTAAAGGCGTGCACAAAAAAAGCACGTATAACCAAAAGCGCGCCAATCACGACTCCAACAGAAATATACGTGGTCAATTCAGGAACCGATTCTTGCAAAATGGTATAATTGGAGATGCTTGTTGTCCATGACATATACCAGATCCATGCACCTAAAATGGTAAATGTTATGGCTGTTATAAGTAGCCTTTTAAACTTATTTACGGAAGGGTATTTTCCAGTCATTTTTTTATTTTGTATGTATCAACAGATAGCATCATTTTTTAGGAAAGGCCATTATATATCATCAATCTTAACATGACTCATGTTTCGATATGAATTTTTAAACGCTATCTTCTGAGTGCTGCTTGCCCGCTACCCGCGAGCAAGCCACACCCCTTAGCGATAGAGCGTCTTTTCCGCAACCGGAATAAGGAGCCCGGATCGCCAGTCCGCGAGCGTCAGCTGCGCAAGCTTACCCAGCGCGGTATAAAACGGATGCCCGGCGTTGTCGACAAACACGGACAGGAAGCGGGTGCTCCACGGCAGCAGGTGCCACGCCAGAAGCTGAGCGCACTCTGCATCGCGGCCATTCTCGGCCAGCCATGCCGCCAGCAGCAGCAAAGTCCCGAAGTGATCTTCCGGTTCATTCTGCTGCATTTCAAATGCGATAGCGTTCTCCCGCATCCACTGGCGCAGCGCGAGGGTCGAGTCGCCAAACAGCACGGATTCGCGGTCCAGCCAGACGGAGCCCCACGGTGGCGCGGGTAGGGCGTAAGGGCCAATAAACAGTCGTTGCCAGGCGTCCCTCAGCGGCTCATCGGCAGACGCGGCAAAGGTGTCAGCGACTGGCTGCAGCGTTCCTGGCGGCAGGGGCCAGTCCTGAACCCATTCGCCTGCGGTGAGGGCCTGCACCAGCGGCGCGGCCTGCTCGCTGTCTGGTGCGAAATAAAACAGCGCACCCAGCACCCGGGCGCTGAACGCGAACGATTCACGATGTGAGACATCTTTCATTACATCTTCCTTGCTCGCGCGGAGGGTGTCCGCGCGACTGAGTTAACCGATAATACAAACCATAGAATAAACCACGGTCACGCCATTCACCCGTTACACCTTCTCGATCTGTACCAGATTGGTGTGCTGCGGGTTGCCTTTGGCCAGCGGTGACGGGCGGTGCGTGGTCAGGGTGTTGATGCATGAGCCGTGGTCGACACGATCGCCACTCATATTGGCGTCGTGCCAGGCCCCCTGGCCCATGGCGCTGACGCCGGGCATGATGCGCGGCGTCACTTTCGCTTCAATTCGTACCTCGCCGCGGTCGTTAAAGACCCGCACCGTATCGCCGTTCTTAATGCCGCGTTTTTCGGCATCGACAGGATTAAGCCAGACCTCCTGGCGGCAGGCGGCTTTCAGCACGTCTACATTACCGTAGCTCGAGTGGGTACGGGCCTTAAAGTGGAAGCCAAACAGCTGCAGCGGGAACCGCGCGCGCTCGGGCGCGTCCCAGCCGTCGAAGGTTGACGCGTAGACGGGCAGCGGGCTGATGGTCTCATCTTTTTCCAGCTCCCAGGTGGCCGCAATCTCCGCCAGCTTGCTGGAGTAAATTTCAATCTTACCCGATGGGGTTTTCAGCGGATTGGCTTCCGGGTTTTCACGGAATTTTTTATAGGCCACAAAATGGCCGTTCGGATCTTTGCGCTTGTAAATGCCCCTTTTTTTCAGCTCGTCATAGGACGGCAGTTTGGGATCTTTTTCGAGCATTTTGGCATACAGATACTGCAGCCACTGTTCCTGCGTCCGTCCTTCGGTGAATTTCTGGTGGATATCCGGCCCGAGGCGTTTCGCCACTTCGCTCATGATCCAGTAGATGGGCTTGCGTTCAAACTTCGGCGCGGTCACGGGCTGAAGGAATATCAGGTAGCCCATGTTGCCCGCATAATCGTTTGGAATGATGTCTTCCTGCTCGACGGTCATCAGGTCCGGCAACACGATATCGGCATACTTCGCTGACGACGTCATGAAGTTATCGATGACCACAATCATTTCGCACTTGCTTTCATCCTGCAGGATATCGTGGGTTTTATTGATATCGGAGTGCTGGTTGATGAGGGTGTTGCCCGCGTAGTTCCAGATGAACTTAATCGGCACGTCCAGCTTATCCTTGCCGCGCACGCCGTCGCGCAGGGCGGTCATCTCCGGCCCACGGGCGATGGCGTCCGTCCAGCTGAAGCAGGAAATTTGCGTTTTGACCGGGTTATCCGGCAGCGGCATACGTTCGATGGTGATGGTGTAGGTGGACTCACGCGCGCCGCTGTTCCCGCCGTTGATCCCGACGTTTCCGGTGAGGATCGGCAGCATCGCGATAGCGCGGGAGGTCAGCTCGCCGTTCGCCTGACGCTGAGGTCCCCAGCCCTGACAGATATAAGCCGGTTTAGCGGAGCCGATTTCGCGGGCAAGCTTAACGATGCGATCGGCGGGAATACCGGTGATGCGGGAGGCCCATTCCGGCGTTTTCGCCGTGTGGTCATCGCCCTGGCCGAGAATATACGCTTTGTAGTGACCGTTAGCAGGCGCGCCTTCCGGCAGCGTTTTTTCGTCGTAGCCGACGCAGTATTTGTCGAGGAACGGCTGGTCGACCAGGTTTTCGTCGATTAATACCCAGGCAATACCCGCCACCAGCGCGGCATCGGTTCCCGGACGGATCGGGATCCATTCATCTTCGCGTCCGGCTGCCGTGTCGGTGTAGCGCGGGTCGATAACAATCATGCGCGCGTTGGACCGCTCGCGAGCCTGCTCCAGATAGTACGTAATCCCGCCGCCGCTCATGCGCGTTTCCGCCGGGTTATTGCCGAACATGACCACCAGTTTGGTGTTTTCGATGTCCGAGGTGCTGTTGCCGTCGTTGCTGCCGTAGGTGTAGGGCATCGCGCAGGCAATTTGCGCCGTGCTGTAGGTGCCGTAGTGGCTCAGGAAGCCGCCGTAGCAGTTCATCAGGCGCGCCACCAGCGAAGCGTAAGGGGAGGAGCGGGTGATATTGCCGCCTACAATCCCGGAAGAGTAGTTGATATACACCGCTTCGTTGCCGTAGTTGGCCACCACGTCTTTCAGGCTGGCGGCGATCGTGTCGAGCGCTTCATCCCAGGTGATGCGCTCGAACTTGCCTTCGCCGCGTTTGCCCACGCGCTTCATCGGGTAGTTCAGACGGTCAGGGTGATTGATGCGGCGACGAATAGAACGTCCGCGCAGGCAGGCGCGCACCTGGTGATCGCCATACACATCCTCGCCGGTGTTATCCGTTTCGACCCAGTACACTTCGTTGTCGCGGACGTGCAGACGCAGCGCACAGCGGCTGCCGCAGTTGACCGAGCAGGCGCCCCACACCACGGTATCTTCAGGAGGCTGGACGGCGTGCTTTACCGCAGCGGCAGCGCTTTTAAGGCCAAAGGGAAGCGAGATCCCACCAGCGGCAAGCGCCAGAGAACCTATCGCCGTAGATTTTACGAGAGTTCGACGGCTAATTCCGCCGTCGTAATGTTCAGCATCGGACATGGCTCACCCCATCATTATTATTGCGTATTATTTCTCCCGAAATGATATCCGGGCTAATGATGGGGTGAGTGTTACTTATTTGGGGGTATTAGATATTAATCCTTATCAAATCAAAGGGAATTGACGCTCAATTACTGAGGTTCAGCTGCGGCACCGCTGCCTGTGCGGGTGTACAGAATTTTAAAGGTGTCGTTAGCGCAGTGGCCTACGACCTGCGTGCCCGCCTGATCGGCCTGGTCGTTCGGCACAATGTTCAGCGTAAAACCTGACTCAGGCACGCCGTTGTTGACGATCTTCTGCTGAATGTCGCTTTTCACGCGCTCGCAGGAATCCGGTGCCGCCAGCGCGGCCGTTGAGGCACTCATTAACAGCAGGGCGGTAATCCAGGGTAACCGTTTCATCTGTAGCTCCTTTTCTCTGTGTAGAGATTAATTTTAGCAGGCTTCGTGTAAACATCTGTATTTGCTAATATGATTGGGAATAATCTCCCTGTACGGAAATGAATGTGAAGAAATATGCAGCGATAACGTTCCTGGCAGCAACACTGGTGGGGTGCGACAACAGCTCCGCGCCGCTGTCGTTTACGCCCGAGATGGCGAGTTTTTCAAACGAATTTGATTTTGATCCGCTGCGCGGCCCGGTCAAAGACTTTACCCAGACGCTGTTCAACGAGAAGGGCGAAGTGTCTAAACGGGTCACCGGCACCGTCTCGACGGAAGGGTGTTTCGATACGCTGGAGCTACACGACCTGGAGGCCAACACCAGCGTGGCGCTGGTGCTGGATGCCAATTACTATCTTGATGCGGAAACCCAGCAGCGTAAAGTGAAGCTGCAGGGCAAATGCCAGCTGGCCGAACTGCCGTCAGCCGGGGTAACGTGGGATACCGACGACAACGGATTTGTGGTGGCGGCGTACGGTAAAGAGATGGAAGTGAAGTATCGCTACGACGCGGATGGTTACCCGCTGGGCAAAACCACCGTATCAGGGGATCAGCATCTGTCCGTCCAGTCGACGCCGTCGAAAGACCTGCGCAAAAGAATGGATTACTCGGCAGTCAGCATGTTGAATGACAAGCCGCTGGGCAACGTGACGCAGAGCTGCGACTACGATCGCCACAATAACCCGGTGAGCTGCGATCTGACCATCACGGACGACAGCGTCAAACCCGCCGTTGAGCACAAGTACACCATCAAGAACACGATTGAATATTACTGAGCGTAAAGTGCATTTTGTGCGTTTCGCCCGGCGGCGCTACGCTTGCACGGGCCTACAATGAAGCACCCTGTAGGCCGGGTAAGCGCAGCGCCACCCGGCAAGAAAGACAGCTCAATGGTTTATGACACGGTTTGTCATCAATCTTACTGCGCGGTAGGTTTCAGCAGGCTGGCGCCTGACGGTTTATGTCCGGCCAGGTGCTGATGCTGGAAAATGCACATGCGGATGGTGTTGCGGTATTCACCGTTGATAAAGAACTCGTGAATCAGCTCGCCTTCCACCATAAAGCCCAGCTTGCGATAGATATAGATCGCTTTTTCGTTCTCTTTGTCCACAATCAGGTAAAGCTTGTAGAGATTCAGAACGTTGAATCCTTAATCCATTGCCAGCCTGGCCGCGCGTGACGCAAGGCCTTTTCCCTGATGCTCAGGGGAGATGATGATCTGGAACTCCGCCCGACGGTGAACGTGGTTGATCTCAACCAGCTCCACCAGCCCGGCTTTTTCACCTTCACACTCCACCACAAAACGACGTTCACTCTGATCGTGAATGTGCTTATCGTAGAGATCTGACAGCTCGACAAAGGCCTCATAAGGCTCTTCGAACCAGTAGCGCATCACGCTGGCATTGTTGTCGAGCTGGTGAACAAAGCGCAGGTCTTCACGCTCCAGCGGACGGAGTTTAACGTCGCAGGGCGCCGACATTATGGGGCTACCGTGCGGCCAGTGCGGCGATCCAGGCAGCGCAGGGTGTTAGGCTCCCAGTAGGCATTGACGTTTGCACTTTGCTGACACTTATCGCGCGCGTCAAAAGCGACATCTTCTTTGTCCCACTCTTTTTCGGCACGTTTGTTGACCTTCTGGCGAAGGCTACGGGTGTCATTCCATTGTTCTTTGTCCATCGCGGCGTTCTGGCGGCTTTGCGCGCTGTCACCAGACTCAATAATGAGCTTGCTGGTTTCCGCTGTCGCAGAGGCGGCAAAGGCGAACGATGACAGCGCCAGCAGGGCTGTCAGACAAAGGCGTTTGCTTAATGTGGTCATAGCGTTTCCTTTTAAATGGGTGCAGATAATCAAGTTACCCCGTACAGATTCTACACTAAAGCGAAATGACGGCATACCCGCGGAGCAAGTATGGAAAAGTAAAGGGCATCATCAGGTATGATGGTTAAATAAATCCTCACCTGACGTGAAATATGCTTAAAACGACGCTGCTTTTTTTTGCGACTGCGCTGTGTGAAATCATCGGTTGCTTCCTGCCCTGGCTCTGGCTCAAAAAGGGTGGAACCGTATTGCTGCTCATTCCGGCAAGCGTTGCGCTGGCCCTGTTTGTCTGGCTGTTAACGCTGCATCCGGCGGCCAGTGGGCGCGTTTATGCGGCTTACGGCGGCGTCTATGTCTGCACGGCGCTGCTGTGGCTACGCGTGGTGGACGGCGTCAAACTCAGCGTCTATGACTGGGCCGGCGCGCTGATTGCCCTGTGCGGTATGCTGATTATTGTGGCGGGATGGGGCCGCGCATGAGCCCCCGGTTTTGTGATCGTTAGCTTATTTTACGATAATTATACTTGTATGGTAGTAGTGTAGTTGCGTAAATTTCCGGCATCACAACGAACGATGTAAGGAAAGGAATTATGAAGATTGTCGCGGCTGACGTGTTTGTTACCTGCCCGGGGAGGAACTTTGTCACCCTTAAAATCACCACCGATGAGGGGATTGTCGGCCTCGGTGACGCTACGCTAAACGGACGCGAGCTCTCCGTGGCCTCATACCTGAAGGATCACCTTTGCCCCCAGCTCATTGGCCGCGATGCGCACCGCATCGAAGACATCTGGCAGTTCTTCTACAAAGGTGCTTACTGGCGTCGCGGTCCGGTCACCATGTCGGCCATCTCCGCCGTGGATATGGCGCTGTGGGATATCAAAGCCAAAGCGGCCAACATGCCGCTCTACCAGCTGCTGGGCGGCGCCTCCCGGGAAGGGGTGATGGTCTACTGTCACACCACCGGCCACACCATTGACGACGTACTGGAAGATTACGCCCGTCACAAAGAGATGGGCTTTAAGGCGATCCGCGTGCAGTGCGGCGTGCCGGGCATGAAAACCACCTACGGCATGGCCAAAGGGAAGGGGCTGGCCTACGAGCCTGCGACCAAAGGCGACTGGCCGGAAGAGCAGCTCTGGTCCACCGAAAAATACCTCGACTTCACGCCGAAGCTGTTCGACGCGGTGCGTAATAAATTCGGCTTCAATGAGCATCTTCTGCACGACATGCACCACCGCCTGACGCCCATCGAAGCGGCGCGCTTCGGCAAGAGTATCGAAGCGTTCCGCATGTTCTGGATGGAGGATCCCACCCCTGCGGAAAACCAGGCCTGCTTCCGCCTGATCCGCCAGCACACCGTCACGCCCATTGCGGTAGGCGAAGTGTTTAACAGCATCTGGGACTGCAAGCAGCTCATTGAAGAGCAGCTGATCGACTATATCCGCACCACCATTACCCACGCAGGCGGCATCACCGGGATGCGCCGCATCGCGGACTTCGCGTCGCTCTATCAGGTGCGTACCGGCTCGCACGGTCCATCGGATCTGTCGCCCGTGTGCCATGCCGCGGCGCTGCATTTCGACCTGTGGGTGCCGAACTTCGGCGTGCAGGAATATATGGGCTACTCCGAACAGATGCTGGAGGTCTTCCCGCACAGCTGGCGCTTTGATAACGGCTATATGCATCCGGGCGACAAGCCGGGGCTGGGCATCGAGTTTGATGAAAAGCTGGCGGCGAAATACCCGTACGATCCGGCCTATCTGCCGGTGGCCCGTCTTGAAGACGGCACGCTGTGGAACTGGTAAGCGAGGAGCAAACGATGAAAAGCGTAGTGATTCAACAGCCGAACGAACTGGTAATTGAAGAGCGTCAACTCCCGGTACCTGGCGCAGGTGACGTCCGCGTCAGTATCAAGCTTGCCGGGATCTGCGGGTCGGATAGCCACATCTACCGCGGCCATAACCCGTTTGCGAAGTATCCGCGCGTCATCGGCCATGAGTTTTTTGGCGTGATTGACGCCGTGGGCGAGGGCGTTGACAGCGCGCGCCTGGGCCAGCGCGTTTCGGTCGATCCGGTAATCAGCTGCGGGCACTGCTACCCGTGCTCCGTGGGAAAACCGAACGTCTGCACCTCGCTGGTGGTGCTGGGCGTTCACCGTGACGGCGGCTTTAGCGAATATGCGGTCGTGCCCGCACAAAACGCCTGGCCCATTCCGGATGACATTCCTGATAAGCACGCCGTCATGGTTGAGCCCTTTACCATCGCCGCCAACGTAACGGGGCAGGCGAAACCGACTGAACAGGACGTCGCGCTGATATATGGCGCCGGGCCGATGGGGCTGGTTACGATTCAGGCCCTGAAAGGCGTCTATAAGGTGAAGCAGGTTATCGTGGTTGATCGCATAGACGAGCGTCTGGCGATGGCCCGGCGCAGCGGCGCGGATTGGGTCTTTAATAACGGCGAGCAGTCGCTGCAGGCCGCGCTGGAGGAAAAAGGCATCAAACCGACGTTAATCATTGATGCCGCCTGCCATCCCTCCATTTTGCAGGAAGCGATAACCCTGGCCTCACCGGCGGCGCGCATCGTGCTGATGGGGTTCTCCAGCGAGCCGAGCCAGATTATTCAGCAGGGCATCACCGGCAAAGAGCTGGCGATCTTCTCCTCGCGCCTGAACGCCAACAAATTCCCGGTCGTTATCGACTGGCTGAAGAGGGGGCTGATCGACCCGGAAAAACTGGTCACCCATACCTTTGACTATCACCACGTTAAAGACGCTATTGAACTATTTGAGAAAGACCAGCGGCAGTGCTGCAAAGTTTTGCTCACGTTCGGCCAATAATCATTTACGCGGTTAAGCGCCTGCGCAGACAGGCGCTATGTGGTACGCATCTTACCTTTCAGAGATAGCCATTATGACGCAAGTACAACCTCAAAGAACCACATCCGATCTGGTGAAAGCCGCCGTTTCCGGCTGGCTGGGCACCGCCCTGGAATTTATGGATTTCAAGTTTTATCAGGATTAACGTACTGAAAAAGAAGGGAATTACACGGCTCTTAAAGTTGCATGGGGCACTGATGGGGCAAACTCACTCAATTTTGAGTTCAACAGCGCTACCTGCGCATCGTTATTCTCTGACATCCATTTCCCGTAAACCTGGAAAACCATCTGCGCATCAGCATGACCCATTTGCGAAGCAATGAATGCAGGGTTGGCTCCAGCCGTCAATGACCAACAAGCATATGTGTGACGTGACTGATAAGATTTCCTGTGACGAATTCCTGCACGCTTTACTGCCGTATCCCATGTCTGCCTTACCGAATCGACCGTGAAGTGATCGCCACATACACCCGTTCTTGAAGTTACGGATGGGAGAAAAACAAACGTGCATTTGTGCTTCTCTTTTTTACCGTACTCTCGAAGGTGAACATCAATCATGTGCTCATTGCCAAGCCTGGTGATTTCAAGTTGGCTCTTCAGAGCTTCAATTGCAGGTTCGATAAGGTGTATTACCCTGTTTGTGCCCGCCTGAGTCTTGGGAACGGTAAATTTATCCTGCGCCAGATTCCTCCTTATCATCATCGTGCCAGCCTTAAGGTCGATATCCTCCCATCCCAAAGCGCACAGCTCGCCCGGTCGGATTCCTGTGTATACAGAAAGAGACCACATGTTTTTTGCTTGCTGACTGCGACACGCCTCTATGAGCCTGACAAACTCTTCCCTTGATAGCGGATCCGGTACGACTCGTGACTCTCTTAATGGCGATATTCCCTTGAATGGTGTGTCATCGAGATACCCGTTTTCAACGCCAAACTGAAAGATGGCGAAAAGGTTAGTCATGTAGTTATTGACCGTCACAGCAGAACGCCCTGGCTCAGTAACTACATACTGAGTTTTCGGAAGCTGATAACCGGTCAACAATTCCTTCCTTACCTCAAGAATCCTTTCTTTACTTATCGACGATGCGATTGTCTTCTCACCGAGAATGAGCAGAACGTTTTTGATTATCGTCCGGTATGTCTTAATCGACGTTGATGCGACATCAGTCTCTTTAAGTGATAAATACTTCTCTGCAAGTTCTCCTATGGTTTCACAACTTGGATGGCGCAGCCGGGCAGCAGTTCTACCGCGGCGGTGGCGCACTGATTTCCCCAGTGGTGCCAGCCCGGGGCCGCGCTGCGGCTAAACAACTCAATACGAGGAACATCACCGTAAAGCATCTCCAGCCGGTGGCGAACTTCCCATGGCTTTTCGCTGTGCGCGCCCAGAGGGCTGTATACCACTTGCTTAATCCCGGCGTGCTTTCGCTCAAGCCCGGCGCCGCGGGTAGCAATCAGCAAGTCCTCGGTGTTGGCCCGGGTGTGGTTGCCGCCGTTCATGCGCGTCTCGGCATTAAGCAGATCGAGGAAGTCGTAAAAGTCAGCAACTTCACCCTCGGCCAGCGCCTTGTTGATGCGCAATTCCGCGTTCTGATTCAGCTTCACCCAGGTAAAGCCCTTCATCGTGCGAACTGTAAATCCCCAGGCCTCGGCCAGTTCGATAGCCTCCTGGTTATGCGTGCCGGTGTACCACATCGCCAGCACCGCATTTTCGGCAGCCAGCTCCCAAACCGGCAGGCGCTTTATGTCGATGAGCTTCATGGTGGAGTAGGAGGCCATCATGACCAGAGAGCAGATTGTCAGATACCAGGCAGAAAGCGTTAAGCGCGCCAGAATGCCGCCAGTAGCAAAGCACAGCCAGACCAAAACCAATCAGCCACAGAAGGAAGCCGCATGAACAGTCAGCAACTGGAATACGTACGTCAGCAGCTCATTGTGGCGACCGCAGATCTGAGCGGGGCGACGAAAGGGCAGTTGGTGGCCTTCGCCGAGAACGCGCAATTCACCGCTACGGCGCGCAGCCGGGGCCGGAAGAAAGTCACTGACCCGGTAACCGGCCGGAAAGTTAATCCGGACGGCCCGGCGATGAGTGGAAATCAGTCCCGCGTCAAGGGATCGTCTATCTCGCTGGTCAGCCCGGTAGAGTTCGGCACCGCATCGTGGCGCCGCGCTGTTCTGTCGCTTGAAGACCATCAGAAAGCGTGGCTGCTCTGGAGCTACAGCGAGAATATCCGCTTCGAATATCAGGTGGCGATAACTCAAAGGGCGTGGGCGGAGTTCAGGGAGCAACTTGGCGCGAAGAAGGTGGCCGGCAAGACGCTGGAGCGCCTGAAGAAGCTTATCTGGCTGGCGGCGCAGGATGTCAAAGCGGAGCTGGCAGGGCGTGAGACGTACGAATATCAGGCGCTGGCGGAGCTGGCAGGAGTAGTGAAATCTACCTGGACGGAAACGTATCTGCCTCACTGGCTGGCAATGCGCAACAGCTTTAAGCGGCTCGATAGCGACGCGCTTATCTCCGTAACGCGATCACGTTCACAACAAAAGGCGACAAACTTAGACGTAAGTCTTGCAAAACCGAACTGAAACGCATATATTTCATGTAAATCTGATATCGTCGCCATAGCTTTGATTGTCGACACAAAGAATTCAAGCCCGAGGTTAACGCCTTGGGCTTTTTCGTATCTGCACAACAGGAAAAAGCGCTGACCATGCTGGAATGGGCCGCGCGTCACATCGGCGCGCGCGACTAACCACCCGCTACAGATTACCAGCGCTCTTTCCGTTGTGGTGAATGCGCAGGCTGATGCGCCATGACTACAGTAGTGCGCGCTTCATGGGGCTTGCTACAACCCTAAGCAGGAGATCAGCACCTGCCACCACAAACCAAACCCACTGCCTGGGACCCTTCGGCCATAGAGCCGGCATTGCCTTACCCCCATATTGCCCGCCTGTCGCGGGCTTTTTTATTTCGGCCGCAGACAATCAATTCCAGATGCCCCGTAGCTATCGTGTCTGACGGCCTTTCCCACTACACGAACAGCACCCGCTAACTACGCGAGGTGAGAGCATGTATCGCATGGAAAAAATAACCACTGGTGCTGCCTATGGCGCTTCAGCCGGGAGCATCCTAAACGGCATGTTGAATGCCTACAGCCCCGAGCAGTGGAACGCTATCGGCGTGCTGGTGGGTATCATCATTGCCGTACTGACGTATCTGACAAATCTCTATTTCAAGATCCGCGAAGATAACCGCCGCAGCAGGAGCCGAGATGAACCCGACACTCAGGAATAAGCTGGTGGGTGCCATTGTTGGCGGATCCGGAGCCATCACCATTGCTGCAGTAATGCTGGGCAATGCGGATGGGCTGGAAGGGCGGCGCTATTACGCCTATCAGGATGTTGTCGGCGTCTGGACCGTTTGCGATGGGCACACCGGTACCGACATTCGCCGCGGTCACCGCTACACCGACAAAGAGTGTGACAACCTGCTTAAGGCAGATCTGCGAAAGGTGGCAAACGCCATCGACCCGCTGATCAAGGTTCGCATCCCTGAGCCAACCCGCGCCGCGCTTTACTCTTTCACCTATAACGTTGGCTCTGGTGCTTTTGCCAGCTCCACGCTGCTGAAGAAGTTGAACGCCGGTGATGTGCCGGGGGCATGCAAAGAACTGCAGCGCTGGACGTATGCCGGTGGCAAGCAGTGGAAGGGGCTGATCACCCGACGCGAGATTGAGCGAGAAGTCTGCGAGTGGGGTCAGAAATGAGCCGCCTTACCGCCATTATCGCCGCGGTGGTGGCGTGCCTGATTGTCTGTCTTGGATGGCTGGCAATGCACTACCACAACGCCGCCAGTAAGCAGCAGGCGCGAGCGGAAACCGCAGAGCAGCAGATTAACGCCGCTGAAACCGTGACCTCTAACGTCCTGAACACCATGACCATTTTCAACACCATCTCCGAGGCCAATCAGCATGCAAAAGAGCAGATCGCACTGGACGCATCGGGAGCCTCGGCAGATATCAAGGTTGCTGTTGCGAACGATGACTGTGCTCGCCGTTCTGTTCCTGATGGCGCAGTTAAGCGGTTGCAACAATACGCGGACGGTTTACGTCAAAGTGCCGGTAGTGCCGCTCCCGGTAAACCTGACAGCTGAGACGCCTTACCCGGCAATCCCGGACCCGATGTCATGGGGACAAAGCCTCGACCTTAACGTCAGCCTGCTTTCCGCGCTGGGGCAGTGCAATCTGGATAAGGCGGCGATCAGGGAAGTTGAAGAAGCGAGAAAAAAATAAATTGAATTCGAGAAATGAAAGTAGTAAAAGTCAGTCATGCTGTGAGCAGTCCAGCTGAAGAGAAATCATCAAGTGTCAAAAACAAAATTCTGAGCCTCGGCAATCGCCGGGGCTTTTTTGTATCCGCATTTCACCGCGCACCGCAGCGCATTCAAACCACGTCGAACCATACCCTTTGAAATGAGCCTTTGAGGAAGTCAGTTAGTGCTGGCGAGCCTCGACGGGCTGATTTCCTATGCGGCAAAGGTTCATCTCAAAGAAAGGTACACGCTATGAATAATCCGTCAGTTATTCCGGCCTTCGACTTCCGTGAAATGGTGCAAGCCAAAAACGGAGAGGTCGTTACCACATCCAGAAAAGTTGCCACGTACTTCGGCAAGCGTCACGGCGATGTGCTCAGGAAAATCGAGCAGGTTAAAGCCGATTGCTCGAATGAGTTTAGCCAACGCAATTTTGCGTCGGCTGATTATATCGATGAGCAGGGTAAGGTTCGCCCGATGTACAACCTGACGAAAGATGGCTGGATCATGGTTGTGATGGGGTTCACCGGGAAAGCTGCTGCAGCTATCAAAGAAAGCTACATTTCAGCGTTCAACTGGATGTCTGAGCAACTTAACCGTCGCCTTGCCATGGGTGAAGAAATGCAGCACCGCTACGCCATCAAAGAAACGCGCTCAAAGCTGAAAGGCACGATCGGCAGCCGGTTAATGAACGAGCGGAAGAAAGAGAAGCGCGTTCTGGAACTCGAGCATGAGCACATCATGCAGGTAACGCAGCCCGAGTTGCTTATTGGCTGATCGCGGCATTACAGGAGCCCTTCACTGAGGGGCTTCGATAATGTCAATGTGAGGTAAGTATTATGGCAAAACCGGACTGGGGAGCACTGCAAGACCAGTTCCTCGCCGAGCATGCCAAAACAGGTATTTCCCCCAAAGACTGGTGCCAGGCTCAGGGACTGAATTACGCATCTGCGAAACGCTACATCAAAGTAACGTCGTATGGTGCGAAATCGCAGAAAGAAGCTGCGAAAAAAAATGCGAATTCGCAGAAAGAAAAACACGCGCAGGATAGCGCAAAGCCAGAGCCTGAGGTGCAAAAAAAAACTGCACCAGAGCGCTCGGTTACTCCGCTCTCAGCGCCTGATGATTTCGGTCTTTCAGACCAGCAGATGATATTTTCCCAGCACGTCGTCGAAGGGAAAACGCGAGTAGAAGCATATCGCCTGGCCGGTTATACGGGGACCGCAGCACAGGTTCCCGACGACTCGCCGTCTTTCACCCTGGCGTATGGCGGCGCGGTTGAGTGGGTAAACCCTGATATCGCGTGCGTCACGCCGAACCTGTACACCGTTGCCGTTTACAACCTGGGCGCGTCTTTCCTGGTCAACTATGGCACGGAATCGGTATTCGCCGAGTTCAGGGAAGAGTATGGCCTGAATAATTTCAAGGCTGGCGTAATTACTGGAGCCGGGGATAACTCAACCAGCGCTCAGCGCCTGGTGCCGGACTTCTTCAAAGACCTGTCACTGGCTGATCTGCAGATGCTGCAGGACCCATGGGGCCGCCGGTACCTGATGATTGCCCAGCAGTTCGGCAGCCTGTGGGGGCTGTCATGATCACCTTCCACCTGGGGGTGATTGACGTCCCGTATGAGGACGAGAACACCACAACCGGGAGTGTGGCGGAGGAACTGGAAGCAAGGTATCACATAATGCAGACGTTCTTTGATCGTTACGGTAATGACATCGCTGAACTGATGAGCAAAGACCTTGCCACATCGATTGAAAAAATGTTCGCTGGCGCACCGCCGCCAAGCGACCCTCTGGCAGAGTCGATGTCACGGATCCATGACCTGTTTGTCGCCTTCCTCGACAACACCGAAATGAACGGATTGCCGGGAGTGCCTACGCGCCGCGCGCTGGATGGTATATCCCGGCGATTCAAAAACAAAAAAGGGCCACCGCGCCCGTCATTCATCGATACCGGAACCTATCAGGCCGCGATGCGCGCCTGGGTGAGCGGGGTGCTAAATGCCTTCCCTGGATGAGTTGCAGCAAACTGCAAAAACCGAGCTTAATGCCACGCTGACGCAGGGTCTTGATGACCTGAGTCGCTTTCAGGTGGTCACGTTCACGAAGTATATCCGCAAGGTGCTGCCCCTCGATGGTTTCGTCTTCTGGGTGAAGGCTTCTGTTCTGTCTGACGACCCCAGCAGCGAGCCTGATACGGTCGACGTCAAAGGTTATCTGCACCTGACGACCGAGACCATACAGGACGATGAGCAACTCTACGACCGGAACGTCGTGACGTTTACCGCGCAGGCGGACATCGACCCGTTCAACGATATCGGATCTGATGTCCTGTATATCGGGGAATTCTTTGGCCTCCAGTTTTCCTTCTCCCGACGCACCGGGCTGAACGAACCGGCCAACCTCTACCACTACACAGGGGAGGCAATATTCCCCTACATGCGATCGCAGATCATCAACTCTGCAGATGACATCGATCTGTCGGATGTGGTGGTTTCGAGCTCATTGCCGGTATGGCTGACGCTGAGCCAGTACATGCCGATGTTCCCGGCCATGCTGTCGACGCAGAACCTGTCGCCGCCGTATGCAACGGTGAAGTGCAGCAACACAGCGCCGATCGCCGGTAGCTTTTATCTCGATGAGCAGCAGAACCAGTATCAGCTGGTTTCCGAGGATGTGACGATCTCCATCACTGGCCTGCGCAATGCCGGGGTAGAGGATTTCCTGAGATATGTGCATCAGTACACGCTCGGCGATGACGCGGAAATGGGCGTGATGAATATCCCGGTCGTTCAGGACGAGCGCGTCACGCAGAACGAGCTGAACATCATCGCAATGAGAAAAACCATCAAGTTCAAAGTCAACTATTACCAGCAGCGTATGCGGAACGTCGCGCGCAAGCTGATCACGTCAGCGATTCCGTCCATTTACCCGGAGAAATAAATAAATGGCAATTGTTAACATTAACGTCTCGGTGACCAACCCACCGAAGCCCTCTCAGCTGCTCAAATCCGGCGCGATGATCTCCATGGGCGGAACAACCCTGGCTGCAGGTGAGTATCAACTCCTGACGACCAAAGACGATCTGAAGGATATCACCTCACCGGCTAAAACTATTTCAACGATCACCTGGGCAACCGGCGTCGTTACTGTGACCCTCTCGGCAGCGCATGGCTGGAATGTTGGAGACACTATCCCGCTGGTCGTCTCTGGCGTTACTCCAGCAGCGTATAACCGCGCCGTAACTGCCACTGTGACCACTTCCACCGCCTTCACGTATCCGCTGGCGACAGACCCTGGCACAGCAACAGTCATGGGGACGGTGAAAACAGTGGCGGCAAACGAAATCATCGAGATGAACACCACGTTCTGGTCCCAGGGCACTACCAGAGCGGTCTATGTGCTGGAACTTGGTGATGTGTCTGTTGCTGCTGCTGTGGCTGCACTGGCCGACTTCATCGATGAGGATATCTCTCTGGGAAACACCTACCAGAAATTCTTCTCGTACCTGGTGCCGCGCGAATGGGATGGTGAGCCGACGTTTAAAACCCTGACTGGACTGTATACCAGCCCGGCGTCACTGGTTTATTTCTTCGTTACCACCACGATTGCCACCTATCCGGCGTGGGTCTCCACCAAAAACAAATCTGTGTTTGCAGGTGTGGAGTCGACAAACATCCCGGCTGGTGAGTTTTCCATGGCGTTCCCGTTCCAGTCATCTCTGGCAAACGATCCTGGTTCATCAAACATGGTACCGCCAATGGCGTACCGCTTTGGCTACGGCGTAACCGAGTACCCGGTAGAAGGCAATGGCACGCTGCTTAAGCAGCTCCAGGACAACAGCATCAACTACGTCGGCACCGCCGCGGAAGGTGGACTGAGCAACAAAATGCTGGTGGCAGGTCACATGCTGGACGGCAATCCGTTCAACTACTGGTATTCCGTGGCATGGACTGCAATCAACCTCGAGCTGGATCTGGCCAACGAAATCATCAACGGGTCAAACACCACTGTTAACCCGCTGTACTACGAGCAGAACGGCATCGACCGCCTGCAGCGCCGCGCGCTGAAGACGCTGCGCAACGGCATAAGTTACGGTCTGATCCTCGGTCGCGTGATTGGTACCGGCCTGACGCAGCAGGATTTCAACACCGAATACGAGAAAGGCACGTATGCCGGGAACGCGGTGATCAACGCCGTGCCGTTCGCGAATTACACCAGCCTGAACCCGTCAGATTACGCCGATGGAAAATACGCTGGCCTGAGCGCCGTAATGACGCCGCGCCGCGGCTTCGAATCCATCACGTTTAACGTGAACGTAACCAACTTTGTAGGGGCGTAAAAAATGGCAAACCCATTAGTACCGCAGGGATTCCTCAATCGTGTACGCGGCGCGGTGTCAGTAACTGACGTTCCGGCGCTGAACATCACCGCCTCTTACCTTGGCAAGGACGCCATCAGCATGCGTCCTGATGGCCCGGCGACGGACATTATCCCGACGCTGACCGGCACCGTAGGCAGCCAGGCGCCATATCAGCAGGTGACCGTCACCGTCCATCTGCTGCGCACGCAAGGCCTGAGCGACAGCTACAAAAACCGCTTCGCCACCGATACGGCACTGGGCGAGGTTGTAATCACCCCGGACGCGAACACGCTGAGCAATTTCACCGTGCTTAACGCTTATCTGGTGAACTTCAACGAACTGCCGTTTACCGGCATGGATGCCGGGTACGTGGTGACCATCAGCGGATACATCCTGGCTAACGACAACATGTGGGTCTGATTGTGAAAATTGACAAAAAGCTCAACCTGGTAACAAACATCACCCGGGAAGACGGGTCAATCGTGTACCTGCATGTAACCCCGTTCCCGTATGAGGTGGTGGAGGAGCACTGCCTGCTGCTGGGCAACCTCTTTACCAACTTCATCTCGCAGGTCGGCGGTCTGGGCGCGGCGCGCGTCGCCGCAATGATGCTCCGTAAAAAGCTCAAGCGCGAGCAGGAGCTCAATGCTGATAACGGGCAGCACGGGCCAAATATCGTTGACGAGATCCAGCGCCTTACATCTGTGGTCTGGAATGACGGTGGAACCTGGAAAACAACATCATTCGACGCCGCGATGAAGCAGGGAATTATCTCTCCTGACGAATACCGCGAAGTTGAAGGTGAGGTGGTTTTTTTTATGGTTTCCTCTGCCATTCAGAAAGCCCATCTGATCGCCCCGACGGTGGGCTCAGTGATCGGCATGTTCGGTGGGCAACTCGTATCATCGAGCGTTACGGCGTTCCGCGATTCGTTGCTGACGTCGAATCCGCCTACCGATACCCAGACCCAGAATGCCCAGCCGGAAACGTCATATATACCCTCCTAGACTGGGCGTCGAATGAGGGATTCTGGCGGGTAATCAGGGAAATCACCGGCGAAGAGTTCGCCAGCCCGGCGCAGTACCGCCAGCGTTACATCATTTCCGCGCTAAAAGACAGGGGTTCCTTCAATGGTGGCTAAGTCTATTGTCGATATTGACGTAAATGACGACAAGTTTGTCGCGTTTCTGGAGAAGTTTAAAGAATATCAGGCTGCACTAGAGGATCTCCCTGAAGCATGGCGCGGGCTGGCGCATGGCGCCACGGATGCCACCAAAGAGACGGCGAAAGCAAAAACAGAGGGTGACCTTCTGGCTAAAGCTTTTTCTGAGGGGGCAAGCGCGATTCTGTCGATAAATAGCGGGCTTGAGCGGCTTACCGACAGCCTCGACCGGGCGAATAAAAGTCAGGAAGACTTCAACAAGAAAACTCGTTCATCAAAGGGGTTTTTGAGTGAAGCCACGAAGGACGCGAAATCGCTGGCCGGGCACATCAGGGATGCAACAACAAGCCTGCTGTCGTGGGGTGGTATCGTCGGCCTGTTCACCGGCGTGCTGGGCGTAGGCGGTCTTTTCGGGCTTAACCGCCTGGCGGCCACAACCGGTTCACAGCGCTTCACCTCTCTCGGGATCGGGACGAGTATCGGCGCGCTGGACTCCACAGCCATTAACTACCAGAAGGCACTCGGTAACCCGACAGCAACGCTGGGCGCTATCCGTGACAGCCAGATGGATCTGTCAAAGCGCTGGACATTCCAGGCTATGGGCATCAACAACCCAGACCAGGACCCGGCCAAACTCCTGCCGCAGATGATTCGCAATGCGCGAGACATTTTTGTCAAAAACGGCAGCACCCTGCAGGGAGCTAACGCTTACGGGCTGACGAACTTTTTCAGCCTGGATGACCTGAATCGCTTTAAAAACATGAGCGATGAAGAAATCGATGCGATGGAACGCCGGGCGCAGAAGGATGCGAAGTTACTGCAGATCACCGATCAGCAGGCGCGGCAGTGGCAGGATTTCAACGTCCAGCTGGATTACAGTAGCCAGAGTATTCGAAATGCGTTTGTGCGCGGGCTTGGTCCGCTCACACCGCAGCTGAGCAAGCTTTCTGACGCGCTGGCTGGTGCCATTGATACGGTGCTGCAGTCTCCGGAACTCGGTAAGTGGATTGATAGCCTGGCTGGGGGGATTGAGAAATTTGGAAATTATCTCGCATCCCCTGATTTCGCCAAAGATGTTGATGATTTTATGGATGGCCTGCGCAGGCTAGGACAGTCGATAGGTAGAGTAATTGACCTATTCACTGGCAAAACCAGCGCGAGTGAGTTTATGGCGGCCTCCTCGCCAATGCTTAACAACCAAACTGTCCACGACCCGAACGGCGGTCCTGATTATGTCCCTGGAAGTGAGAGCGATCCTAACGTTCCCGGTTGGCTGAAAAAGTTAAAACTGGCTTCGGGCGTTGCCCCGGTTCAATACGATGAGTATTTCGAAGAGGCGGCAAAAAAGTACAACGTTGATCCGAAGTGGTTGAAGTCTATAGCTGCAGCCGAATCATCATGGGACCAGAATGCGGTTTCCAAAGCTGGCGCTCAAGGGTTAATGCAGGTTATGCCTTCTAACTTCAGGGATGGAGAAAAGCCATTTGATCCTCGCGATAACATTATGGCAGGAGCGCGCGTTTTCTCGTGGGCCATGCAACAGTCTGGCGGTGATTTTGACGAGGCGCTTCGTTATTACAACGGAGGGATACGTCGTGGAAGCGCTGAGAATGTCGCCTACCCTGGGCGAGTAAGAGAGCAATATGAAGCAATGTATGGTTCTCAGAAAAACCCGGCAATAGAAAACGGCAGCGACAATTCAGAGGTTGCCAAAAACACGAACAAGACCAACCAACTACTGCAACAGATTGTTGACAGAGGACTTACTGGGAACGGCTCTGGAATGGTCGTTTACAACAACACTGGCGGTAATGCCGTTGTTTCCAGTTCTCAACTCGGAGTTCGATGATAATGGCATTTACTCGCGAGCTATACCGGCTTGGCTTCGAAATATCCCCGGTTATCCTCTGCAATGGAGTTGCGGAGGCTATCCCTGGCGGCATGCTGCCAATAGTGGCGCTAACCCAGAGCGCCAGCTTTGTAACCGGGCTGATCGGCGGGGCAATCAACCTTACCGATCTGGATAAATATTTCTGTCACTGGCGGCCTGTTCAGGGCGCAACGATGGTTGACTATGACATCGCTAAATACCCCTTTGCTAACCAGACAGTCGCAGCCAATGCGCTTCTGGGCCAACCATTGAGGGTTAGCCTGATGATGGACGCGCCAGTTAACGAAAATACCGGAGCCATGACCAAACTGGTAACCCTGAGCTCGCTGCAGGCGGTGCTTCAGGCGCATGCCAACCTGGGTGGGACTTACATCGTGGCCACGCCGTCAATTATCTACAACAACTGCATCCTGAAAACTGTAAAGGACAGTTCAACCGGTAATGATCCGCTTCCGCAGCGGTCCTGGCTCTGGGATTTCGAGCAGCCGCTTATTACCACCACTGATGCTGACAGAGCAGTTACCAACTTCCTTAAGAGAATAGATGCCGGGGATCCTAATAAAACACCATCATGGACAAATACGGCATCAGCTCTTGGCAATACCGCCCTAGGTGGATCGGTAGCAAGTAGTGCGGAGGGCGTAATTGGGCTGATAGGTAAACTCCAGGGGGCGTTCGGGATATGAGCACCGTCAATTATCCATTTACTGGAAGAGAGCAGCGTAGCGTGACGTTCTCGCCAATTCTTGACGGGAACGTTTATACCTGTCAGATGAAGTGGAACATCGCCGCACAGCGTTGGTACCTGCTGATCACTGATAGTTCTGACAACACGGTCATGAATACCGCCGTCGTAGGCTCAACATCTACTGGGGGGATAAACCTTTTAAGTGGAGTTTTCTCATCGACGACCATGATCTGGCGCGAAAAGAACGGGCAGATTGAGGTAACGAGCTGATGCGTTATTACGAAATAAACATTCTTGATAGCAATGATAAAGTCATCCAGCACTACTCCAGTCATAAAAATGGAGCGTACAACCCAGGCGCCTTGATGGTTGAATTTGACATTCTCAGGTTCGGAGAGTCTACCCCGCAGGGTGAAACTCACTTAACCATATGGGGGATTGGACCGAGAGACATGCAGCAGGCAAGGCAGAACCTCTATGGCAAAAAAATTCAGATCTTTGTTGGCATGTCAAAAGGGATCCCACTGGCAGGTGCGGGGAACAAAAAGCTAGCTATTGAAGGCTATATCTTTCAGGTTTTCGGCAACTGGCAGGGCACAGAATTACGACTGGACTTCATCATTGTTTCTGGCCCGGTTAACACAACAGCCAAAGGTGAGATGGTCCCGCTACAGGTGACCATGCCATGGTCCATGGGTCAGAAACTCTCCGTTGCGCTGACACAATGCGTCATGATGATGGGCGGGTTTAGGCCGAACATCAGCATCAGCGACAGGCTAATCCTGAATTACGATCGCCCCATGTTTTGCGGCTCCCTCGCTGAGTTGGCAAAAAACCTCAGGGCATTTTCGCTGTCCCGCATCAAAGACCCCGGTTACACGGGCGTTGAAATTGCCGTTGTCAACGGCAACGAAATCCGTGTATGGGACAACGATTACGCCAATCACCCCGATCAGGGCTCGAAGACCAGCGCGACGGAAAGGAGCAAAAATCCCGTCCAGATAAATTTCAATGACCTGATCGGCCAGCCAACGTGGATTAGCTTTGGCGTCGTCAGCGTCATCTGCGTTATGCGCGCAGACCTTCAGACTGGCGACCACATCCTGATGCCTGAGAAGGCCAGACCGATGATTCAGGCATCCTCTTACTCCCAGTTTCGAGACGACTCCGCCTTTAACGGCGAATTTGTCGTTCAGTCGGTGAGGTTGCTGGGTAACAGCAGGCAGCCTACAGCTGAGGCGTGGATCACAGTTATTGAGGCATACCCGGCGGAGGCGGTTAAGACAAAATGAGCGTTGACCAGAAGCTAAATTTCGGCCGGAACATGAACAGGTTCGCTGAGCAGAAATTCCAGGAGGCGTTCCAGGCTGCCGGGAAGATACTCCCAGCAAGTATTGTTGAGCAGAAAGGCAACATGGTCACGGTGGCCTTCGAGCTGCATGACACGCCATACGTTTTCCCTAATGTCACGATCCCGCTCTTCGGTCCGCAGTACATCCGATGCAGCCAGGAGATAAAGGGATTGTTATTCCTGCAGACACCTATCTTGGCGGCGTCAGCGGGCAGGGCGGTGGTATCGCCGACCTCACCCCTCCCGCCAACCTTAGCGCCCTGGTATACCTGCCGATCAGCAACACCGAATGGGAGGCCGTCGACGGGAACGTGGTCACTATCTATGGGCCAGAGGGCGTGACTATCCGGGACCAGGGAAGCAACACGACGTTTCTGCTAACTCCTGACAGCGTAACAATCGCTGCTGTGGATCTGTTTAAGGTCACAGTCGGCAGCACTGTTCTCACCCTTACGCAGGGTATGTGGAGCATCACCGGCCAGAGCGGGAAGTTGCAGGACTCAACCGCCAGCACCAGCCCGGCGATTATGCATGCCGGCTGGGCCGCTCTGGTTGCATGGGTGAATTCTCATCAGCATTCGAACGGTAATGGCGGTTCAAACACCGGCGGCCCAACCACCACTTTCAACGGGAACATCACGCAATGAGAACCTATGGGAGAAATGCAGAGGGCAAGTGGGTGCTGGTGGTGCCGGATGAAAATGGCTTCAACGACTCTATCTATCTGACGACGCTGATCCAGAATCTGAAGCTGGCGCCGCAGGAATCACCATTTTTTGCAAACAACGGCATACCATCCCAGAGCTCTGTTATTCAGCAGGTGCTGCCTACCTACTATGTAGACAGGCTTCAGCGGCAATTTAGTCCGTATTTTTCATCGCTGCAGATCGCCCTTGTGAGTGATGATCCGCCTGTATACAACATTTCGGCGATTACGAACGCCGGTTCTAAAATTATCACAACGGTGAACGTATGAGTGATTTGTCCGTTAGCTATGACGCAGCCGGGCCAGTGCCGAAAACATCCGAAGAGCTGCGCGCCGACTTAGTTTCAAGAGCCACAGAATTATCACCAGGCATCACTACGGACCTCCCCGGATCACTTATCGAGGATATCGTCGGTACCGACGTTGGCGCGCTACTCATTGCCGATCAGATTCGTGTCGACCTCATCAACTCCGTAGGCCCGCTGAAAGCCAATATGTACATGCTGAACCTTCTGGCGCAGCAGGCAGGAATAAGCGCACAAAAAACGGATGGGTCGACTACCGTTCCTGTGACGTTTAGCGGTCCAGCAGGATTCGTCATACCGCAGGGGTTCCTGGTCAGCGACGGCACTTATACCTACCAGATCGCCGATGCGACAGTGGTTCTGTCTTCAGGTGTCAGTTCGATGGTAACAGCCATTGCAACGAACACCGGTTCGTGGGCTGTACCGGTAGGATCGGTTAATCAGATACTGACCAGCCTGCCGTCTGGCATTACTCTGACCTGCACCAACCCGGTTGCTGGCACCCCAGGTGGTGCGCCTGAAACTAACTTCGAATTTCGCGAGCGCGTCTGGGAAGCTCAGATGTCGACTGTTCAGGGATATCCAGGCTTTATCCGCCAGAAATTGACAGACCTGAGTAATGTCCAGGCTCGTCTGGTTTCCGTTGTTCAGAGCGGTAATGCCTGGATTGTTATGTGTGGCGGCGGCGATATCTATGAGATGGCCGGGGCCATTTATAAGTCAGCCGGCGACATCAGCAGGCTAAAAGGGACTGACCTGAACGTTACCGGGATCACCAATGCGAACCCAGGAGTAGTAACGACCGACATCACGCACGGATTCAGCTCGGGCCAGGTAATTAATATCGCAGGTGTTACCGGCATGAGCGGGATTAATAACGTCCCTCTCACTATAACCGTGTTAAGTCCACACACTTTCTCAATAGGCATCAATACCACCTCGTCAGGCGCATGGACTGGTGGTGGAATAGTCACGCCGAACCTGAGGAATAATGTGGTTACGGTCAACGACTGGCCAGATAACTACCTGATACCGTTTGTCATACCATTTCAGCAACTGGTGACTATCAAGTTTCAGTGGGCAACCGAAAGCGCGAACTACCTGACAGACGCGACAATAGCCTCTCTGGTGACACAACCGGTTATCAATTATGTAAACGGGATATTCGCTGGAAAGCCGATGAATATAAATAACGTCAAAGATGTTTTTCTTCAGGCGATTAACAGTACGCTGGATATGAGCCTGATTTCGACACTGAACGTTATTGTTACGGTCAATGGAGTTATCACAGGAGTGGATGCCGGAACCAACATTATCAGCGGCGACCCTTACAGTTACTGGTTCATTGCCTCTGACGGGGTTATCGTGGACGGACTTTAATATGCTTGAAGATATCATTAAGTCTTACTTGTATACGCAGTATAACGACGATGATGATCTCCAGGCATTCGTCACTGCGTATAACACCATGGCCCAGGAAATTTACTCATGGATGATTAACGCGAATCTTCCGATCTTTGTCGGCGGGTATAATGCTGGTGACCAGTTAAAATGGATAGCCAGGGGGATTTATGGCGTTAAACCGCCGGTGCTCGTCAGTGGTAAGCAAACTGTATTTGGGCCGTACAACGCTGTTCTGTTTAACCAGTTGCCATTCAATGGCCGCAAGGTGGTCAATCAGTCTGAGCAGGTTGTCGTTTCAGACGATCTATTCAAACGCATCATGACCTGGAATTTCTATAAAGGTGACGGGTATTACTTCACAATCCCATGGCTAAAACGTCGCATCATGAGGTTTTTAACGGGGGTAGACGGCGTTGATGTCGTTAATGATCAGCACTGGAGTATTTCGGTATTGTTTTCTGGTTCTGGTGCAAGCATTTCGATCATAAAAGGTTACAGGAAGCTTACAGACACATCATTGTTCAATAGCTTTGCTTTCAACTCGCGAACTTTTAACCAGAAGAAAAGCCTGCTGATCAAGAGTGATAATTATGAGTACGCATCGCTCTTTAAGCAGGCTTTTGATAGTGGATTGCTTCATATGCCGTTTTATCAGCCAGTAACGGTGACAATTATCGGATAGTATTGTTACGACGATCTATTGCCATATCAGTGAAATATTTTAAACACTGACATGTCACAAGTAACATTATGACAGTAAAGAATAAAGCCACACTAAACTTTAAGTTTTCGAAGGGAGGTACGCCTTCCTGAATCCACATATCAAAAATAAGAAATAGTAGAAATAGTGATAGCAGGATTGTAACTGCGCTGAATGATGCCAGCAGAAATTTTGCAACCACAACAGAAATATTTTTCATTGCCTTACTCCTTTAAGTTTTAAATAAATACTAACACTAAAAACCCGCCTTGTGCGGGTTTTTTATTGCCCTAATCCCGGAGGATAAATGGCACTCACTCTCTTAGCAGCCAACAATGCGCAGACTGTTCTGGCCGCTGGTATTAACTCTTCCGCTACAACGATGACCGTTAATACAGGAACTGGCGCATTATTTCCCACCCCTTCAGCAGGTGCGAACTATTTCAAGCTCACTCTGATTGATGCAGCCACTGGTCTGTTAAACGAGATCGTTCACGTTACAGCCCGAACTGGCGACACAATGACGATTGTTCGTGCTCAGGAGGGCACTACCGCTCGAGCCTGGTCAGCAAATGACATCGCTGCAAATATGATGACGGCCGGAACGCTGTCCTACATCCTTGGGAACTTCCAGCCGCTGGATCCTACATTGACGGCGTTAGCCGCGTTAGTGGGCGTTGCGAATAAATTACCGTATTTCAACGGGGATGATACTGCAGCTTTGACCGACCTCACTCAGGTAGGCCGAGACATTATCGGTAAAAGTACGATTGCCGACATTCTCACATACCTCGGTTTGGGAGACGGAACAGGCAGGCTGATAAATGTTAAGACGTTCACATCATCAGGAACGTACACGCCGACAGCTGGCATGAAGTTTTGCATAGTTAAGGGCATAGGTGGCGGTGGTGCAGGTGGTGGCGCACCAGCAACAGCAGCAGGAAACGTAGGTTTAGGCGCTGGAGGTCATGCAGGGGCATATGGTGAGGGACAATTTACTGCTGCTCAAATTGGCGCATCGCAGACCGTCACCGTTGGCTATGGAGGAACTGGATCGCCAACGAGTGGTGGGAATGGCGGAAGTTCCAGCCTTGGGTCTTTAATCACCTTTGGCGGAGGAAGCGGGGCATCCAGTAGCGGTAACACCGCTCCTCCGCTAAACGCAGGAAACGGTAATGCGGCAGCGGTTTGTACAGGTGCCAACATTATCAGCGGCACTGGACCACTTTCCGTTATTGGGCAAATTACATCGACTTCCGTTGGTTATTCGGGTGCTGGTGCAAATAGCTCCTTTGGTGCAGGTGGCGGAGCAACAAACACGACAGGCAATGGCGCGGCTGCCAATGGGTATGGTGCAGGAGGCGGTGGAGCATTTGCATTTTCATCCAACGCGACGGCAAGGAGTGGCGGAAATGGCTCTCCAGGCTTTGTGATTATCTTCGAATACGCATAAGCCGAAAGTGTCAGATGTTTGAATTTATGTTCATAAAATCTATAATGACGCAAAACTAACTGTGCGGCATTTTAATGAACAGCAAAATCAATAGTCTTACATCACTGAGATTCTTTGCTGCCATGTTGATTGTTATCGGACATGGCAGCCAGATACCTGCATTTAAAAGCTTTGAGTTTAGCTTATTCAATGTGGGAAACTCAGTGTCTTTTTTCTATGTGCTTTCGGGATTTATACTCACATACAATTACTATTCAATGACAGATTACAAGTCTTATCTTGTAGCTCGAATAGCTAGAGTATGGCCTTTGCATCTCACCATGCTTATTGTTGTCATTTTTGCGTTAAATTATGATGTGAGGAATTTATCCGTGCTTTTAGCCAACGCCCTGGCTATTCAGTCATGGTTCCCATATTCAAATTATTTTTACTCATACAACGCTGTGTCATGGAGCATATCAACAGAGATAGCATTTTATGTGGCTTTCCCACTGTTTCTCTGGATGTTAAAAAATAACATAAAATCACTAATTACAGTTGCGCTACTATTTTTACTTGTTCCATTGTCATTATGCGTGTACACCGGAATTCCTGTAAAGCCATCGCCTGACTACGTAAGTTCGTCTTTCTGGCTTTACATTAACCCTATTTGCAGGTCTGTTGAGTTCATCTCTGGAATGGTGGCATGCAATCTGTTTCTTAAGCAGAAACCCAGTAATTCAAATGGAACTTCAAAAGAGGTCATTCTTTTGATATTGATGATTATTTCTATGTTTACTACTAATCATCTTTGGTACCTTTTCAAAGACGGAAGATATGCAGCGTTCTTTGGATGGTTTGCAACTGCTGGTAGTTTTTTGTTTATAGCATTATTTATTCATTGCACCGCAAAAGGAAGTGGTTTGATTAGTAAATCACTTTCAGCAAAATGGTTGGTATATCTTGGTGAGATTAGCTTCTCAATGTATATGTGTCATCAAGTAATTCTCAACTTTATAAATAAATATTTTAGTGAAGAATCAGTTCTTCACAGCGAAGCCTTCTATATATTGTACCTGATCTCTGTAGTTGTAATGTCTTCAGCCCTGTTCCACTTGGTAGAAGTTCCTGCGCGAAAGGCAATAAGAGGAATGCTTTCCAGAAGGCAGGTAACCGCATAGTTAAACCAAATCACATCTAACCCGCTTCGGCGGGTTTTTATTGCACTAAGGAGTGCTCAATGCAATACGCATTAGTCAAAGACGGTGTCGTTGAAAATATAGTTGAATGGGATGGGAGCGGAAATCCCTTTCCTGATTATGAGGTGGTTGCAGTAAGTGCAGGCGGCGTGAGTGTGGGGTGGTTATGGCAGGATGGGGTATTCGTTAACCCTAACGCACCATCGGAACCGACTAATGCCGAGCTGTATGACGCTGAGCTTGCGGTGATCAACGCAGAGTACGAAAAGGACAAGCAGGGTCTGGTATACGAATACTCAACTGCTGGCCTGTTCGACGGCGCAAATGAAGCAGCAAAGAAAGCGGCAGTGTACAGCAAGCTGCAGGCGCGTAATCAAAAGTACGCTTCTGATGTAGAAGCTCTGGATGAGAAATATGGGGGTTAACATGGCAGAACAAGCAGACAGCAGCACAACCACTACCGTACCCGATACATGCCCTAACTGCCTTGAGGTTGGGACGGTGAGCATTATTACAAAGACGATCGGAGGGGTAGTTAAATACTACTACCAGTGTTCGTCTTGCGGCTATCGCTGGCCGGTACCTGCTGCATAAATTTATTCCCCATCAAAACATACCGATACCGCGCTTCGTTAGTAATGGAGCGCATCTTCGGTTGATCTGCTGGCACCTGAAATTATACTGTATGCGTATACAGTATTTTGGAGGTGCTTCATGGGATTTCCATCGCCAGCAGCAGACTACGTTGAAGAACGCATATCACTCGACAAGCGCATCATCACCAGACCGGCAGCGACGTACTTCATGCGAGCTGGTGCAACTCACTACCGGGAAGGCATCCTCAGTGGTGCGCTTCTCGTTGTCGACGCCTCACTGACACCGTGTGACGGATCACTGCTGGTTTGCACTGACGAAGGTGAGTTCAGGATTAAGCGCTACCGGACGCACCCGCAGCCGCATCTGGAGAATCTGGAGAATGGCAGGAAGGAGTTATTGCGGCAAAAGGATGAGATGGCCGATTCAGACCGGCCAGTGTTCGGCGTGATCACCTACATCATCAACGATGCTCGGTCTGGTGAGTTTGATGATTGTCCTGTGATGTGATGGGGCATATATGGGGCAAAAAATTAGCGCAAAACAACTCAAACACACAGAAGGTGATGATTCGTCTTGCGCTAACACTTTGCTTTTTACCTGCTTACTTTCTACATACTCATGCTTTCATTTTTTGCACCTTTAAATTATGGACTTCCAGCTTTACTCGCTGGGCGCCGCTCTGGTCTTCCATGAGATCTTCTTCCCGGAACAGTCCGCCGCGATGGCGCTGATCCTCGCGATGGGCACCTACGGCGCAGGCTATATTGCGCGCATCGTCGGCGCCTTTATCTTCGGCAGAATGGGCGACAGCATTGGTCGTAAGAAGGTGCTGTTCATTACCATCACCATGATGGGGATCTGCACCACGCTGATTGGCGTCCTGCCGACCTACGCGCAGATCGGGATTTTTGCCCCCGTGCTGCTGGTGACGCTGCGCATTATTCAGGGCCTTGGTGCCGGGGCCGAGATCTCCGTGGCCGGGACCATGCTGGCGGAGTACGCGCCGAAAGGTAAACGCGGCATCATCTCCTCGCTGGTGGCGATGGGGACTAACTGCGGGACGCTGAGCGCAACGGCGATCTGGGCCATCATGTTCTTTGCCCTCGATCGTGAACAGCTGCTCGCCTGGGGCTGGCGCGTGCCTTTCCTCGCCAGCGTCGTGGTGATGATCTTCGCCATCTGGCTGCGTATGAACCTCAAGGAGAGCCCGGTCTTTGAGAAAGTGAACGATGTGCAAGCTGCGCAGCCGGACACCTCACTGGGTTCCATGGTGAAAAGCAAATCCTTCTGGCTGGCGACCGGCCTGCGTTTCGGCCAGGCAGGCAACTCAGGTTTGATCCAGACCTTCCTCGCGGGCTATCTGGTCCAGACGCTGCTGTTCGATAAGGCCATCCCGACCGATGCGCTGATGATCAGCTCCATTCTCGGGTTTATCTCCATTCCGCTGCTGGGCTGGCTTTCCGATAAAGTGGGGCGCCGTCTGCCGTACATTATCCTCAATATCTCCGCCATTATTCTGGCCTATCCGATGCTGTCGATCATCGTCGATAAGAGCTATGCGCCGGGGACGATCATGCTCTGCATCATCGTTATCCATAACTTCGCCGTGCTGGGGCTGTTTGCGCTGGAAAATATCACCATGGCGGAGATGTTTGGCTCGCGAAATCGCTTTACCCGTATGGCGATCTCCAAAGAGGCGGGCGGTCTCGTAGCGGTGGGCTTTGGTCCGCTACTGGCAGGGATTTTCTGCAATATGACCGGCTCCTGGTGGCCGATTGTCGCCATGCTGGTGGCCTATTCCGTGATTGGACTGATCTCGGCGATCCTGATGCCGGAAGTGCGCGACCGTGATTTAAGCGCGGCGCAAGACGCAGCCGAGTCTGCGCCGAAAGAGACGGTCGGTTACGGTGCCGTCTCCTCGCGACGCTGATGGTTTATAGCTTGCGTTACCTGTCACACAGCTTTGATTTTGTGTCACACCACATGAACAAAAGTTAATATAAATCAAAAACTCAAACGGCAGTATCAGTATGGTTGATGGCAGTTCGCTTTTTTACTCCAGCTGCCATTCTAGTTGGTGTAGTCAGCAGGCGCTGCCGCTTCAGCATGGGCGGCAGCGATCCACAGCTTTCTAATTAACGAGTCTTAATCATGGGAAATACCTTATTACAGGCCAACGCGACGCTGCCACAGTACGATCGCGACAGCCTTAAAGCACGCATCGTTCATTTAGGGTTTGGCGCGTTTCACCGTGCGCATCAGGCAGTGTACGCCGACATCCTCGCCGCGGAACACGGTAGCGACTGGGGATACTGTGAGGTTAACCTGATTGGCGGCGAACAGCAGATTGCCGATCTGAACGCGCAGGATAATCTCTATACCGTGGCGGAAATGTCTGCCGATGCGTGGACCTCCCGCGTGGTTGGCGTGGTAAAAAAGGCGCTGCATGCGCAGGTTGACGGGCTCGAGACGGTGCTGGCCGCGATGTGCGAACCGCAGGTGGCGATTGTGTCGCTGACCATCACCGAGAAAGGGTACTGCCATTCCCCGGCGACCGGGCAACTGATGCTCGATCACCCTTTTATCGTCGCAGACCTGCAAAACCCGCACCAGCCGAAATCTGCGCCGGGTGTGGTCGTGGAAGCGCTGGCGCGGCGTAAGGCGGCGGGTCTGCCTGCGTTTAGCGTGATGTCCTGCGATAACATGCCGGAGAACGGTCACGTGATGCGCAATGTCACCTGCGCGTACGCCCGTGCGGTAGACGGTGAGCTGGCGGACTGGATCGAATCCCACGTTACCTTCCCGTCAACGATGGTGGATCGCATCGTGCCTGCGGTCACCCCCGACACGCTGGATAAAATTGAACAGCTTACCGGCGTGCGCGATCCGGCGGCGGTGGCCTGTGAACCGTTCCGTCAGTGGGTGATCGAAGATAACTTTGTGGCCGGCCGTCCAGCGTGGGACAAAGCCGGAGCCGAGCTGGTGTCAGACGTGATCCCGTTTGAAGAGATGAAGCTGCGCATGCTTAACGGCAGCCACTCATTCCTGGCGTACCTGGGCTATCTGGCGGGCTATCAGCATATTAACGACTGTATGGAAGATGAAAACTACCGCGTCGCCGCGCACGCGCTGATGCTTAACGAGCAGGCGCCTACGCTGAAGGTCAAAGGCGTCGATTTAGGACGCTATGCCGATCTCCTGATTGCCCGCTACAGCAACCCGGCCCTGCGCCATCGGACCTGGCAAATTGCGATGGACGGCAGCCAGAAGCTTCCGCAGCGCATGCTGGATTCCGTGCGCTGGCACCTGGTGCATCAGAAGCCTTTCCCGCTGCTGGCGCTGGGCGTGGCAGGGTGGATGCGCTATGTCGGCGGCGTGGACGAGCAGGGTAACGCGATTGACGTGAGCGATCCGCAGCTGGCGGTGATTCAGGCGGCGGTGAAGGGCAGTGCGGAAGGGGAAAACCGGGTCAGGGCGCTGCTCGGCATCGAGGCCATCTTTGGCAAGGAGCTACCGCGTGAAGCCGTCTTTGTTGATGCGGTGATGAAGGCATACCAGACGCTGCTGCAAAAGGGCGCGAAAGCGACCGTGGCGCAGTACGTGTCTCAACGGTAATTCAGCACATGCCGCCGTTCGCGGCGGCATGTCTGCGCACCGTTTAGTGCATACCCAGGCGAATCAGCTCAATCGGTTCGAACTTACCTTCGCATCCTTCCACTTCAACCGTTTTGCTGCGGCGCACCTGCGCGGCATCCAGCCCGTCGCTGTGGATCGCTTTAATCACGCCAGTTTTGCCTGTGCCGCTAATCATGACGCGGCTGCCGGTGGTGATCGCATTGCGGTTACGGTCGTATGTCATCATGGTATTTTCTCCTCTCTAACCTGTTCGTTACGGCGTTATTTCAGGGTTGCCGTTCACGGGGCATATAAATACGCCTGTCTGCATCAGATGTTTTTGTTTTTGATCAAACTCACACTTTTTTCTTTATTGCGTCGGGTGCTGACGGTTCACGACAGCAATTGACAAAGCAGACCGTTATTTTCATTAACTGATAGTTTCATTAGGGAAGCGTTGAGGGTTGGTTTATATTCCCGATGCCATTCTGGATACAGGAAATAACCCTTTCATCGGAATAAGGAGCCAGGCTTATGTATAAGAAGATTTTGATGCCTGTTGATGTATTTGAAATGGATTTGAGCGACAAAGCGGTTCGCCACGCGGCTAACCTCGCGAAGGCCGAGGGCGCGTCGATTACCCTGGTCAATATTCTGCCGACCAGCAGCCGATCCCTGCTGCGCGGTTTTAACGCCGATATTAAAAAGTTCGAAGAATATATGACTGAGGAATCCGGGAGAAAAATGAACGCCTTAAAAAGGCTGTTCGACATCTCGCCGGAGAAAATTGACAGCCTGGTTCGCTTTGGCAACGTCCGCGATGAAATTATCAGGCTGAGCAAAGAGGGGGAATATGACGCGATCGTCATCGGGTCGAAAAACCCGGGCATCACCACCCATCTGCTGGGATCAAATGCGGAATCTATCCTGCGCTACGCCACAATTCCGGTGTTAGTCGTTCGCTAAACCCATCGCCGCGTCCGAAAGGGGGCGGCGTAATATTACTCTTCGCTAAACCACTCGCTATTTTCCTGACGAATCAGCTGCACGGATTCGCTGATTTCCTGCAGATGCAGCGTCATCGCCTTTTCCACGCCGTCCGGGTCGCGTTTTTCCAGCGCGCTGAAAATATCATGATGCTGTCGGAGCAGCATTTCCGGCGGAGAGACGTGATCGAGACTCATATAACGCACGCGGTCGATGGTGGCCTTGATGTTTTCGATGGTGTCCCAGGCCAGCTGGCAATCCGCAATCTGCGCCAGCTTCTGGTGGAATTCATCATCAAGCTGGAAGAAATCATTCAGCTGCTTACGATCAATCGCAATCCGCTGCTGATGCAGGTTTTGCTCCAGCAGGTAACACTGCTTGTCGTTGATGAGCGTTGCGGCACGGCGCGCCACCGCGCATTCAATGGCCTGGCGAACAAAACAGCCGTTGCGCACCTGAGAGAGTGAAATTTTGTTCACGTAGCTGCCGCGCTGCGGGCGGATCTGAATCAGACCGTTTTCCGCAAGCTTAATAAACGCTTCACGCACCGGCTGACGGGAAACGTCAAAACGCACGGACACCTCTTTTTCAGAAAGCGGCGTTCCCGGTGGGATCAGGCAACGGACAATATCACGTCGCAAAATGCGATAGATTTGCTGGTTTACGGGCTGGGTGGGATTGAGTTGCGATTCAGCGGCCATGAGTTGTCATTTCTCAGAGAGTTAGCCTGAACATACTACCATTCTTTTATAACCCGAAACAGACCCGGCCCGCAGGCCGGGAAGGGCAGCGTTAGCCACGATGCACGCTAAGCCCGGCGAAACTCTGGCTGACCGGCATCATTTCTACGGTATTGATGTTGACGTGTTTTGGCAGCGTCGCGACCCACCAGACCGTTTCGGTGACATCTTCCGGCGTCAGGGCGTTAGCGTTTTCATAGGTTTTGTCTGCTTTCGCGTCATCGCCTTTGAAACGCACGTTGGAAAACTCGGTGCCACCCACCAGGCCCGGCTCGATGTCGGTGACGCGAATGGCGGTGCCGTGCAGATCGGTACGCAGGTTAAGGCTGAACTGGCGCACAAACGCTTTCGTTGCGCCGTAGACGTTGCCGCCTGCATAGGGCCAGCTTCCGGCGGTGGAGCCGATATTGATAATGTGGCCACGATTGCGCTCAACCATGCCCGGCAGCACCGCGCGGGTCATATAGACCAGCCCTTTGTTGTTGGTGTCGATCATGTTTTCCCAGTCTTCCACGCTGGCTTTGTGTGCCGGCTCCATGCCCAGCGCCAGACCGGCATTGTTGACCAGCACGTCGATGGCGCGCCACTCGGCGGGCAGGTTGGCAATCATCTCTTCAATCGCCGCGCGGTTACGCACGTCCAGCTGCGCGGTCAGGATGCTGTCGCCTAATTCGTCCTTCAGCTCCTGCAGACGTTCCTGACGGCGGCCCGTTGCAATAACCTTGTGCCCGTTGGCGACGAAGCGACGCGTGGTGCTTTCACCAAAACCTGCCGTTGCCCCGGTAACTAAAATAATCATCTCACTGTTCCTCAACGCTTTTTGTGTTTTACTAACATAGCACGGCCGCAGAGGGTGCGTTAAGGCAACATTTGTATGACAGCGTTGCAGGGGATGGCGGCCTGACCTACTCTGGGAGGATACCCGTACTCAGGAGTGAAAGATGACGGCCACGAATCCCTTTTTTGACATCAGCCTGCTGCCTTACCAGGCCCCCCATTTTGATCAGATCAACGACAGCCACTATCGTCCGGCCTTCGATGAAGCCCTTCGTCAGAAGCGTGCGGACATTGACGCGATTGTCTCTCAGGCCGCTGCGCCTGACTTCACGAACACCGTGCTGGCGCTGGAGAAGAGCGGCGCCATGCTCTCGCGTGTCAGCAGCGTGTTCTTCGCCATGACTTCCGCGCACACCAATCCGTTTTTACAGGAGCTGGAAGAACAATTCTCCACCGAGCTTGCCGCGCTGGCAAACGATATCTGGCTGAATGACGCGCTGTTCGCCCGCGTGGAGAGCGTCTGGCAGGACCGTGCCGCGCTGGACGCCGAATGCCGTCGTCTGGTCGAGGAGTTGTATCAGCGGTTTATTCTGGCCGGCGCGCGTCTGAATGAGACAGAAAAGGCCGAGCTGAAGGCGCTGAATACCGAAGCGGCCTCCCTGACCAGCCAGTTTAACCAGCGTCTGCTGGCTGCCGATAAGACCGGTGGGCTGGTGGTGGATTATGCGCACCAGCTTGACGGGCTCAGCGCAACGGAGATCGCTGACGCGGCGCAGGCTGCCGCGGAGCGAGGGCTAAACGATCGCTGGCTGATCCCGCTTTTGAACACCACCCAGCAGCCCGCGCTTTCCGCGCTCCGCAATCGTCAGACCCGCGAAAACCTCTTCAACGCAGGCTGGACGCGTACCCAGAAAGGGGACGAAAACGACACCCGCGCGCTGATTCTTCGTCTGACGGCGCTGCGCGCGCGGCAGGCCCGTCTGCTGGGCTTTGAGGATTACGCCAGCTGGAGCATCGCTGACCAGATGGCGAAAACCCCGGCCGCCGCGCTGGAATTTATGCGCGGCATTGTGCCTGCCGCTCGCGCCCGCGCGGAACGCGAGCAGGCCGACATTCAGAAAGTCATCGACGACGAGCAGGGTGGTTTCACCGTGGAGGCCTGGGACTGGGCCTTTTATGCGGAGCGCGTGCGCCAGGCAAAATATGCCCTCGATGAGTCGCAGATCAGGCCCTACTTTGCGCTCAATACCGTGCTGCAGGATGGCGTATTCTGGGCTGCCAGCCAGCTGTTTGGCATTCGCTTCGTCGAGCGCTTCGATATCCCGGTGTATCATCCGGACGTCCGCGTATGGGAAATTTTCGACCACACCGGCGAGGGCATGGCGCTGTTTTACGGCGACTTCTTTGCCCGCGATTCCAAACAGGGCGGGGCATGGATGGGGAATTTCGTCGAGCAATCCTTCGAGTTTGCTGCCCGTCCGGTGATCTACAACGTCTGTAACTACCAGAAACCGGCGAATGGCGGTATCGCGCTTCTCTCCTGGGATGACGTAATAACCCTGTTCCACGAGTTTGGCCATACGCTGCACGGTCTCTTTGCCAGCCAGCGTTTCGCCACGCTTTCCGGCACCAATACGCCGCGTGATTTCGTTGAGTTCCCGTCGCAAATCAACGAGCACTGGGCCAGCCATCCTCAGGTGTTTACCCACTATGCGCGCCATTACGAAACCGGCGAACCGATGCCGGACGCGCTGCGGGAAAGCATGCTAAACGCGACCCATTTCAACAAGGGTTATGACATGACCGAACTGCTGGGTGCCGCGCTGCTGGACATGAACTGGCACGGCATCAGCGAGGCCGTTTTGAGCGTGGAGGATTTTGAAGCGGCAGCGTTGAAGAAAGAGGGGCTGGATCTGCCTGCCGTTCCGCCGCGCTACCGCAGCAGCTATTTTGCCCATATCTTCGGCGGCGGCTACGCGGCGGGGTATTACGCCTACCTGTGGACGCAAATGCTGGCCGACGACGGCTATCAGTGGTTTGTCGAGCAGGGCGGGTTGACGCGTGAAAACGGGCAAAAATTCCGCGAGGCCATTTTGTCGCGCGGGAACAGCACAGATTTAGCCGAACTGTATCGCAACTGGCGTGGGCACGATCCGAAGATTGAGCCGATGCTGGATAACCGCGGATTGAGCGAATAGAGTCAATGCCGTATGAAAAAAGAACCGGGCTTTACGCCCGGTTTTTTATACGCCTGTAACCGTTACAGCATAAAAACTAAGATTATGTTCTTTATAAATAAAACCGGCGAGGTTAAAGGTTACGCCCACCGGGAGATGTATTTAACCGAATTCAGGCTGTAAGAGAGCTAATAATTTGATCTGGATTGTAAAAATCAAATGTTCTTTAAGCTGGTAATGACTCCAACTTACTGATAGTGTCTTATGTTCAGATAATGCCCGATGACTTTGTCATGCAGCTCCACCGATT
>OKVM01000168.1_pt1 | contig 40992 bp, 41 predicted proteins | sample 1606841 | NCBI WGS metagenome assembly OKVM01 (sample SAMN03281010, study PRJEB24777) | human gut metagenome | isolation source: fecal sample PR157 from 1 month old male Malay infant, caesarean delivered... | reverse complement strand
CATTAGAAATGTTAGCTGCGAAAAAACGATGTAGTATTATGTATATTAAACTTAATATTCTGTGACAGCTTGTAATAAAAATGCAGTATTCACTCTGAATAACGCCTGGGCTTTTAAAATTAAAAGATGAAAAATAAGTAATAAGAATATTAAAAGCTACTGTCGTGATTGTTGCAAAAAACTAATTATCAGGAAGATGGAACATCAATTTTTGCTTTCTATCCGTATAGGGCGAGAAGGTCCGCTTGTCGCTCATAGCAGACTGTCAGATTTGATTGTGTGCTGCCAGTGAAAACCGTCAGATCAAGTCTGAGCTAATACACATCAGGTGAAGAAACAGGCAAAAGCAAAAAAAAGCCCGCGACATCGTGCGGGCTCCGGGCAATTCCCGAAACAGGTACTTCCTGGGCTACAGGTATTTTTTAAACGACGCCGTAACGATGACCAGAACACCGCCAAGCATTAGCGCTGCTGGCAACAACAACAGGTTTGGCCATACCGCTGTAGGCCAGGCCAGATACAACATACAGGGGCCGTAGAGTGCGGGTTTTATGAATCGTCTGGCATGGTGGTAAACAAAACTCGATTCATAACCGGCTCCGTAACGACGCAAATCACGACGGACAAGCCCTTCCACAATGCCGGTGATTATCACCAGACCGAACAACGGCAGGCTCAGGAAAAGGATCATTACCCTGATGAAGAAAATCAGCGTAACCCAGAGCGTTGCCTGCAGGTATTCACCCAGCCAGCTAACCAGAGAGTTACCGAACCGGTTTATGACAGGAATAAAACCGTCCCCCTTATGGCCAGTCTCCCTGAACGACTGCAGCCAGTGGCTGAATCCACTGTCGACAAACAACCACTGCCAGGCGAGATGCACCCATCGCGATACCGTTTCTACCGGCGCGGCCATCAGCAAACTCCGGGTATAGCCTTCTGACAGCCAGTGACTCTCTGCGACCATCACCCGATAGCTGTGCGCTGCCCCTTCTTCAGGCCAGAGCACGGCAATACAGGCATATTCGATAAGCAGACTGACGAGCAGTGCCCCCAGAAGCATGCCGAGTAAACTGACGGGTAAATCCCAGAGCAGCAGGCCAAATGGCCCGGATTGTTTTTGTCCGGGTGACGAACGGCGATTGTTTGTATCCCTGTCATGCTGTGACATTCGGTCCTCCTGACAATACCGCGTCACCGCCTGTCCACCAGGTCTCACCGGTGCGATAGTTCTGTTCCATATTATCTGCCAGCTGTTTCAGGCTTGCAGGCATGTACGGATCGTCGCTATCCGCTGGCAGCGGCATCCTGATTTTCCAGAGTCTCCCCCCTTCAAGCAGCGCAAATGCCTGTCCTTTCGGCAGGTTAATAACGTCTGCAGGGTTGATCATCGGAACTTTAACAAGGCTGACCTGGTCCTGGACGTTACTGTTAAAATCGGTTCCTTCTCCCGGCCGGGATACATCCGTGACACCCGATGTCAGCGTTTTCTGGTAGACGTCCACTTCAGGCAACTGGTCTGTCAGGAGCATAGCCGTATTTTTCTCACGTACGCGCAGCATAACCAGTGTGTTGAAGTTCCCCACTACCTGATTCGCTTTGGCACTGCTGCCAATGCGTGCCTCAATGTCAGAGAGGGTTTGTGTGTAGGCCGTCACCTGGAAACCAGCGCCGCCACCTTTGTTGATGAGAGGAATAAACTCATCTCCCATTAGCTCGTTAAACTCGTCACAATGTAGGTTGATCGCCACCTTCGGGGGCTTCCCTCCCTCTTCATCCCCGAGACCAAATTTATAAATGTGACCACCTTCAGAAACGAGATCTGCGAACATGCTGTTGCCGACCGCTGCGGCGACAACCGGATCAGAAAGCGCATCGAGGCCGATATACACCACTCCGCGCGATTTGATAATGTTGTGCCAGTCCAGTATCGGTCTGGGATCGTTAAGGTCCGTATAATCAGGTGCCAGCAATGCGGCGGTTTTACCTGTAGTGAGCTTTTCAAGCAGAGGGAGCAGTGACGCTACAATTTTATCGAAATAAGTCCGATCGTACTGCACCGCACTTCGCAACCCGTCCAGCACCGGGTCCCATAATTTTTTTCCTTCGTCACTGGCCAGTACCTGCTCGATAGCCCAGATCTTCATGCCATTCTGCCTGCCCTGCATATGACGTGGCAGGTCTTTCTCAGCGATGCCACTCCCCAACAGTGCCCCGACCGTATCCATCAGCTGAGGTGCCTTTTCACTGAGCATGTTCTCAACGTAAGTTTCGTAGAGTTCGCCAATATTGGTTACATAGCGAAGGATGAGACCATAATCAGGACGCTGGCCAAGCGCGACCAGAGCGCGGGTGATGATATTGACGAATCGCCATGCAAATTCCCTGAATGCGGCCGAATTCCCCTCTCCGGAGAGCTGCCCGGCCACGCGCGATGCCACTTCAGAGATACGGCTGAACCGTCCGACGGCATTATAACGGGCGCTGATATCCGGCCAGCCGAGATGGAACACCCAGAAATTATCCTGTCGTCCGGCCCGGTGCGATTCGGCATACATTCGTCGCAGCAAATCAGCGTCACCTTTCGGGTCAAAAACAATAACCACTTCGTGGTCGCCGGCAGCGCTTTTACGGCGGATATCCTGTGTGATCAGTAACTCAGCAAGACGGGTTTTGCCGACACGCGTTGTACCGATGACCAGCATATGCCCCACGCGCTCACCGAGATCAAAGGTCGCTGTGGTCTCGTCCGGCTCCACACCATGATAAATGGGGCTCCCCCCGACTGGCGGTAAAGGCCGAAACGGGTTAAGCGCAGAATCTGTTCGTGTCAGCCTGCATAACCATGGCAGACTGTACTCCATCTTTTTTTCCAGCTCGCGCGCCATGCGATACAGCACTGAAGGTTGAACATACACCTCACACTCCGGGCGTCGTGCTTCCAGCAGGCGTTGTGTGTGGCGGGGAGACCACTGAAAGCCCTTTCCCAGAAAAAGATGGCGCCGGCTGACAGGGAGCTGTTCGCTGGTCAGGACATATCGGGGCAAACGGCGAATGTTGCGACGGTAGCGGAGGATTTTCATCCCCTCGGATGTACGCTTCAGCGCCAGCACACCAAAACCCGCCGCCGTCACCCAGCTCACTGAGGGAGCAAGTGCGACAGCCCAGGGAGCAGTCAGACAAATAAAAGTGGCACTGCCGGCGACAGACGCAGAGTACAATTCGACTGCGGGCCTCAGGAGGGACTCCATAACGTAGCGGTTACTCATCAGTTCCCTCATCGTTAGGTATGGATGGAATAACAGCAGTTTTATTCAAAAATACATTCATCTGAGTTCCTCAGTCCCCCCGGTATGTCGACGGGGCATTCCTGATTGCTCATCGGTTATGGCCGAAGGTAGCGACCATTCTGTGCAGGAGACCATCTTCGTCAGATTTTTCATCATTCGGCACAAACCGCCCGTTAAGTAGTTCATTTGTACGGTCTCTTGTTTAACGGTTTAAGAATATATTCAGCGGACTCTCCCGACAGCAGATCCAGAAGTGAAGCGCCGCTTACAAGCAGGATTTCAGGGTAATCACTGAAATGTTTAAAGCTGATAAATCCAGTGCGGCCGGTGTGCACAAAGAGGCCTTTGCATTTTTCTTTTCTCGCTAACTCACCAAACTGCCGGATATGTTCCGGACGAACAGCGCTGGCAAATCGCTTAGCCTGTACAATCCACCTTTCCTGTCCGATCCAGAACTGGCCATCAATTCCACCATCACCGCTGTAGCGCTGATTACGTCTTACCGGTATGCCCTGCCGCTCAATCGCCGTCAGGATCATTTCCTCAAAGACGTAAGGATTAATTTTCCGTAAATACAAAATCTGCTGACCGGCTTTCAGTTCCGGCAGTTTGAGCAATACACGGTTGGCCGTCTGTCGGTACCGCTGATGCCTGCGCGCACGCGCACCTCTGTTTTTGCGCAGCAGCAGAAACGCGACGACAAACACGGCTGCCAGCAGAAGAAATACGGGTGTCATTGTGCTAATCCATCAGACGTAATCAGTACAGGATAATGGGTCAGTTTCAGTCGCTGAGCTAAATCCCCGCCACGAACGGGCACCATCTCTGTACCAGGCAGAAGTCTCCTCAGTGAGTCGAGAGCCCCTTCCGTCCTGACATCCACAACCATTCCCGTGGCGCCCATCCGTTTCAGTTCAGCACCACGCTGTTGCAACCACGCCCGGGACATCTCGTCATCACCGACCACAAAAACTGGCGGAAGCCCCGGCAACTGGAGTGGACGTGAAGACACAGTACCAGGGGTCATCTCAGGTGTAATAACGGGCAACATGTCAGAAATTGACAGTGATGCAGGAGGTTGCGGCAGGGACGACATATCAGGAGCGGGCGAATCAGGGTCTGCATTAATGGCATCAAAATACGGCCGGGTTGGCTTCCCGCCCAGATCGCCAACAACGGTCAGTGAAGCCAGGCAGCTGAACGCAGCAGCCAAAAGATATATACACAGGACGGGTTTTAAATAACTGCTATGATTTTTTTTCATTGAGGCTCTACCCAGGTTAATGAGTGACTGGCCAGAACAACCGGCTCCCCGTCAGGGACCTTAATCTCCGGTGTAATCTGACTTAACTTGCGGCGTACGATAGCCATATACTTCGCAGCGGGTTGTCCACCTGCAGGGTGGTGATAGCAACCAGCAGCTCTTATCCAGCTACCGGGCTTTGCGTCATAGCATGACCGGAGGATACGGGCTGCTGCTCGCAGGTTTATATAAGGATCAAACGCATCACGAAACGACGGGAAAAAATGCCCGTTCCAGCCAAGATTGACCTGGGCCACACCAACATCGATGCGTTTGAGCGGATAGCTCTGCATAAACCCCAGCAGAGCTTCAAAGGCCTCTTCGCGGGTTTCATAGTGATACCCTTTCCCGGCAACGTTAATTGTCCAGGGCCAGGGTCTGGTCCCCCAGGCGGTCTTACGAGTGGTTTCGGCCATCGCAAGAGAGTAAAGGGATTCAGCAGGCACACGCTCTGCTGCGGCGATTTCCCGGTATGCCTGAGGGATCGCCTGATTGCTGCTGTTAAATGTTGTGCCCGCAAGACAGTTGCTGCAGGCAAACCATAAACCACAGGCCAGTTTCAGAATGCGGCGATTTGCCATCCCTCTTCTCCCTGCTGCAGAACGACCGGCATCTGTCCCTGACCGTAGCGTTGCCACAGACCACGATCATGATTAAGGGTGATTTGTCGGCTGCGCACTTTATCGACGGAGATACCGTGGCTGATTGCCCAGGCCCGAATTTTGTCATCACTGCCGTCACTGCCGACGAGATAGATATCAACCGGCCGGTTGTCGGCAATAACAGCGGCAAGCCGTGCATCGCAGCGTGAACAGGATTCTTTGACAAACAACGCCAGCCGCCCCTGAGTGTCATGTGCGATACCTGCGGCATTCCCCATATTCACGGCCAGCGTTTCAGGATAAAGACGTAACCAGGCAGTATTAATTTCACGCTGAAACGCGAGTTCCTTCTCAGCACGGGCGTATTCATGCTTAACCCACAGCTCAGCAAGTCGCCGGCGTTCAGCGGAATTGTCCGTCTCAACGCCCAGCGTCGTCAGCGGATCAAGACCAGGCGACATGATGCCCCTCGCCCCTTTCATCAGCGACTGATAACGACCCCAGTCCGCATCTGAAAGTCCCCATTGCTGAGCCTGCGGCTGTGTCTGAACCTGATTTGTTGACGATGCCGGCAGGGAGGTTTGCTGGCTCTGGTTAGATGGCGTTGAGACAGTCGATGCCCCCATACACAACGGCAGGAACAAAACCCCTGCCATCATCATTTTTCTCATCTGATGCTTCATATACCTGGCCTCTTATTGAACCTGTAAACTCTGTTCAGCACCGTTTACGCTGAATACAGCTGTACCATTGTCCCGGATTGACCGGAGCGTCCAGCCCAGCATCCCGTCACCTGGAGAAAGCAACCGCATCGCGGAGATTTGCGTATTTCCGCGGGGAATAACGACGACAAACATCTGGCCGCCACGACGCTCAATGCCGGTCAGTACAAACGGTGCTTCAACAGCGGCGCGCCTGACTGACCGCTCAGGCTTTTTTGCAGAGTTACCAGCCCCGGATTTAGCAGGCGTTTTACCCTTCGTAACCGGCTGCGGTGTCTTCTGGCTATTCTGAGCGTTATGGTTTTCAGTCCTGAGCGTCGTGGCTACCCGTTCTTCCAGCTGAGACAGTCGGGTACTGAGGGCATCAATTCGCTCCGAGTGACCATCTGTCACCGTACGCTGTGCCTGTTCTTCAGAAGAAAAGTCATTCAGGGTTTTGGAAAATTTTGAAAGATCATCCTGATAACCGGCCATCTGATTTTTGGCAGATAACAACCCGGACGAGAGGGACTCAAGCTGCTTCCCGTATTTCAGGCTTTTCTCTTCAAGCGTTGAAACCGATCCGGACAACTGGCTCATCTGTCCGCTGCGGAACGCAGCATCCAGAGAGTTAACCCGGATACTCAGATCAGAGATCTTCCCTGCCATGACAACAATCGTGGCCACAGAACCGAGCAGAGAAGCAATAAGCAATGCCAGACCTCCTGTCCGGGCGATTTTTTTGAGATTAAAGGGGGGGCGCCGGCGTGAATCGGGTTCAGTTGGCGTAACGTCTGAAGGCGTTACACCCGGGCCTGCGGGTACAACATCTTCCGGCATGATTTGACTGACTGACATTTCAAAAATCCTTATAGCTGCAGAACAGCCATAAGGTGCAAAAAACGTCATTCTATGGCGATGATTAACTCATCAGCCATTTCTGAAGATTTTTTTGACCAGCAAAAAAGGCCATGGCGTGTTAAGGATTTTGAGGGCCAACCCTACGAAAAAAATGTGGTAAGAGGAAAAACGCTTTCTAAATAATCAATGAGCAGACTTCCTGTTCGATAAATGCCTTTTAGTTACTTCACTCGCGAACTTTTTCGTTCCATTATACTTCATAACCGTTTACCTACTTGAATTGAATAAATACCTTTCCTGATGTAAAAATTTCCGTTCACTCCACTGCAAGAACGGTCGTATTATCACAGGTATAATACGACCATATTTTTTAATATCGCAACGGGTTACCGAATTCTATTAAATACTGTTCCCCGAAAACATAAGAGGCGTAATCAGTTAAATGACCAACATCACGATAGACGGGGATAGAATCGACATGACTGATACAGATGTTGTGTTTGCACTGTATTTTCTTTGGATCAATAAATATTAACGAAGGATATTCCTCTTTAAGAATATCAAAAAGCGTTGTCAGATAAAGGCTTTCCTTTTCTTGTTTACGCTGAGTATCACATGCTGTTTCTGAAAACTCACTTCTCAGAATGGCTTCACGTTGACGACACTCCTGATAGCCTTTCGGCATAGGATATATTGTTTTCATAATAACTGGCCTGGCCCCGGATTCAATAATTTTTGAAATCGCAAGTTTTGCGGCATGGGTCATCCGTTCTTTTGTTAAGGCATCAGAGCGTGCATCATCTTTTTTCGTAATAAGATACGGACCATGCGAATAATTTTGCCAGACTTCACCAATAATAACATAATCAAATTTATTATTCTTAATAAGATTATAGTACTCGGCGGTTTTATTGTGACAATATTCATAATTTTTATTCTTATAAATCCACCAGTCATATTGCCATATCCCTGGAAAAGTCAAACATGAGGAGACACTCAGTGCATTAATTTTTATCCCTGCATTTTTTCCCAGCACATCAAAAAACCCCCAGAAATGATTGGAATTTGAATCACCAATAACAAGTGCTGTTTTATTTCCTTCCAAATCACCCAGAACACAGGTCTCCAGGGAATGATTTGTATCTATACATTTCTTCCTGGTAATAGCTTTAGTTTCATAGAGTTGAATTGTTTTGTACTGATGCGAATATACAGGACCAAGACGTTCAGGAAAGCCCTGTTGTTTTACTGCGACAGAATAGAGGATACTGTATAAAAGTGCAGGCAAAGCTAAAAGTAGTGTCACCGTTAACTTCAGACTATACCTAAATCTTCTCATCGGTTGTTCAATAAAATAATAACCGATTAGAGACATTGCAATAATACCACCACAAATATACATAAGGTTCAGGCCGGTTAATTGAATATCGACATAGCGACAATATGCAAGAACTGGCCAATGCCATAAATAAAGTGAATATGATAGCTTGCCAAAAAATGAAAAAGGTTTTAATGACAACAATCTGCTGACAAGATTATTTTCTTGTTTTCCGGATAAGATTAAAAAACATGTGCAGACAACGACTATTAATGCATTAACATTTGGGTAAATGTCAATCACATGCTCTTTTGTCGAAACGTAAATAATGATGGAAATTGCCAGGATATTTGAAACAGTCACAATCTTCTTGTAAATATTTCCCATTCGTCTGGTCAACAGGTATGTTGTACCACCTGCACAGAACTCAAATATTCTTGTACTCAGAAAATAATATGACTCTCCAGGTTCTTTTTTCGCCATAAACAATGCTAATGCTGCAGATATAAATGTAATCACAATCCACAATGCTAAAATAAAATTATCACTAACATTAATATCTTTAGTCGACGGAAGCCTCTTTTTAAGAAAAATGGCTACTGCAATGAAGAAGGGAAGAAGTATATACCACTGCCATTCTACGGCAAGTGACCATGTATGTAATAATGGGAATATATCACTTTCTGGTGTTGCATATGCTACTGACTGTCGCGAAAAATACTGATTGGAAATTAATAATGAGTTATATTTCGCGCTTTTAAGGTAATCCAGATAATCCGGTGATACAAAAAGAATGCTTGAGGCAAGTAACGTCACAATGCCAACAAATAGTAACGCAGGCTGTATACGCCAGAGTCGACGAACAAAAAAATCAGAGTAACTGAAAGTATCTTCTCTGAGTGATGATAAAATAATGCCAGTTATCAGGTAACCTGATATAACAAAGAATATATCAACACCGATAAAGCCCGACGGGAAGTACCCGATGCCAAGGTGGAATAAAATCACGACAGAGACTGCAATAGCACGGAGACCATCAATATCCGCACGGTAACTTTTCTTAATTTGTTTTAAGTTCATTTTAATAGTGTATTTGAATTTATATGTCAATACATATAATAATATGAAACATGTTAAAAAGCTATTATATATAACAGTGTCATTACAAATCGGACCAGCGTGAGAATTTGAACAGGAACTTACGGTTTCACTCTATACAGAGCATTTAAACCGTAAATTCATGATTGTGGCTAACAATGCCAGATGCCGGCAACTAACGGAACGGCGTTAGTATAAAAAATAGTTTTCCTACTGGGCATTTCAGGTTGACTAACATGTTGATGTACACTCTGCCCATTTTCATGGTTTCTCATCAAACCTGCAGTTATTGATATGTAACTACGTCAAAACTGCCGTAATCACAGCCATATGTAAGCATACCGTCAGACGTGACCGTAAACGATGCCCCCACTGGAACATCAAACACAATTGTTCCCGATTTGTTCCATTTTGAGTTTGCGCTAACAGATTTGGCAACATTGATTCCATTCACCCACCCTATGAGGGAGAAGGTATTGACACAGTTATCTGAATCACCATAGTTGATTTTCTTACTGGGTGGGTTACCTCCAGTTACATACATTTTGAATGGTTTTTTTGTTGAATTGTTACCCGAATACGTCCTCTTAAACTTCCCCACTGAAACATAGGTACCGTTGCCTGTACTGGGTGACTGCCATACACCGTCTTCACATGAAAGTATGCCTCCTGCTGCATCGCGACCTACAAGCCCATCAGGTGAGCATGACGCCCCAGCAGCCGCAACTTTATTGAGTTGCAAAAATTCGTTAGTTGCCAGGCGACCATTAGAAAGAACTGTACCTGCCTGCACCTGGCCTCCTGTATATATGTTCTTATTATTGACCACCCTCACCCAGTCATTATCCGACATATAAAATCCGCCCTGATAGGTTTCATTAAGCCACCCCTTACTGCCCCGGGTTATCATCCAGCCGTTATTACTGCGGATATCATTATTGGCCGTCATTCCGCCATTAGCCGTTACATTACCGGTAGCGGCCACATTACCGCCTGCAGAGACGTTTCCACCGGCAGTAACATTCCCGCTGAAATTACCGGTCTGCCCGTTCACTGCTGCAGCGTTATTGAGATTATTGCTCCCCATATCGATACTGGTATGCATCCGGTTAAGGTCGGGCTTACCCGTTACGGCAAAACGGTACAGTCGGTCTGAATCCTGGCGGGCCTCATTCAGGGCATCCGTTGTGAGCAACGTCGCGACATGTCCCGCCGTCGATGTGATGCCAAAAGCCGACAAAGGTAGTGTCCAGCTCTGATTAGCCCCCGTGACAGTCGTATTACTGCCCCAGATATACGCCCCCAGCCCCGTGCTGATTGAGACCGAGATGTCACGAACGCCCATATACGGAAGCGAGGTTCCACCCTGACTGACGATAAGCCCCTGCAACTGATCGGTGTTGGTTGCATTACGGACTAGCGCAGCGCGCAACTGCTGACCAGATGAAATGGTTTCGCTGAAACCCGGTTCAAGGAAACCGGTATTTTTCAGCATATCCGCAGTAACAATAACGGGTTTTGTCGTTGTCGCTGAACTCAGCAACGTATCGTAGTATTTGCCCGTGTAGGCCCGAACGGCCTGAGTAAACCGTGTGACCTGCCTGGCGCTAACCTGCCAGTCCTGGCGGGCAAAGTATTCATCCCATCGCTGCACACCCCAGATCACAACAGTAATCAGGATGACAAGCGCAGCGCCGGTTGACGCAATTGCCCATCCGCGATCCTTACGGGGTACCGGAATTTCAGTTTCTACAGTCATGGCTCACCACATTACAGTTTGATAAAGCGGAATCAGCATCGCACCCAGTGCGCTGTATCCGAACCAGGGCCCCATAGGACCACCGGCGCGCCGGGAAAACATCAGCCAGATAAAAAAACCGCCTGCGCCTGCGGCCGTGACATACAACGCTGGCAACAGCCCCAGCCAGGCACCCAGCGCACCACCCAGCCAGACATCCCCCATCCCCAGCGTCTCCTGCCCCGCCAGACGGTAGCCGGCAAGCCGCCACATCATCAGGCAACTCCAGACCGTCAGGGCCGCGCCGGCATGACGTAACAGGGCGCCCTCTGCGCCGGCGACGAGCAGCCCCGCCACCAGAAAGCTGAGTGTCATCTCTCTCGGCAAATAGCCGGTCAGCTGGTCAATGAGCGTAAGACGAAAAACAAAGACACAAAAAAGCAGTGCGGTACACGTTGGCCACAGTCCGGCCTTAGCAAGCCAGTACAGCGACATCACCCCCGTATGGGTAGCAATCCAGAACGTTTCCGTCACTGAGGCGTGACGTTCATCATCTCCGCTCAGTCGTGCCAGCTCAGCACGTAATTCATCCCTGACCAGCAGCAGTAACACAAAAAAGAGAGGGGTTATCGCAGCAGTCACCAGGGTCTCTGTAGTCAACATGGGCTTCACAACGCGATCCCCCTTCTCTCCCGAAGAAGGTTCACGTAAATCCTGTATATGCGATTCGCATAGGCCTCACGGGTTTCATGCCGATCCTTTCGAAAACCCGCGTTATAGGAGCCAAGGCAGTTCCAGGAAATGCCACAGACCTGGAAATGTCTGGCCAGAATCCATGTCCCAATCTGCACATTAAGGCAGGGACGTGTGAGCAAATCCTGCGCGCTGTTGATAAAGCCTTTTTTAATCAGCCCCGGGATATGGGTGGAATTAATCTGCATCAGGCCGTAATCCGTACTCACTACTTTCCCGGTTTTGGGGCTACGGTTAGCATGCGTAATACCTGGACGCTTACTGCTTTCCCCAATCGTTATGGCCTCAATAAGAAGCGGGTCAACATGGTACTTCTGTCCGGTTGCGTCAAAGCAGAACGCCCTGACGCAGAAGGAAAAGGGAAGCAGCAGTAAGAAAACCAGTCGCCACATAACTTACCCGTTAACCTGGAATTTCATTGTGTTGGTCCCTGCACTACCACTGTTTTTCGTGCACTCCTTGCCCGCCTCTTCCGAAGTTACGGTTCCGTCAGAATGCTGGGTGCTGTTAATCGCAATCTCACTGAAAATGCCACCATTACCGAACTGCTGCGCCAGCGAAATGCAGTCTTTCATAGGCACTTTGTTCGTGGTAATGGAGAAGCCGGAATTCATCCCTGCGCCGCTCGATACCGGGGCAAGAACAACCTGACCGCCCCAGGCATTCCAGAGGGTGGCCGTGCCGGAATCAGCATCACCCACGACACGCATATTGCCCGGGGCGAATCCGCGCTGAATAAAGTTACCGGTCATCGTGGTACCACTGGTAAAGCTATATCCCGTGCGCCCCCCCATGTAGCCCTTTGTTTTGGTCGCAATATCGGAGATATTGGATGCCTCCTGCCCGCCATTAAACAGAGCCCACAGCCCCCAGATAAGGCCAACCACAACAACAAGGCCAAGAATACCCAGAATACCGGAGCCACCCTGGTCTGCTGATCCCCACCCTCTGTCCGGTTCAGGTCCGACGCGCCCTGGTTTCCGGTTACGTAAAACGGTCAATAACTGAGACATAAAAATTTCCTTATGATTAATGCATTGGCATGCGGGACATTTCCTGGATCTCAAAGGCCATAGAGCCCATCAGACCAAAGAAGAGTAAAATGAGAAGCATGGACATACCGCGGGCGGTGTTCGCACGCCGTTTCACACGGGCAATAATTTCGTCAAGCGCGCGATCGGCGTAGCGACTGATGAGTAAGGACGCGCCGTCCCCTTTCCCCAGCAGGGAGAGATAGTTGGCTGACTGGCGACTGGGGAAATTAAAGCCACTGTAACGCAGTGCACGCCCGAGAGAATTCCCCCGGTTGATACCGGCAATCGTTGCGTCAAGACGCTCACGTAGCCACGGGGACGCCGTTTTACGCAGGGTCTTCAGCACGTCAATTTCAGGGAGCCCGGCCTCGAGCAGGGCTGCGACGTTCATCAGAAATACAGCGCCCTGCAGATCGGAATAGAGAGACCAGGGCATAAAACGGTCAGCGAACTGACGAATCCGTCCGGTCCAGCGGGGAAGCGACCAGAGAACAACCGCAAGGAGTCCGGCGAAGGAAATCCCACATACAAGCCCCCACTGAGTGGTGAACTCTGCCATGCTGTTCATCACACCCAGCGCACCGGACCATGTGGCCGGATCTGACATCTTACTGAGCGTTGGCACAATTTTTACTGTGTTAATCACCATCATGGCGCCGAACAGGACAACAAACAGCGCCGGGTAGGTGGATGCAAAAATCACCTGTTGCAGAATTCGGCCCCGCACATCAATCAGCCTTTCAGATTGCTCCAGTGCGACAGATAACGTCTTGCCTTTACGCCCGGCTCCCAGCAACGCGGCCTCTTCTGCCGGAATCCAGCGAGCCAGCGCATCCTGAAGCTGTTGCCCGGGGCGGTTGTCACGAAGCGCCTGCAGGCAGTCTTCGACCAGCTCCGAATAAGGGTGCCAGTGCAGGCCAAAATCGGTATACACGTCACCGATCATACGAAAGGCTTCAGCATCGGCCTTGTCGTTCTCCAGCAGGAAACGTAACACCTCATAAAATGGCTTACGGCGCTTCCCGGAGAAGGAATGACGTAAAAAATGATAACGGGCACGCTGAAAAATATTCATTGGCCGTGACGGCCGGAAACGGCTCTCAGACACTGGCCACCTCCATGGCAAGTAATTCATCTTCATCAAGAGGCACTTCGACATCCCCCATCAGGGGATCGACAAGCCCTTCATTCAGCCGGATCAGAAGATGAGTCCGGCGGCTGATACCGCCGTTATTAAGCCAGTACTGGCGTGCTGCTGCGGTTCCATGGGAGAGCCAGTGCGACATAAAACGCGCATCCGGGGGGATAATTTCTACAATTGCGGTCCGGCCGGTTATGCCCCGGCTTATCACACGGCCAGTAAGCTCAATGATCCTGCGGCAGTGTTCACAACCTTCCGGGTTGTGAAAGCGCAGGTTCTCAGGGATGCATACCCCGGGCTCGGTACAATATTTTTCCAGGTAGGCGCGTGTTTCCGCCGGTAACTGAGATGCCTTCTGCGCCCAGGTCAGGCTGCAGTGAGGGCACAGGGTTGGCACGAGACGCTGGCTCACAAGTCCCCGCACCAGTTCCGCATCGGCAATCAGACGTTTGTCAGCACCCATCACTTCCATTCGGGGTAACGAGCCTGCTGCACTGTTGCTGTGCAGGGTATCGAACACAATGTGACCCGCATGTGCCGCATGAATGGCGGCGATGAGCGCGTTTATCTCCTGCATCTCCCCCAGCAGGATCGCATCCGGGTCAGAGCGCACTACGGCGGCATTGCTCTTGTCCCAGTCACCATTAATGACAGGTGTCTGGATACCTCCGGCGATACGCCCTTCAACAGGGTTTTCCACCGTAAGCAGACGCTTACGGTGCCGGGTACGCTCAAGCCACATATTGCTGAAAATACGAAGGGTGGTACTTTTACCGGAGCCTGTTGGCCCGGTGAGCAGAACCAGCCCGTTTGGAAAACGGATAATCTGTTTAGCAAGAACAATCTGCTCTGGCAGGAAACCCTGCTCTTCAAGCGTCGGCACCCTGTCGCTGTCATCAATGATGGTTCGCAGCGCAACATAGATCCCATCGGCCGTCGTCATATGCTGGTAGCGCGCGCCAAACAATCCCGCTGCGCGCGCAAATTTCGCGTCGACACGTCCGGCCTGCATGTCGTTGTCGTTGAAAGCCGGAGGAATCCGGATATCACACATCGACATGAACAGGGTCTGAATGAGCGAGTCCCCCTCCTCGCTCGTCAGTTCGTCAATCACTTCCAGCTCGCCATGTATACGCATCTCTATGCGTGCAAGGCCAATACTGCGCATAACCGTAATATGGATATCTGACGATCCCAGTTGCTGGGCCAGAGCAAAATAACCCACCATACGTTTCTGCACATCACTCCATGAATCATCGAATGCTGTACTGACCAGTTGCGCCGACTGAGTGAGCCGGAATTTCTCACGGCGCGCCTTAAGCTCACCAAGCGAGACAAACTCCGGTATTGCATAAGGAAAACGCCTGGTCTGGTCCATCACCCAGCGCTGTATACGTACATCGGTGCGCCGATTTTTATCGATGACCAGAGAGATCTGTCCGGCAGAATTATCAACCAGAACAAAATCCTCAATTTCTGCGTATTTCTCCATCACATCTTCCTCAGAATGTCAGGTCGCTTCCGTCGCTGAGGCGAACGCTCTCGCCACTTATTGACGCCACGGTCCCCTTCATACCCGGGATGACATCCCCTTTCTTAACTTCCGTTACCCCACCACCCGGCAGAGTGATACGCGCCCGCAGGAAGCCAGGTTTCCCGTAAATTTCCTGCAGGCGAACCCGTTCCGGAGCACGACTGACAGAAGAGGCCTCCGGTGTCTGAGTCTGAGGAGCGACCACAACAGATGTCGGGGGATACCCGGCCGGAGCCCCTTCCGTCCAGTTTTTCGTCTCAGCGGGGGCTTGTGCCTGACGTAACTGTTGTTGCAGGCGCGCAGTCTGAACCTGTTGTTCAAGCACCATATTGCGCGCCTGGGCCAGCTCAAGCTCACCGCTTACAACGTTTTCAGGGATGACGCGATTGATGGTCATACTCTCATCAGCGTTTGCCTGACCCGTCATCATCAGCAGAGTCAGACCGCATGGCAAAAGCCAGCGAAGTGCATTATTTTTTGGCATAGAGGCTCCCACGAAGGGTGTAGTGATAAAGCCCCTGTGGGCTTACGGTGTAAGAAATGGAGCTGATGCGGACCCCCCTGGCGTCCATACCCTCAAGCAACAGTTCGGGCATCAGTCCGGTTGAAAGCGTAAAGGTGTATTCCTGCCAGTCGGTTTTCGGCTGTTCGTTTTTAGTGCCGGGCAGTGTTTCAGGCTGCTTCACCTCACTGAGCTGAACCGGGACAGTTTTACGCTGCATATGGGAGATGAAACTCTTCAGGCATTCATTTGCCGGACGAAGCGGCTCATCCTGCAGTGAGTGCGCGTCAGGAAAACCAAAAGGAATAAAGACATTTCCGTTCTTTCCGCCGTCAACAAAATCAAACGTTGCCGGATGGCCATACAGCTCAATGACACGTCGGTCAAAGTTTTCGATGGTGCTGCCCTGGGCAGCTTCGTAATGCAGGCGAAGCCCCTGCTGTTGCTCATCACATTCACCCACTGAAACACGCCATCCCACGATCGAAATCCGGGACTGACTACGGGTAGCCCAGCACGCCTTCAGAAAAGCCGGCACAGTGAACCGTGTCGCCCACGGTCCGGGGAGCTTTTCGGGTTGTACTGCCTCTTCAGGCTTGATGACTTTCACGACCTTCCGGCTCGCCTCGATAGCAGCATCCCGGGCAGCCTGCGAGGATTCATTCTGAATCCAGGCACCGGCCACCATCATAGCCACAGCAATGGCAATAACGGTCAGGGGTCTGCGCAGGGACGTTTCTTTCAGACGGGCGCGGGCCATATTCTGAGAAGACAGACCCTCAACCAGCGTCTTCCAGCTGATATTCTGTTGATGATCTGCGACGCAGCTCCAGCCTTCGTCCCCGGGATCGTTGAACGTCAGAAAATGGTTACGGGCCGTGCACACTTCCTGCAGTGTGCCGGTCACATCGGCCATCACTGTAAGCTGGTCGCGGACCGTGGCCAGAAAGACCCATTTGTTACTGCCATCATCAAGACGGTAAAGACCATGACTGCTGCCGCCGACTGCACTCTGGAATACAGATGCCAGAGAATACAACTTCACCCCGCGACGGATTTTTCCGGGGCTGACCAGCCCCGTCACTCTGCCGGCCCCCCTGCCACTGGCTACCCAGTGCGTATCCTGGAGACGCAGACGGTTAAGAAGGCCTGTTGCACCGGATTGCGTCCAGTGCATGCCGGCAACCCAGCCGGTGCGACCATTCAAGACCAGAACGCCAGCGGTGCGCTCACCCTGCTGTAACAGCTTTCTGCTTTTTCTGTAGATCATGGCATCAGCACCGGTGTGATAAGAATGACCAGCGTTGAACGCTTAGTTGCGCCAGTTCGACCACCGCCTAAACCGAAGAAATCAGCAGATCCAATCCCCTGTTTATCTGAAGAGTTAGAAACCTGATCGGCACCGGTGACCATGATGGTTTCTCCGGAACGCATGTTGAATTTCTGGGTAATCGCCTCTTTGGAATACGCGGCCAAATCATTACGGGTATTGCCGTCCGCGCTGATGAACTTCTCAATCTTCGGCGGTGTGTCATAACTGAAGGCGAACTGCAGCTGCACGTCGCCGTTATCCTGAATGGAAGGCACAGCCGTCATGAACAACCCTGTCGTGAGGGTCGTAGTGGTCATTGTCGAAGTAACCCCGACATTGGCCGTTGCCGTCGATGCGCTGCTGGTGATCATCCCCTGCTGGTTTGAAAGCTGATAGGGCACCGGCGTGAAATTCGTGGTCAGTCGGGTCTGGCGGGTCACAACACTGACATCACCCTGTTCGGACAGGGCTTTAACAATCAGATTGCTGCCTGCAAATTTGCCCGCCTTTCCGGTCGCTGTGTCAAGAACCGATACCCCCATCGACCCAGCGCCTGTAGTCGCACCATTGAAAGTCCCTTTGACATTAATCCCGTAGTTACGAAGGGAGTTCGTGACAAGATCAAGGTCCATCCCGAGCTCGTGATTAACCGACTGAGTGACGGTTAAAATCTGGAAATTCAGTTGAACCTGACGGTTGAGAATTTTGTTTTCATATTCAACAAAACTTGCCACGCGATTATGCACTTCCGGTGTGTCAGTGACCGTCAGCGTGCCACTTGAAGAGGACAGGAAGAATCGCCCGACGTTCGGCGTAAGAATTTGCGCTATGGTTTTGCGTATATCATCAAAAATTTCACTGCTGAGGCCGTATGCTGTTTTTTGCTCAGTGCTGACTTCACCAGAGCTGGAAGAGCCATCACTGCCAAGTTGAGTACCTGAACCAGAATTAATCGAGGCAGAACTGTTGATTTTGGAGTTCATAAACGACAGCTGGTACATACGGGTATCAAAGCGATAGAAGAGAATTCCACCGTTTTCCATACGCCAGGAAACCCCGAACCGGCTTTCGGCTACATCAAGTAACCCCCTCAGTTGAGCATCCCATTTGATACCCGCCATGGCACCGGTGCTCACGACAGGGGGCTGGTTACTGTTCTGACCGTTTATGGCATCAAGAGATACGCGTCCGTTATCATCCGGGGCTGGCAGGGAACCGGATACCTGTCGTGTTGCAGCATTACCGGAGCTGCCTGTCGACAATGACGCAAGTGCATCAGGCGTAAACGAGACCCTTATGCCACAGACAGAGGTAATGCGCTGCGCCAGTTCCGGAAGTGTCACACCATCAGGACGATTGATCAGAATGGGACAGTCAGGCACGTTTCTGTCATCAGATACCGCAGACGAAAGCCCGATAGGTTTCAGGTCAACCCAGGGTTTTTCAGTCCACGTCACCAGTTGCGAAGGACGGGCTGTTTTGCTGTCAAAAATTCGTGTTGCGGTATCACTTTCCGCGCGCGCCTGCTTTTCGATTTTATTAATTTCATGCCAGGCACAGCCAGAGAGCAGAGTAACGGATATCGCTATTGCGGTTGCGCGTAAACGAGGCAGTAAGGATGTCATCCGGCCTTCCTTCAGTTGAGATAAACAATGTTTCCTTCCGACACCCCGGCCGGTAAGGAGAGATTCATATCGGAGCCATCCGCCATGAGCAGATGGCCGCCTGTAACAGAAAGGACCAGCGCAGAGCCTGATGACAGACGGTTAAGCGCAGGCCGCAGACCAGGTTGTTCAGGCGTCCATACCCAGAGCCGGCCACCACTGATCGCAGCACGAATGCGGGTATCCGGCGCCGGTGAGAAGCTGAACTGTGAAAGACTCAGCCCACCTTCAGGAAGGCTGTGACTGTATCGCCAGTCGTTGACCATGCTGGCTGTTCGCAACATATCGTCAGCCAGCAGCTCTGCCGCGGCATTTGCCTGCTGTGTCTGCTGTTCAGAGGTATCCACTGAGGTGATACTGTTCGTTACAAGCATCATCAGCATTGCGATTGCCACAATGGCGTAGCCCATGTCATTGCCCGCCCTGAAGCGGTTTATCGTTAACGTATACCAGGCACTGGAGACGGTTTGCTGACGCGTAAAGCGGTTTCTCTGCCGGGCGATACAGCTCAAACAGTTGCACCACAACGGATTCGAAATTACCCCGAAGGGTAAGAGGCGCCTCGATTCGATAATTCACGGAGGTTGGCCAGATAACGACCCATGTCGGGCTGCTGCCGCTTTCGCAGCGAACAGATGTTGCCCACTGCGTCAGCGTGTCTTTTAACGTGGTTCCGGCCAGCGCAGTCCAGACCTGTCCGGCAGGTAACGATGTCAGCGGGGCTCCCGGAGTGAAAACAGGTTTGTCACTGACTGCGGCAACGGAACCCGGCGTCGTGGAATGCGGTGGTTTAGCCTGGACAGCACTTTCTGCTTTCGGGGAAGTCACCGAAGGAACGCCCAGCGCGGCTTTATTCAGAGGGGCTGATTTAACCTTCATCGCTGCAGGTGCAGGCGCTGTCGCCAGCTCAGTGGAAGGGTGTACCTTGCCAGTGCCTGCCTGGGTTTTCTGCGCCGGAGACGGAAGCTGCTCAGATGACCCACTGGCAGAGAACGGATTGCGTGGTGTTCCGGAGGCTGCCGGCGTTGCGGCCTTAACTGCAGAAGATGAAGCTGATTCTGGCAAACCCGAACTTTCCGGACGTGCCGGAGGCAGCGGATAACTGTGAGTTCCGGTTACTGCAGGTTGCGAAGTGCCGGTCAACAGTGAACCTGTGGCAGGAGATTTCCCCGCCCCCTGGCTGACAGAGCTGCTCTGGGTGGAAACTGACGTTGCAGATGCAAGATGGCGGTATTCATCGCGAAGAACGAAACAGATCTCTCTGTTCAGGTCATCAACCCGCATTCGCCAGGCCGGGCCAGCCAGAATCTGTAACGCATCACCAAGCTTAACGGGGCCAATTGAGCGCTGTACAGCGGGTAGCGGTTTGATGAACAGCTCCGAAAAGACACCAGGTTCGCCTGAACACAGCGAGTACCCTGATTCAAGCATGACATAGCGCATACCTTCCCCGATGGTATTCACCACCTGTGCCGGCATCCGGATATCGATAATCTGATTGAGAGGATCACGCTGCGCATCAACAGGCCGCGTACTGGCCAGCGTGTAGCGATCGTAACGAACAACTTCAGGGGAACGATTCTGATACAGATCCTGAACTCGTGGCGAGCCCTGCAGCCTGCTCACAGGTTCAGAGCGAGAATTAAAATCGGTGCAACCGGCTGCAAGCACACAGAGCATGATGGCCCCAAGCCGATGCCGTGTCTGCAGGTTTATTTTTACCATCAGGGTTCCCCAGAATTAGTCCGAAATAACCCGGATATTCTGGCGTTGATGGCGAATCGAACAATGAGAAACTATTTCTGCAAACTGAAGAAAAACGTCCTGCTGGCGATAGTAAAAGCTAAAGGTGGAGTATCAGCTTGCTTTTCATTGTGGTCACTTTCTTGTCCCTGTTTCTTGCAGAATGTATCTATATACTGCTTAAGGGGCGTATTGGCCTCAAGTGAATAGCTTTTCTGATTCTGACATGCAGAACGCTTTTCCAGACTGAACAGCAAAAAACATGTGCCCCAAATCACAAGCAGAGCAATTGCTCCCAGGAACATGATAAGTATATGCCCCTTGAGGGGACCTCCCATTATTTCAAAATCGCTTAGTTTTGATGTGTCTTTTCTGACTGTCTTACATTTCTTACGCATCTTCTGATTTTCCAGATAACTGTGGAGAAGTCCGATGATGCATGTTCAGCACTCAAAAATTAAATCCGAACCATAACTGCAGAATAGAAAAAAGCGCCGGGTAATCCGACGCATTTGTCTAAGGTTTAGAGATTGTCAGGCAACACATCATATTTTGTAGAATAACGTGTTGGCCGCAACCGGTGACTGCACAAAGCCAAAATATTCATAGAACGCTTTAGCCTGCTCATTAATTGCATGCACCATGATAGCCTTGATTCCGACCTGGTCTGCCAGACTCGAGACGCGTACCACTGCGTCATTCAGCAACCATTTTCCGTAGTTATGTCCCTGAGTACATACATCGACTGCAAGGCGGCCCAGCAAAACAACCGGTATTGGATCTGGCATATTCTGCCGCAGGCTACGCCCCAAATCGACATGACTCACTGAGCCAGTCGCGATGGAATAATACCCTACTACACGCATGGTACCTTCCTGGCAAATGACGAATGTGCGGGAAGCATTGAGATGCTGATTCTTCATCGCACGCCGACGAAGCCAGTCATCAAGTACCTCATTCCCGCAATCGAACGGCTCAAGAACATGCTGTTCTGTCAGTAAAACAGGCGCAGTGACATTTATTTCCATTCAGGCTTTGCATCCATCAGCCGCTGACGACCTTCAACATTCTGCACAGGTGCTTCCAGCTGCTTAATGAATTCCTGGTAACGGGCATCATCCAGGACGAACACGCGTTGATCCAGAATTATATTTTGGGCCTCGTGCACAGCCTTCTCAATGATGAAATCAGTACGATTTTTGTTAACCAGACCTGCAGCATAATCAATCACTGCACGTTCCTCATCAGTTGCCCGGATATTTATTTGCTTATCACGAACAGATTTACGGATAGTAGTTTGCATGCTTCCTCCACATGGTAACAATTTGCTATACACTCATAGTAACGCGATTGATAGCAAATTGCTATACATTGTCATTCTACAGAAAGAGGGAGAGGTATGTTACGGTGCTTTCCCCCTGGCTGCAGTTCAACAGAAGTGAAAAAAAGCGCCAGTCAAGCTGGCGCATCTGTGGGATTGTTTCAGGAAATGGCGTAGATCGCTTTTCGGCAGATCCCATATCCGTGCCCCAGGAACGGTATGTCATCGTCAAAATCCATTGGAGGTTCATTAGCAGGATTACGTGGTGCAGCTGGCTGCTGAGGCTGTGGCTGTTGAGGCTGCCCCCAACCTCCCTGAGCCTGACCAGACTGCTGAGCATTCCCGGAACCTGCCTGGGTATTACGACCACCGAGCATCTGCATCGTCCCGTTTACACTAACCACAACCTCTGTTGTCCAGCGTTCAACCCCGCCATTGTCGGTCCATTTGCGGGTACGCAACTGGCCTTCAATATAGACCTGTGAACCTTTTTTCAGGTATTCACCGGCTACTTCGGCGAGCTTGCCAAACAACACAACACGGTGCCACTCAGTGTTTTCCTTCATTTCACCGCTTTGTTTATCACGCCAGGACTCTGATGTTGCAATGCTCAACCCTGTTACTGCGGTGCTGTTTGGCAAATAACGCACTTCAGGGTCCTGACCGAGATGGCCAACGAGAATAACTTTATTAATTCCGCGACTTGCCATGATGTAATCTCCTGTACCTAATCATATTCGCGCTGCGTCCATTCCCCTTTTTCAGGAGCAATGTCGGCCTGCTGACTGGTTTTGTAGTATTCGACTGACTCACGGGACATGGGCCCCATTTCGTTCGCGGTACCGATATAAAAACCGCGCTGACTGGACAGAACCTGGATGTGTAATTCAACCCCGGATTCTGCAGCTAATAAACCGAATGGATTTCCCATGTGAAAACTCCGTTACGTTATCGGGAAAGGTAAATCTCCCGAAAGAGATTTACCGGATGTGAGAAAAAAAGAATCAGAACGAATCAGAAAGAATTCGGATCGTAATCCTTCGGTGCTGCAGAACCCTGTTCAGGGGTCTGGGAAGCATTTGGTGCGGTGTAAACGACGTCCTGCCCCTTCTTAATGAACTCAACCTTAATCAGTCGGGCTTTCAAAGAAGGTCTGGATTCACCGGCATGTTCACCAGACTGTAAGGTGAACACATCAGCTTTAAGGCCGCTCAGCACAAAGCCCAGCAGGACTTTTTCTTCTTCATCCACAGCTTTCTGGCAGCGGTTGATGAGTTTTGTTGCATCAGGCCCCGCAACAGTGACATCGAAACGAGTGTAAGACGCATTATCGGTAGGACCGGTCAGGGCATTGATAACGGCACAGGTAAATTCTCCATTGGGCCCCTGAACACGACGAATCGAACTCAGGTAGCCAATACCGCTGACATTGAGGTTGAAATACTCTTTTCTCTGAGTTGCAGAAGAAGAGTTACTGGAAGAGGATGCAGTAGAATTGTTGGTTGCAGTCATGATGTTATCTCCGGAGTGAAAACTAAACAGGTAGCGGAGAAACATCAATCCCATGCGGGATATGTTTCCCGCAGGGAAGTCAGCAGATATGTGCCGACTGGCTGTATTTGTGAAATGGACCTCAACTCGCAGGGAGTGCCTGTTCTCAGAGGTTAAACAGGTTTAACAAAACCACCCGAAGGCGCCACTCTCAGGTTTATGTGGCATTGGCATGTGATTACCCGAAGGCGTTCCTCTCAAATCACCGGAACATTGGCAGTTGTCGATGACAACGATTAGCCTCTTTATCATTTATTCAGACGCAGCGGATGTCAACGCCGGCGAGCATAAAAATTCATCAATACCAGAAAATAAAAAAGCGGCACCTTTCGGCACCGCCTGTGAGGTCTGCACCACAGACCTGAGGTTAAGCTGCTTTCGCAGTAGCTCCGGGGGTGTGTTCAGGACCCGGCACGGTTTCACGGAGTTTTGTGCCTTCATGACTCACGTTCAGGTGTGGACGTGTCCATGCAGACTGTGTCCTGCAGACACTGCATTAGGTGCTACAGGACCCGCAGTCACGGGGTTCGGCTTCAGAGCCGGGGTCACAATACCAAAGGCATACTGTACCCGCAATCAGAGACAAGAAATTAATTATGCTTTGATTTTGCTGACTTAGATTTGCGGGTACTTTTACGTTTCCCCGAATCGCTGTTGATGATCCCTTTGCAATCCGGATAACGCTGACAACCCCAGAAGTCACCCTTCTGCCCCTTTCTGATGCGGGTTTTACCACCACACAAAGGACAAGGTGGTGTGGGCGGAATTCTGATATTCACCCGCTGCTGTCCCCCCAGACTGACAAGTTTACGTGTCCATTCGACCTGTCGTTGCAAAAAGTCATTCAGGGAAAGGCGTCCTGCAGCAACTTCATCAAGAGCCTGCTCCCACAGTGCCGTCATCCCTGGATCGGTTATCTGTGTTGGCAGAGCATCAATGACGTCAGTACCCAGCTCCGTCGCACGCAGCTGCTTGCCCTTGCGTACAATAAACCCGCGCTTCAGCAATTGCTCAACAATACCAGCCCGGGTCGCTTCAGTTCCCAGCCCGGCGTTGTCCTTCAGCACCTTGCGAAGCGCGATATCAGTAACAAACGCAGACGCGTTCATCATCGCACCGATGAGAGTTGCGAAAGTGTAATGTGCCGGCGGACGGGTCATTTGCTGCACCAACTCTGCGCCACTCACCCCGCACCGCTCCCCCTTAACAAGTGGAGGAAGTGCGATATCGTCTTTATCATCCCCTGCACTCTCTTCTTCATCCTTACCGAACAGAACTTTCCATCCCTTTATCACCTCCGTCCTTCCCGTAGTGAGGAACATTTGCCCGCCAATATCCAGCTGTAGCCGGGTAATGTCAGATTCATGCAACGGGAGGAACTGAGCCAGATAGTTACGTCGGATGAGCATATAAACGCGTCGCTCAGCTTCACTAAGCGCAGACATCTGAAACGCATTTCGTGTGGGGATAATCCCGTGGTGTGCTGTAATTTTTTTATCGTTCCAGATGCGTGAAACAAAAGAGGCATTAAGGCCTGAAAGAAGAGAGGTACATTCCGGATCAGAGCGCTGAATAGCGGAAAGAATCGCGGGGATTTCTTCACGCATTGACTCTGGCAGGTAGCCACAATCGGTACGCGGGTAAGTTGTGGCCTTGTGCTTCTCATAGAGGCTCTGCGCAGTGTCGAGAACCTGCTGAGGAGACATATCCCACAACTGACCACAGGCCTGTTGTAACGTGCCAAGCGAAAAAGCCAGTGGCGCAGCGGATTTTTCACGCTTCGTCTCACATTCAGTGACAGTCGCAACTCCAGCCTGCCGACAAAGCTGCGCTACCTGCTGCGCGATGTTGTGGTGGACACAGCGCTTTTCCTCGTCGGTATAGACTTTTGCAGGTATCCATTGAGCCGGAAATGTGATCCCACCTGCCGAGAGAATTGCTTTAACCTGCCAGTAAGGCTTGGGCACAAAAGATGCTATTTCCCGGTCCCGGCGGACAACCAGCGCCAGCGTTGGCGTCTGTACTCGTCCGACAGAAACTACGCCGTCGAAGCCGGCCTCGGCTGCACGTAGGGTATAGAGGCGTGAGAGATTCATGCCTATCAGCCAGTCAGCCCGGGCGCGCCCCAGTCCGGCATGGTACATCCCGAGCGTGGCCTGGCCGGAGCGAAGATCCTGAAGTGCCGCACGGATGCTGAGTTCATCCAGTGCAGACAGCCAGAGCCTCTGAACAGGGCCTTCCCAGCGGCAGTAATCCAGTAACTCACGTGCAATGACCTCGCCTTCACGGTCTGCATCGGTGGCTATGACCACATCGTCAACCTGACGCAGCAACCGCTCAATGACCTTGAACTGATCCTGCGTTTCTTTTTTAACAACAACCTGCCAGGGGGCAGGCAGTATGGGCAACGCTGAGAGCGACCAGGGTTTACCATACTGTGTGCCGTATGCCTCAGGCGGAGCGGTCTCCAGTAGATGCCCTACCGCCCAGGTTACTGCAATACCAGGGCCGGTAAGAAAACCATCACCACGTTTTGTGGCTCCCAGTACATTTGCCAGATCCCGCCCCTGCGAGGGCTTTTCACAGATAAAAAGCCGCATCGTGCCCCCCAGGTCAGGCTGCCTGATAACGCATACGCAGCAGGTTAACGCTTGATTCATTTACTGGAGGAGAGAACGCCGAACGCTTTTCACCAAGAAGAACAGCTAAGTCAGGCTCACCCGCTGCCTCACAGGCGAGTTTCCATGTTTCGTTATTTTCCACTGCATCGAATCGGGTTGCATCAATACGGCGATACGACAAAACAGATCCATAGACCTGGCGGATTAATCTGCCACCTTCACTGAGATACTGATCACGTCGGGAACGCGTAATTAATCCATAGTGAGACGCCTGCAGAGCCTTTTTCGCGAACTGATCGAAACCAACCAGCAAAAACACACACCGGTAACCCAGTGGGGTACGGGTAAACACATGGATATCGAGTGGCTCAACAGATGCAACTTCGGTAAGCGTAATGCCGGAAGGCAACATTGACATTTCTGTATCCAGTTGCTGAATCAAAGCAGACATTGAATCTGACGCCGCCTTAATTTTCCCTTCCAGGTTAAACATAGCCTCGTCAGCCCATGGATTATTTCGCAATGAATCCTGGTTAATAAGGGTTGCGCGATGAAAGAACTGAGGCATACCGATAATTCCATGCCTTGCGGGCTTTTCTCCGTCCTGCTTTTCAGGCTGGCGACCCTGCCAAAGCCCAATAGCGTAGTTCGTATGTAGTGCGATCGTCATTTCAGACTGTAGCGAGCCGGTTCGTTTCTCGTTTTTTTCTGCCATCGTTGTCACCTGTATTCAGTTAAGATGAGCTGGCATAGTCCTGAAATACAGGTACCTTCAACAATGTGAAACTCATAATTCCATGTCTGAAATTGCAGGCTGTATGTTTTTCATACTTTCCGCCCACCCATAGAAAGGTCAATTTTTAGCTGCTGTTGCGCCCCGCAACACTGTTTAATTTTTAGTCACTGTTGCGCCCCGCAACACCGCTCATTTTTTGTTCAGGTAGTCATTTCTGAACTTTTTGCCGGATAGCAGCAATCATTGCTCTGACCTGCTCCTGTGATGGTCGGTTTTCAGGTTGAGCAGGAATCCGTGCTGCCGGTGCTGTGCGTGCTGCAGGCGGACGGAGAACGTTCTCACCAGAACCTGCCGGCACCGTATCCTCGGAAAGTTTCAGCTCGCCGCTGCGTGCCCTGCGCAGCATGGAAAACATCCAGCCTGTTGGGTTGTTCAGTCTTCCACGGGCCAGTTGCTCACATAGCATGTCAGCCAGTGTCTTTGCCATGGTCTCAGGAAGCAAAGCCATCTGCGAACTCAGCATCTGCCTGTCTTCGCTGTTCAGACCGTTAAGAAAATCATCCGGCAGGAAATGCTCACCGCCCGATACGTACGTTTTTTTATTCACACTGTGTGTGAAAGAACGTACGTTACAGTCCGAATTCCGGACTCCGGTGTAAGTCTTTGATTTTGTACTGAGTCCTTTTTCCGGACTCTGTAAAACATCTGGCTTAAGGGGACTGAGTCCGTTTTCCGGACTCAGTGAATTCGGGTTGTTTTTTATGCGTTTTTTACTGAGTCCTGATTCCGGACCCGGCTGAAGAGCCTGTCGCTGACGAACCATTTCTTCTGGTGTGGCCGGCGCGCTCAGACGGTTCTCAATAATCGCCAGGCGGCTGTGACGGTGGCGCATTCCCGGGTCCTGCAGGATGTCATTGACCACCGCCAGCGCTGTCATACGGACAGCTTTATTCTTGCTAAGGCAGCTTTCTTCAACAAGCGTCAGCCAGCCAGGGTCAAACGTTTCAGCATCGCGGTAGCCCAGCGGTTCATCATGCTGCGCATAGATATTGCCCCGCACGCGGCCACGATCGTCGCGTACGCGCTTGCACAGGCTGAGCCAGCCTGTAAGTCGCAGCATAAGCAGGACACGGCTGACCGTATCCCTGGATGCTTTCTCTGAATGAGCCGACGCGAGCTGCACCTGCAGCTCATCATAGGTCGGAAAAACGGCACCTTCATTCTGCTGTGCATACAACCGGATCATCACCCAGGCGGTTTTATCCAGTGGCGACAGACGTGGGTCAAGAAACAGCTGCCGGGGAAACGCATCATGTACATTTCCCATAAAAAGAAGCCCGCTGCGCTCCAGGGCGACATCACCAATATCGGCGCGCCGTTCGAGATTCCGCTGCATCCTGGACAGTGTGTGAGCAACTATGCTGTCTGCCGGAATGGTCATTTTCTGCTCTCCTCTTCTGCCTGAGACAGCACAGTGCCGGGATAAACCCGGCACTCTGTAGTCACAGGCGGCATTCCGTTACCGCCGTATTTCACGGTTATAAGTCTCATGATCCATCAGCCACCATTGCTGGCCACCATCCTTACTGAGGATGCGCCAGAAGGGTCCCACATCTATCTTGAGATAGCCGTTCCCGTTAATGGCCAGGCGGCGGAACAACTTCTGGCCGGAACAGACTGCGTGAAACAATTGCTGTGCCCGACGCCGGACGGCCGGAGAAACCTGCTGGCGTGAAGAAAAGTCTGCCATCTGCATCATGCCTCCTTGCGCTGCAAATCAGTTGCACGGGATGGGGTTGCCTCACGGCACCACTGACTGACCCTGCTCCAGACGGCCGTCAGTGACAGACCATGTAGCTCTGCAGCAAGCATCATGGCTTCCAGGGCCTGATGAGAGTCCGGAGAGGTCAGTCCGGCAGCCTTCCACTCAGTCCAGAGTGCTGCATCCTGTGGCTCCGTCAGCGACTGTGTGCGTCCCTGACGGGACTCAATCCCCATCAGGCGACGACGTGCGCTGACTTCCGAAGGAGACAAACCGAAGTATTTATCAATCAGCTCCATTGAGCCGCCAAGCTCCAGGGCACGGTCAATCATCAGCATGCGCTTCTGCTCAATGCGAGCCTGGTTCAGCATCAGCCAGAAATTTTCATGGTTCAGTCTCACATCAAGAACTGATACATGGGACTGACTCAGGTAGTGCAGTTCGTCGAGGCTAAGCTGACTCAGCGCACGAATTTCCTCCACTGACATTCCCAGCGATTCACAACGGCGGATATTGCCGTTTTTGATGTCCATTAACAGCGATGAAAGAATGGCCGTCGTGGCCTGTGAAAGACTTAACTGGCTCATAAGGCGCCTCCTTTAACAAGCAGAACATCAAAAAGCCAGCCCGACAGGCAGGCACTCCATAAAATAACGTCAGTCATGTGTACAGCCTCCCGCCGTAATCTGCTGTTGAGCCTGCGAACCATTCAGGCCATGATGCACTTCGGTATCTCTCCCGGCTAACCAGCCCGCCACCCGCGCGGCTTTATCGCCACGGCATTTACCGGCCGCCCTGACACTGACAGTGCCCAGTGTGTCGCCAGAGTGTCGACGGGCCAGCCAGCGCTGGAGCATGGCATTCTCATCTTCTGAAGGCGCAAATGACTGCAGCACCAGCCAGACGCCTGATACCCATCCCTCCCGGAACTGGTCAGCCCTGCGGCGAAGCGTGTTCCTGAAAATACGGCGCTTTCGGTACACGGCGATCTGACCATCAGTATCTGCACGAAGTTGACGCTGCAGGACGGTATAGATATAGAGCGCCACATCCGCCCTCTCCCTGAAGCCATAAAAGTGCAGTGAACGGCGGACACTTCTCACTCCGCTACAACTGGTATGGATATGCCAGCCGAACCAGCAGCGACAGCCGGTTGCCATACATACCACCGTCGCAAGTGAACTTAACCAGGCGGGCACGTTTTCAGCATTACTGGTCAGGTTCTCGCAGACAGACTCCCGGATTTCATGCAGAGAAAGCATGTCCGGCGTCAGCCCATGGCGCTGCATCAGTCGCTGAGCCAGTGCCACCGCACGGGCAGCTTCATTCGGGTTGCTGTTCCGGGTGCCCAGCGCCATCAGGCGCCGGATACGTGCGAGAATTTTTGCATTATCAGGCATGACGCATCCCCCTGCTGCCGGAAACCCCGTGAACGCCCTGCTTTTCCTTCACATCCTGACAGCCGGCACACAGTTCCACGCCCGGCACTGCCAGCTGTCGCGCAACGGGGATGTCTGCGCCACAACATTCACAGACTTCTTTTGACGGGTGTACCGAGTGCACTTTTTCCCGGATAGCATCAATACCGCGCTGGATGAAAATAGCGGTACTGGCCTGAGCCATTTCATCATTCAGGTCTTCAGACATTTTCACCTCCCTTCGCAGCAAGACGCTGATGTTCGCGCAGGCGACGGATCACGCGGATAAGGCGCATTGTTTTAACGACAGTGACATCATCGAAAACAGCAGTATCAGCCGGCTCCTGAGAACCAATAAAATTCAGGCAGAACATAAACATGTTGAACTGTTTGTTAGGCAGTGAACCTGAAAGACCGGCAAGGAAAAGGTTAAATTCACTGGCTGTTTCAGAAATGGCGAAACCTGCTGAGCGTGGATCTTTATCCTCCCGGACACAGTCGGCGCAGCCCATCGTCTCCGCAATCTCGAAAGTAAGGCGGTAAGCCATATCCTGAAGATGCTCAGTGTCGTCCTGTAAAGCCGGGATATGCCAGATATCGCTCACAGGCTCCAGACCTGTAGATGCAAAGTCCACTGAACTTACAGACGTTATGGAGGATTCATCCTGTTCGCCAAGCGCTGAAACGAGTGGGATAGTGTTTGCATCTGACTTAAGCAGCCACTCTCCGCCGTTTTCAGTGTTATCAGCCTGACCGGTAATCACCGGATTGCCGCCAAAGAGGTCGTTCTGCACTTCCCTGCGCGGCTCACTGCCGACAGACATATCGCCGGGAAGTACGACATTTTCCTGCAGTTCTGGTGCAGGCTCCGGGCGTGCGGAAGAAATCAGCGTACCACTACGCAGACCTGTAACAGGAGTCTGACTGGTATTATCTGCGGGCAGAGTCGTAACCGAAGATGTTGTCCGCTCCCGTGCACCTGACGATTCAGGCGCGGGAGTCAGAGCCGGCAGTGGAGGTGGATCACCAAACTGCTCGCGACGTTTTTGCTCGCGAGGATCAAGTTCAATCAACCAGCGATCATAATTCAGGCTGGGGTGCGGCAGGGCCTTAATCAACTGACCAATAAATTCATCCCGAAGATGTTCAAATGCGTAACTTTCAGGATCATTAAATCCCGCACATACCGCACTAAATACGTTCAGGAATTCATCAGCCGAATTTTCGGAAACGTTATATTTTGACCAAACTTTTTCTGCCAGCGATCTCAGGTTGAGTATAGGTAAAATCTGTCCACGACTAAGCCCACTGTCCAGAAGAACAGACATATGAGGATGAAGGTATTTAAGGGTATCTTCCATCCTGCTTATGCTGGATGCATGTATCGGGTAACCTTCAGCATTCAGGAGTTCAGATAATTCTCGTAGTGATACCGGGCGACCAAGCTGTTCCTCTTGAATTACTCTGGCGTTGTGAATACCGAACGCTTTATCTATATAAGTAAGCTCTCCCCTGACTTCATTTTCAGCCAGATGACCAACGAGACATTTGAGTCGTCCTGGCCAGGGCTTGAAGATGGTGTGAACGCGGTAGAAACGTTCATCACCGGTTTCCTGCCACAGCTCGCAGAGGATCTGATAACGGGTATTGCCCCCGTCACTGAAGATATAAACATCATCTCCGTCCGGGTCGCGGGTCACTTTTGGAATAGAATCCAGTCCCCTGGCACGAACCGACGCTTTAATTTCCTCAAAACGTGGATTGCGTCCTTTGCGAGGGTTGTCCGGATTCGGGCGCAACTGATCAAGGGTGAGCACCATTGCCATTTCACTGACAGGCTGAACAGCAGTGGGAGAAAGCTCAGCAGTCTGAACCGGCGACTTACCACGCTGCAACATGGCTGCACCGAGATTCAGGTTATGGATATTGTTCATGCGCCCCTCCCGGTCTGCCCCGTTAAATCAGAAAAGCGGGTGTAACGACCTTCATACTGCAGGCGGATCGTGCCCGTGGGCCCCTGACGCTGTTTGCTGATAATGATTTCAGCAACGCCCTTATCGTCAGTGTTTTCGTGGTAAACCTCATCACGATAGATAAAGACGATAACGTCAGCATCCTGCTCCAGCGCACCGGAATCCCGCAAATCGCCGTTGTTGGGGCGTTTATCCGCGCGGCTTTCCAGCTGGCGGTTCAGCTGAGACAGCGCCACCACCGGGCACTTCATCTCTTTGGCCAGCGCTTTCAGTGACCGGGAGATCTCCGCAATTTCCTGCGTCCGGTTTTCCTGATCCGGGCAACGCATCAGTTGCAGATAATCCAGTCCGATAATCGATGGATGACCATAGCGGCGCGCATTACGTCTGGCGCGGACACGCAGCATCGCTGGAGTCAGAGAACCCGTGTCGTCAATAATAAGCCGGTCATTAAGCTCACCGCTCATTAATGCACAGGCACCTGACACACGAGCCCAGTCCTCATCATCCATCAGCCCACTTTTAAGATGGGTAAGATCGACGCTTCCAAGTGATGCAAACATACGCATCAGAATCTGCTCTGTCGGTTGTTCCAGACTGTAAAACTGACCAAGTGAGTCTGCTTTTTTCATCAACGCATTGAGTAGCAGACTGATAAGCAGAGCCGTTTTCCCCATAGAGGGACGGGCAGCAATAAGCACCAGGTCGCCCGACTGGAGGCCACTGGTCATGGCGTCGAAATCTTCAAATCCGGTGGGTGTCCCGGTAATACCGTCAGGTACGTTACAGCGGCGCTCCAGCTCAGTAAGGAGCTTTTCCATACCTTCTATCAACGTAACGGCCTGCTCCGGTTCAGCGCGCTCAGCCAGACGGGTAATATCCCTCTCAGCTTTCTCCATGATGTGAGTGATATCGTTGCCAGGCTGACGGACTTCATGAGTAATCTCAGCCCCGATTCTGGCCAACTGTCGGGCCCGGCTGTAGCGGGCCACAATTTCGCAATACGCCATGATATTGGCAGCACTGGGAATATTTTTCGAGATTTCAGCCAGATAGGCAAAGCCACCAAGCTGGTCAAGTTTTCCCTGGCGTTCAATGCTTTCACTGATAGTGATCAGATCCAGCGGATGTCCGGTATTTACCAGTCTCGCCATCTCCTGATAGATGATGCGGTGCGGCCGGGAATAAAAATCCTCCGCACTAATCAGCATGACGACTTCATCCCAGCGATCGTTATCCAGCATCAGGCCGCCCAGAACACACTGCTCTGCATCGAGAGAAACGAGCCCTTCAAGGGCCTTTTTCAAATCAGACATAAGCCGCCTCCATTTGCGATAAGGAGCAGCTTAAAGCTGTGTAAAATGGCGCCGGGCGAACAGTTGCCGGGAGTAAACTTCCTGAGACTGTCTTCACGATTTCAGACCATTGTGGTTGGCGCCCCTGGTCTGAAAAGGCAGACAGCACATTCATATCAACATTTTTAAGGAAATACCTATGAATACAAACCAACAACTGCCGTCCGGCATTGATTACTTGGATTAATACCTGACGTATCGGCACTGTTTGCTGCCATTTAGATGCCGGGGCGATTAATAGGGCCACAGGGCTCATTTTTCATCCCCTTTTTCAGCAAGTGCATCGAATTTACTTTTCCATTCCGGAAACAGTTCACAGGCCAGGTAATACATGGAGGTAAAAGCTGAATCGCTTTTGCGGCTGGTTTTTTTCTCGAGGCGATGGACTGGCACACCTTTAACATGCCCCTGAACATAGACGGTCAGGTCATAAATACGCGTCATCAGCAGGTCGATATGGATTTTGTCGGCATGGGCGCTGTAGCGCTTTTCTTCAATGATTTTTTCAACCTGAGCAAGTGTTTCAACCGAAAGGTTGTCATAATCCATGCAGTTGATGAGCAATTTTGTATTTGGTAGCTGAATACCGAATGCACTATACGGAAGGAGTTCTTCCATCAGAGCAACAGTCCCCCGCATAAACTCTCTTACATCGGGAAGAATGGGTTTTGCCACGCCAACCATCGTCCCGGTAGAAGCCAGGATAATCAGCTCAGACATTACAGAGCGTGAGCCCTGTGAATCGACAATAATTACGCCATATGGACTAAAAAGAGGATGCGAAAGTGCATTTCGCAGACGAACCCTGCCATCAGGGGCATTCAGCATTGCGGTAGGAAGAAAATTGCGTGGATCGTTGGAAACGATAACGTCCAGATTCTCAATCGATGTGCGGGAGATAATGTTGTCGGGGTTAGAAAGATCGGCCGTCTGCATCAGCAGTTCGTACAGACCGCATGGGGCCTCATAGACCAAAGGGAAGATACTGCTGGCAGTTGGTTGCGCGTGGTCACCATCAAGCAGGAGCGTTTTTATCCCTGCATCGGCCAGGAAACCCGCGAGATTAGCTGACTGAGTAGACTTCCCCTCTCCACCTTTTGTTGAAACGACAGGAATCACACGAGGCTTAACACTCGTAGATGTGTAACCAATTGTTTTTGAATGCATTTTTGCACCTGAATATTATCAGGATGCGATTTAACAAATACAGATCATTTACCTATGGAATTTAACACTAGATCGCAGGGATTGAAAATCCCCGTGTCCTTGGTTCGATTCCGAGTCCGGGCACCAAAATTCATATCAACGGACCTCCACGGAGGTCCGTTTTTGTTATTCCTCTTCCTTTGGCTCATAACTGTCTTCCCCATGTTCACATGAACACCGCCATTGCCTCTGACAGCAACAACGGTGTTTGCATTGGTCGATTCAAATTGTTAGCGACCCAGAGACAGCTTTGCACCATGCCAGAAACTGGCTCCTTGTTTTGAAACCTGTCTTTTTTCTAATATTCGATTGATGGGTATATACCGTTTTTCTGCTTATTCTTGTCATTAGACGAACTCCTGGCATGCTGTCAGAATATTTCATCAACCGAATGATACCGAGCTCCCTTAATGTTAATTCACTGATGAGCTGGCAGTATCGACATGTTTCATCAGATTTTCTTTGTAGCGTACATTTTAACGCCTCACGAATATCTGAAGTATTATCCTGCAACGATATAGTTCCGCAGGAAGATATTCCCCACGAACTAAGTGGTATAATCACAACATCATCAGATAACTGTCGGCAGTAACATGCAGTGATCAAATCAATATCTTGCACAAATAACATTCTTCTTTGTTCTGTTGCAGGAATAATGGATTTAACCAGTTCATTTAAGCCTGACAGCGCGAATTGATCTAATGGCGTTGTTATCATATTGAAAAAACCTATAGGCTGAAGGCCCCCTATGGGGCCTTTACTGATACGGCACACGAAAGTTAAAACTCATAGCGCACGCTAATACCGCCACCCGTGTCACGGTAATTATCGCTGCCGAAGCGGGAACTCACGCCAACCTGTACGCTCAGCTTCTCTATCAGGCTGGCTTCAACACCCAGCTTAGCTTCTCCAATGTCCTTACGGCCCTCGTCGTACAGCGTCACGTCATCCATTCTGACCCCACTTTTCTCACTGTTATGCAGCCAGTTCGCTGCCAGGTAAGGTTTCCAGACGCTCTCCTTACCGGAGCGATGTTCCATAAAGGCCTTCACGCCCAACCGGGACTGCGTATTATTTTCACCCTTACCAGCTACTCGAGTTCCGTTAGTTTCACGGTGCTCATCCATCGTCACCCCGCTCCACACCACCTGTACCTGTGGCTGGATGAAGACATCATTATGTTTATCTCCCCACAGATGGAATGTATATCCGCCCTCAACTGAGGCCAGCAGGCCATCCGAGTCATACTTCTCTTTCGCAAGTCCTTTTCCCTGCACTTCGTTGTCATACCAAGCATATTGCAGCCATGTGTCGATATACGCGCCAGTACGCTGATCTGCATTCCTGAACCAGGTTCCGTATAGCCCAACGCTGTAGCCGCTGACGTTTCCTTCTGAGCGATAACCCGTCAGGGAGGAGTCCGTGGTACTGTGGCTGCTGCCGTAGCCAGCCATCAAACCAGTCCGCCAGATGTCCGTGCCGGTGTAGGTGCCGCTGGCAATATCACCGCCCATCTGGATGACATAGCGATTCTCGTCCGTATTGAGTTGACCGCTGCTGTCCCGGCTGTCAAGGTGTCGCCCTTCCGTACGTATCCACATACTGGTCAGCTTCTTTTCACCAGTGAACGGATCGGTGTACATGCGGTCACCGCCACGGTCCTCAAGCCTGGTCATGAACATCTCATTTGCCGCTGCGAGGTTGGTCATGTAACTTCCGGCCTCCGGGCGGGAGATGCTGGTATTCGGGAATACAGGTGGTGACGGTGGTTCTGTCGGATCAATCGGCCCTATTGGGTCCACAGGTTCTGTCGGATCAACCGGCTCTGTTGGGTCCACGGGTTCTGTCGGGTCAACCGGCTCTGTTGGGTCCACAGGTTCTGTGCTGCTGGTCAGGTACCAGTTATTACTGTTACCTCCATTGCCGCCCTGCACAAGGTTATAATCATAAGCGCCGGCAACAATACGACCGCGCTGGATAAATTGACCATCTGAATTACCATCAACGCGAATAATCTCAATGCCTTCGACAGTTTGAGCGCCTTGCCCACCCAGATTATTTACTGTTACGTAGCTGCTACCGTCTGTATCACCTGTGATATGCATACTATCTGTAATAGAAGCATCGCCTGCCAGCTGAGAATTAAAGACCAGAGTTCCTCCCTGACCATGATAATCACCATCGACAGTCAACGTAGTGCCAGCAGATGAAGCGGCTTCATTCATGTAAATGGTACCATCGTGATAGACAGTACCCACCGTTTGAGCATAACCATTTAGATCGAGAACACCATCTTTACCGATGTTAAAATCAGAACCAGCACTAAATGCGTTATCGCTACCAGCGCGTAAATACCCACCATGAAGATTAGTGTTTCCTGTGTAGTCATTACCACCCTGTAAAGTCGTCGAACCACTCCAGATATTTACCGTCCCGTCACCTGTAATCTGGGAAAGAAATTTATAATCATCGCTGGTATGTGAGAAATTGATCATACCAGCTCTATTGCCAAACTTAATAACTCTGGAGTTAACGTAACCTGGGGCGCTGTTGTTACCTATATTCAACACACCGTTACTGCCTTGCTGATCCGCAATCAAAAACTCACTGGTAGTATTTATCTCACCACCATCTGAAACAGTCATTATTGCCGATCCAGATTGAGCAAGAGTCAGGGAGTTAGTACTCAGGGAAGAGTTTTGACCAGAAACATTTATTTCACCATGCCCCCCTAAGACGCCTGACAAAAGACGAAAAGATGTAACAATACCACCATTAGTAATATTAAGTACCCCATCACCTCCTGCCCGCTCACCGACTATCGCTATTGTCCCCGGCCCAAAAATATTGACTCTCGAGTTGTCAACATTAACAACCCCTTGCCCCATCGTGTAACCAATATATAAATAAGTGGTACTGACCTCAGAATTTCGGATATCCAGCTGCCCTGTCCCCCGATTGGTACCCACAAGGATCGCCTCAGTCGACAGACTGGACTCACTAAGAGTGCCATGACCGTTACCATACAGATAACCAATTAACAGATTTTTTGTATTAATTTCTGAAGATACTGCGTTAAGAAATCCAGTATATTCCGTACTCCCGCCGCCAACTGTAATTTCAGAGGCATCGACTGTTGCATTTAAAAGGGAGAGTCTTCCTGTCAAGCTCTCCCCTCCAAGGTCTGGTTCGGTAATGCCTACGCGAAGCGTGTTGGCGACGACGAGCTTCGCGTCATTAACGGCAAGGTGATAGTTATTATCAATACTACTGACTGAGATATCATCAGTAATTATTGGAAAGTGTCCATTAGGACCATCTATATATACCTCATCATTTTCGCCAGGCAATATTCCGATATCCCAGTTTTGGCTATCTGACCAGTCACTGGTATTTCCTGTCCAATAGACAGGAGCAGCTTCTGCTCCTACAGACAACACAAAAGAGACAGCACAACTCAGATACTTCTTTTTCACAATTACTCTCACTCCAGACAAAAGAGACGACTATTGCTTGATAGTCATCAATCCGAAAAAAAATTACAGATAATTACTGCAACGACAGCTAAATCATAAATGAAAACATGTCTCATATAATCTGTAGCAATAATATTATAATCTCACACAATTGTTGGATTTAATTGCAGCAACATTTGACATTTTCACTTCTTAGTTATTAAGAACAGTTATAACTCCATTAGCTAACATGCTGTTTATTAAAACAGTAAAGCCCTTGATATCTCTGGGTCGCAACAAAGATTGCGGAGATGCTGGACATGACTGTTAAATTTCCGCCCTATTACTCCTGTGATATTTCGTAAAGTAGTCTATTTATGTGTAAAGCTGGAATGAACCAGATACAAAGCACTGTGGTAAAGTATCAAGCCAGTTTATTAACATCAGGATACAGGAATAATATAGCGATATTCAGTAAATCTGTTATGAGTTAAAAAACATTCCAGATCCCAATTACAGTTCCATCCGGTGAATAATTCCGACATACTTTTCATGCTAGCTGACAACGCTATATAGAAAGGGTTAACAAACATTCCCTCTGCATAAAAACAGGCTATTTTATTTGAGTGTAAGCAAAATTCAGCATTCTCCAGTCCAGCAATACCATCAGGTTGTTCTGCTAATCCAACAAAATATTTTATATCTATTTCTCTCTCGCTTCGCCATGAAGGTGAATATTGGGAAGTGGCATAATAATGCTCTGGTGTATATCCCAGATGTTGAAAGAATTTTTTCCTAAAACGCTTCCGCTGATTGAAGTGAGGTTTATCAAAATCAATAGCATCTACACTATAGTTAAAATACTGACCGTATAATCTGATACTGGCATTATCAATCATACTTATAGTTTTAATTTCACATGGAATCTTAAACACTTCGGCCTTTGCAATCGTGTTACTGACATTTAAAACTCCTTTTCTCCTGAAATCCTGGGGAGAAACCCCAAAAGTATTTTTAAAAGAACGTGAAAAGGCACTTATTGAATTAAACTTTAAAACCTCAGAAATATATCCAATATTGGCTCTGGTAAAACATAGAAATACGCCAGCCTTAAACATTCGTCGACCACGAACATATTTTGATAATGAATCACCGGTAATATCTTTAAATATTTTTTGTAAGTAGCTACTGCTATACCCGGATTTTTGACTAAGCAGTTCTATCGTTAACTCTTCGGAAAGGTGATCTTCGATCCACTGCAACAATGCATGCACATGTATTAAATAATTTACATTCATAATACCTCCCATCAGGCAATGAGGTGGCGTAATTATTAGTATAGTTCACTAATCTCCATTTTGATTTTCATTATATTGGTTCCCGATAACAGAGTTCATTAGCCCAGAAACAGATCTCTCAAGTTAGAAAACAAGGATGGCAATGCAACCAAACATAGTAATTACATCCGGTTGCGTTCGCTGATTAATATTAATGATCAAGATAAATATAATGCATCCAGCTTGTCATACGCAAAAGCACCTTACGTAATACGGAAACATGCGAGAAATGTTCCGAATATGCAGCTACCTGCGCAGAAACACCGTCGGGTAACACATCAATATATTCATTATGTTCAAGTTCAATAGTTACCATCACCCCATCCATTGCCGGTGTAACGGTTAGTGCCTGTAGTGTGCCCTCGGCCTGGTAAGCCCCTCCCGGCACAACAGGAAGAATACTCATTAATTTCCCTTCAAACACTTTTCCTGGCAGGGCGTTAAACACGACTTCAGCTTCGTCACCAGGTTTTAGACGCAACAATGAGTTCTGACGAAACTGCGCTACAACCTGTCGTTTCTGTTCCGGGATGAAGACCATCACGGGACGAAGCGGTAATGAAGACGCATATGTGCCGGGCTGAATCAACAACTGAGTGACGTATCCATTTCCAGGGGCCCGGACGATTGTTTGTGCAAGATTATATTTCGCTTCAGCAAGTTGCGCTCTCAGACTAACAATCTGGGACTGTTCGCCATTTACCTTACTGTCCAGTTGACTCTGAATCTGAGCCTGTTCGGCAACAGAAGCTTTTACTACTGCATCCTGAGACAGATAACTTTGTCGGGCATTGTCTATATCTCTTTCAGAAAAGGGATTTACCTTAGCCTGGCTCCCCTTCACATGGCGTTGATAATCTTTATAAAGACGGTCGCGTTCAACTGAGACTCGTATGGTATTTTCCTGAGCTTCAGACAACTGGGCCTTTAGTACCTCAACATTATGGATGGCCGTGACTAAATCTGCCTGTAAACGCTCGACGCGAGACTGATATTTATCAGGCTCAATTTTAAAAAGTACTTCTCCTTTTTTAATTAGTTGATTTGGTTTGTCAATGACTTCAATTACCCTTCCCGTAACCTGAGGGATCACAGGAACAGAAATCACTGCTTTTTGGGCAGTAAATGTATAGGGATGGTTATAGTTCATTAATAAAATAAGCCCACTAACCAGCCCTATACCGCCCAGAGCCGCTGACGAAAGTGTCCACTGATTTACTGGTATCCTGAATAATTTAAAAACTGTCCATGCCAGTGCAATATAGGTCAGTATAATAAGCAAATCCACAATTAAATCTCCGGTGATTCTTTATCTATTTTGTTATGTGTTTTATTTACCAATGTCTCCAGATCTGCAATACGTTTTGTTAATGCGTCTATATCAGGATTTCTTTCAGACTGAGCGGCATTCGCCTGCATGCCCCACCCACGTTCTGGTTGATAGAGCGTGGCCCAGATCCACAAAAAAGGCCAGATGATATGCAGTGTAAACAAGCTAACCCAGCCAGCTGTATGGATCGCGTCAGCATGAGGATGATTACGTTTTTTTGCAATAATATAAGGAATATCATGAATCATGATGACCCCATAAAAAATTATCAGGAATACAAAAAACAGCATTCCTAAAGAGAAATAGTTCAGGAACATACACCCTCACTGAATT
>OKVM01000162.1_pt1 | contig 41782 bp, 43 predicted proteins | sample 1606841 | NCBI WGS metagenome assembly OKVM01 (sample SAMN03281010, study PRJEB24777) | human gut metagenome | isolation source: fecal sample PR157 from 1 month old male Malay infant, caesarean delivered... | reverse complement strand
CATGTATTAAATCACCATGTATTATTATTGGCAGAAAAGGTTCCGCAGGAGCATTAAATCTTTCAAATCAGCCAGCCTGTTGGGTAACAGACGTAGCTTATAGCACTATACCCCCAATTGCTATGGTTCTTGAATTTGTCTTTATACAATTTCATACATTGGGCCTCGATAAATTAGGGAAGGGAATTAAGCCAGGCTTGAATCGTAACGATGCTTATAGTTTAGTAATTGCTATTCCACCTCGAAGCGAACAGAAAGCCATAGTGTCGAAAGTAAATGAATTAATGTCCCTATGCGACCAACTGGAACAGCACTCCCTGACCAGTCTGGACACCCATCAACAGCTGGTTGAAACCCTGCTAACCACGCTAACCGGCAGCCAGAACGCCGAGGAACTGGCCGAAAACTGGGCGCGTATCAGCGAGCATTTCGATACGCTGTTTACCACCGAAGCCAGCATTGACGCCTTAAAACAGACCATTCTGCAACTGGCGGTGATGGGCAAACTGGTGCCGCAGGATCCGAACGATGAACCGGCTTCTGAACTGCTCAAACGTATTGCGCAGGAAAAAGCACAGCTGATAAAAGACGGGAAAATTAAAAAACAAAAACCGTTGCCGCCGATTAGTGATGAGGAAAAACCTTTTGAACTGCCGGATGGTTGGGAATGGTGTCGAATAAGCGATATTTCAACAGTAGGTACAGGAGCAACACCTTCACGTGATGAGCCTAAATATTGGCTGGATGGTGAAATTAATTGGGTGACCAGTGGTGAAACCAGTAAACCATTTATTAAAACCACAAGTGAGTGCGTTACAAAAAAAGCGATTAATGATACTAATGTTTCGATATATCCACCAGGAACCCTCATTATTGCCATGTATGGCCAAGGTAAAACCAGAGGCCAAATTACAGAATTATTAATAAATGCAGGCACAAACCAAGCATGTGCGGCAATCCAATTAATCGCAAATGAAGATAGCCATCGTAAATTTATAAAAATTTTCTTTGAAAAATCATATGATGACTTGAGAGCATTAGCATCTGGTGGTGCTCAGCCCAATTTGAACGTCGCAAAGATTTCTCAAACGGTTATTCCACTACCGCCGGAGCACGAACAAGCAAGAGTGGTATTGGCTGTTAATTCTTTATTGAATTTATGTAGTTCATTAAGAAAACATATCCAATCCGCCCAACAAACCCAGCTCCACCTGGCCGACGCCCTCACCGACGCAGCCATAAATTAACCCGCCTCAGAAACCAATAAAGCGGCTAAATAGCCGCTTTATTCCCATCACCAGAAATAATTCATCCCCGCATCCACGCCGTTATTTTCATTTATTTTCAGCTGGACTTTCCTTCTATTCCCTGATGATATGTACAGGTATTTATCGCAAGACGCCCGTGCTGCAACACGAGCGCCTCGCTAATCACAATCACTATTCACAGGGAATAGCCATCATGACTACCCCGCATTCTATTGCAGAATTCAACGATCCAGAAGTCTCCCCGGCAAACAATCGTCTGGGCACCGTCAGTTATGCGAGCCGCTACCCGGATTACACCCGTATTCCCGCCATTACCCTGAAAGGCCAGTGGCTGGAAGCCGCCGGTTTTACCACCGGCAGCAAAATGGATATCAAGGTGATGGCAGGCTGTATTGTGCTGACGACAAAGCAGTCGGAGCCTGAAGAACCGGCGTTATTGCAGTCGCTGCGTCGGGTGTGCAAACTGTCCGCGCATAAGCAACAGCAGGTGCAGGAGTTTATCGACGTAATTTCGGCGAAGCCTGCCAGGCAGAAATAGCCGCCCGGATGCCCGGCGGCGCTGCGCTTACCGGGCCTACAAATCAACTACGTAGGCCGGATAAGGCGCAGCCGCCATCCGGCACTCACTCCCCCTTCCCCCACTCACTCAGTAATCACAAACCGTGTCGCTACAAAGCAGTTGAGGATGCGGTGGACCAGAAACACCATCGTCAGCGTCGCCACCAGCGCGACGGTGACTGAGGTGATGCGGTACAGATCGCTGAACACCAGATCGCTGTCCGGGTGCAGGTTCTGGCCGAACATAATGCCGATGGTGGTGATACTGGCAAAACCGACGCCCGCGCCAACCTTTTCCATCACATGCAGACGAGCGCTGAAGCCTAGCCCGAGACCGATTAGCGGCATCATCAGCAGCATATGGTTGCTGAAGTCATAAATAAGCAGTTGCACCAGCAGAATATAGAGACAGGCCAGCACCACGCCGACGACGCGCCAGATAGAGCTGATCACCGCGCCACGATAGTGCATCGGAAACAAAATCAAAATTCCCGCCATCAGCGCCGACAGCGAATCGCTCAAATCGCAGATCTGGAAAATCACAAAGATCATCGTCGCCACGGTGCCGGAAAGCAGCGACTCATGGCGAATACGGGCATCATCTTTCTCAATACGCGGCGGCGGCTGACGCGGTTCGACATCCGGGATCAGATAGTGCAGCAGCGCGCTCAGGGCTACCGCCATCACGCAGGCCTCCATATTGGAGAACATCAGCGTGTGCCAGTTGGTGCCAGGGTAACTCATAAAGTTGAGCATCGTGCTCTGGCACACCACGCCCATCGAACCGAGCAAAAACAGCGGCCCCTTGCTCATAAAACGAAAGCGCATCACGTACAGGCCAAACACCACCAGCGTCATAATTACCGGCCACTGCGAGAGATAGCCGACAATCAACACCATTTCAACGCAGTTCACCGCCGCGCTGAATACAAACTGACGAGCCACATGGCGGTTAAACACCGGCACCAGCGACAACAGCATCAGCGGATAAACCACAAAAAAGACGCCGTACTGCACGTTGTAGAAGGTCGAGATACTCAGCGCTATCGTCCCGGCAACGGAAATACGCACGGTCTGGCGAAAATCATTGGCGGTGTAGACAATATTCCCATGCGGCGTAAAGACGTGGGCCAGGGTGTTAATAGACATAGTGAAGCCAGCTTACCAGGTGGATCTGCGCCCCTGCAAAGGTGCGGGCAAACATCCCCTCGCTGTTATACAACTGCACCGTAGCGCGAGCGCCGGTCGGCAGGGGTTTCTCCAGCGGGGTATCCAACGCAACGTGAATGCGCATACGCTGGGCATCGCGCACCCAGCGCGTCGACTGTTCCGGCTGCGACAGCTGTCCGTTAACCGCTTCCTGCCCGGCCAGAATCCCGGCATCGCTGCTGGTCACATGCGCAGGAAACACTTTGCCCGGCATGGCGTCAAACACCACTGCGGCATCGGTATTTACGCGGGTGTGACGCAGACTTTTCTCACGAAAATCGGCCACAATATCGGTCTGGTTACTGACCAGCGCCATCAAAGGCGTGGCGGCAGTGGCGTAAAGCCCAGGGTTAAGCTGGAGATTGCTCACCGTCCCGTCGGTTTCCGCCCGCACCTTCGTCCAGCCCAGGTTCAGTTGCGCTTCCTCCAGCGCATTGCGGTATTTTTGCAGCGTCACATTGCGACTATCGTCGCGTTCACCGCGCTGGATCAGCAGGTTCTGGATACTGGCATTCAGCGCCGCCACCGACTGCTCGCTGGTCTGCCAGGTGGTGCGCACTTTATCCAGATCCGACTGCGAAACATTCTGCATCGCGCTCAGCCGCTGATAGCGGTTAAGCGTGAGCTTATCGTTGCGGGCGGTGTATTGCGCGGTGCGCAGGTTGGCGCGCGCAGAGGCGATCTGCGCATCCAGCTGTTGGTTGCTCAGCTTCGCCTGCTCAAAGGCAATCTGTGCGGCCTCAACTTTATTGATAAACGGCGTTGGGTCCAGTTCATACAACAGGTCGCCCTTTTTCACCTGGCTATTGTTGCGTACGTAGACGTGAGAGACATAGCCGGAGACGCGCGAGGAGACCGGCGTCACCACACGCATCACGGTGGAATCCGGCGTCAGCGGGATCCAGATATCGGCAACAATAAACCAAGCGAATATTGCAAGGAAAGAGGCAATACTCACCCTTACCCAACGGGCAAATTTTTGTTCTGGGGTCATCATAGTTTTTTAGAGTTAATTATCTTCTTCGCGGATTAACCGCAGATTGCAGGCGATTTGATTTAATGTGGCGCTGAAGGCGGCAAGTTCCGCTTCCGGGATAGTACGGGTGACGCGTTGCTGATACGTCTCAATCACCCGGTTCAGTTCTTCCAGCCTTGAACGGCCTTGCGCTGTCAGCATCAGCAGGCGGATGCGTTTGTCATATGGCGATGTTGAACGCACCAGATAGCCCTGTTTTTCCAGTTGCGTGAGGGTGCGCATCAGCGGCGGCAGCTCAATGCCCTGCACCTCCGCCAGTTCGCTGACCGAGACGTTATCACCCAACTGATGCAGTTGCATCAGCACCGTCCAGCTTGACTGCGTCAGGCCGGTATCGGTGATGGCAGCATCAATAATTGCACGCCACTGGCGTACCACCATTGCCATGCGCATCCCCATCGGACGGCGGGCAAACAGCTCATCTTCAGTCATCTCTCTTTCCCCTCTTAGCAGATGGGAAAATAATACTTATCAGGATAAGTATCAAGAAACAGCTAATAAGGAAGCATAAATTGATAAATTACGTGAATGTAAAAAAGGCCGGACTGAATACAGCCCAGCCTCTGTGGTGTTACGGTGGATCACTCAATCTGATCCCGTCGCAGCCCCACATCCTTTAACTGCTCATCGTTCATGCGTTGCAATACGCGCTGCGTCTGCGCCCGCAGTCGCCATCTTTTTATTGCCCGCCAGACCTGAACAAAACCAATAAACGGCTGTTTTGCGCGATTCTCGTGAAATTCCATACTCCACCTCCCCACCTGGTCAGAGGCTTTATCTTCCCGGATCTTCACCACCACAATACAGATTCAAAAAATACTTTTCTTTGCCATACAGATTGGCTAAAACGGTATCTGAACGCGATTTCGACCACCGTTCTGTACTGGTTTTTCCATCTGTATGGCAAGAGTGAGGGATACAGCATGACGCGTTACCAACATCTGGCTAATCTGCTGGCCGAGCGTATTGAGCAAGGGCTGTATCGCCACGGGGAAAAATTGCCCTCGGTGCGTAGCCTGAGTCAGGAGCATGGGGTGAGCATCAGTACCGTACAGCAGGCATATCAGACGCTGGAGACGTTGCAGCTTATCACTCCACAGCCGCGTTCCGGCTACTTTGTCGCCCCGCGCAAGGCGCAACCGCCGGTGCCGCTGATGTCACGCCCGGTACAACGACCGGTAGAGATCACCCAGTGGGATCAGGTGCTGGACATGCTGGAAGGGCACAACGACAAATCAATCATTCCTTTCAGCAGCGGCGTCCCCGATATCCACCAACCCAGCCTGAAACCGCTCTGGCGCGAGCTAAGCCGCGTGGCGCAACATAACCTGGGGGCGGTGCTGGGCTACGATGAACTGGCCGGATACCGCGAACTGCGGGAACAGATCGCCCGCCTGATGCTTGACAGCGGTTCGGTCGTCAGCGCTGATGATATCGTTATCACCAACGGTAGCCAGAGCGGTTTGTCGCTGGCGCTGCTGACCGTCTGCCAGGCGGGCGATATTGTCGCCGTCGAATCCCCCGCCTATTACGGCACCATGCAGCTCCTGCGCGGCTTAGGAATAAAAGTCATTGAAATCCCGACCGACCCGGATACCGGTATCAGTATTGAAGCGCTGGAACTGGCGCTGGATCAGTGGCCGATTAAAGGGGTTATCCTCGTACCAAACTGCAATAATCCCCTCGGGTTTATTATGCCGGACGCACGCAAACGGGCAGTGCTCAGCCTCGCGCAGCGCCACGATATTGTGATTTTTGAAGATGACGTGTATGGCGAGCTGGCGACGGATTACCCGCGCCCCCGCACCATCCACGCCTGGGATATCGATGGTCGGGTGCTATTGTGCAGTTCGTTTACCAAATCCGTCGCGCCGGGTCTGCGCGTGGGCTGGGTCGCTCCGGGTCGTTACCACGATCGGCTGCTGCATATGAAATACGCCGTCATCGGCACCAACGTTCCCGCCACGCAGCTGGCGGCGGCCACCTTCGTCCGCGAGGGCCACTATCACCGTCATGTCCGGCGAATGCGCCAGATCTACCAGCGCAACATGGAGATCTATACCTGCTGGGTACGCGAATATTTTCCCTGCGGGATCTGCGTCACCCGACCAAAAGGCGGCTTTATGCTATGGGTCGAGCTGCCGGAGCATATCGATATGGTCTGCGTCGCCAGACAGCTATGCCGCCTGAAAATCCAGGTCGCGCCGGGGTCACTGTTTTCCGCCTCCGGGAAGTATCGCAACTGCGTGCGCATCAACTGTGCGTTACCGCCGAACGAGAAACATCGTGAGGTAATGCAAAAACTTGGAGAGGCGGTGAAGGTGGCAATGGAATAAGCCCGCCCGGCAAAACGGCGTTTACCGGGCCAGTGATGCGCTGGTGGATATGTGTTTAGTGGTTCAGCGCGATAACCTCTTCAACAGCAAGTCCGGTGATACGTAAAACCGTATCGCGATCGATGCCGTCTTCCAGCATTGTACGCGCGATACGCTGCGCCTCAGCCCGTTGGCCTTGCTGCATACCCTCCTGGCGACCCGCTTCATGTAATCGTTCAGCTATCGTCATCAGACTCTCCTTGTGTTGGGGGGAACGTTCGGCCACCTCGTGAATAAACTGGCTAAAACGAGATGCATCGCCGCACTGCATCATATAATTAAACAGCACTTTAAGCTGGCTGTCAGTAGTGTATCCCATCACCAAAAGTGAGGCCAGTTGCTCCACCAGCCCCATCAGGTCACGCTGGCGGATATGTTTTTGTATCAACTCCAGCAAGGCAATACGCCGATGTTGCATGATCTCACTATCCGGCGTCACTGTGATATCCACCAGCGGAAAGGCCGCAGCATAAAGCTGCCTCGCCAGTTCCGGGTCGGCAAACTCATCCAACCAGCATAAGGAATAGGGATAGGGGCTGTCGATACCGTGATAAAACAACATCGGCACCACCAGAGGGAGTCGTTTATGCCCGGCATCCAGGTGATGTTGCATCGCGGCAATCGCATAACGCATCAGACGAAACGCCATATGCGCATCCGGTGAACTCTGATGCTCAATCACAACATAAATATAGCCATCTCCCCCTGTCGTTTTCAGCGACCAGAGCACATCAGAATAATAAGCGCGCAAATCCTCCTCGATAAAGCTCCCGGACTCCAGCTTCAGCGTGCTCAAGTCACAAAGCTCAAGCAGCGCAAGAGGAAGATGGATTTCAAGAAAATCACGTGCGGTATTGGGGTGACATAAAAACGTTTTGAAAACCGCATCATGCGGGGTGGATGTCGTTCCTTTTTTCATGGCAATCCATCGCGTGTTAAACAACCCGGCGTCACCTTACCTTGTCAGGATGCCAACGACATTCGGTATTATGCGTTGCTGCGAGGCGCTATCAACGATAAATTCACCTTTCTGCAAGGCGTACATTTTTTCTGAATACGCCACGCAGAAATATTTCACTGTACCCGTTCAGGGTTTTCTCCGACATGGAGTGCGATTTATATGCAACGGATACGTCAATTCTTCTCCCGGCGCGCGACAACGCTATTTTTCCCGATGGCGCTGATTCTGTACGATTTTGCCGCCTACCTGTCGACGGATTTGATTCAGCCGGGCATCATCCATGTCGTACATGATTTCAATGCCGATGTCAGCCTGGCTCCGGCATCCGTCAGTCTCTATCTGGCCGGAGGGATGGCATTGCAGTGGTTGCTCGGCCCGCTTTCCGACCGGATTGGCCGCCGACCGGTGCTGATTACGGGCGCGCTTATTTTCACCATTGCCTGCGCCGCCACGCTCCTTACAACGTCAATGACGCAGTTTCTGGTCGCGCGTTTCATTCAGGGCACCAGCATCTGTTTTATCGCCACGGTCGGTTACGTTACCGTGCAGGAAGCCTTCGGCCAGACCAAAGCCATAAAACTGATGGCGATCATCACCTCAATAGTTCTGGTTGCGCCGATTATCGGCCCGCTCTCAGGCGCTGCGCTAATGCACTTTGTTCACTGGAAAGCCCTGTTCGGCATTATTGCGCTGATGGGGCTGATCGCCCTGTGCGGCCTGGCGCTGGCGATGCCAGAGACGGTACAACGCGGCGCGGCGCCGTTTAGCATTCCCGCCGTCCTCCGCGATTTTCGCCATGTCTTTCACAACCGGATTTTCCTCTTCGGCGCCGCAACGCTTTCGCTGAGCTACATCCCGCTAATGAGTTGGGTGGCGGTCTCGCCAGTAATCTTAATCGACGCGGGCGGCATGACTACCGCGCAGTTCGCCTGGGCGCAGGTGCCGGTGTTTGGCGCGGTAATCATCGCCAATATGATGGTCGCTCGGGTTGTGAAAGATCCCGGCGATCCGCGTTTTATCTGGCGCGCGCCGCCGATACAGCTTGTCGGTCTGGCCATCCTGATCGCAGGAAATCTGCTGTGGCCTCATGTCTGGCTGTGGTCAGTGCTGGGCACCAGTCTGTACGCTTTCGGGATCGGGATGATTTTCTCGACGTTGTTCCGCTTTACGCTGTTTTCCAACACTCTGCCTAAAGGCACCGTCTCAGCGTCGCTGAATATCATCATTCTGACAGTCATGGCCGTCGCTATCGAAGTCGGACGCGGGTTGTGGTTTAACGGCGGCAAGATTCCGTTTCATCTGCTGGCGGTGGTGGCAGGAATTGCAGCGGTGTTCACATTGAAAGGGCTGTTACAGCGCGTGCGTCAGTATGAGGTGACTGAACTGGCAACTGAGAAATAAACTCATGCCTGATAGCGCTACGCCAGAAGGCCTTCACCGCAGGTAGCCCGGGATGATCTTTTGCACGATCCCCCCGTCTGGCTCTATCCTTAACGCTATGAATAAAATTGCTGAACTCAAACGCGCCAAACGACTGGCGCTCTCGCTGCTGCTGATTGCCGCCGCCACGTTCATCACGACGCTTTTCCTGCCGCCAAATTTTTGGGTACTCGGCATTAAAGCCATTGCGGAAGCGGCAATGGTGGGCGCACTGGCAGACTGGTTCGCCGTCGTGGCGCTGTTTCGTCGGGTGCCGATCCCGTTTATCGCGCAGCATACCGCCATTATCCCGCGTAATAAGGATCGAATCGGCGAAAATCTTGGCCAGTTCGTGCAGGAGAAATTTCTTGATACCCAGTCGCTGGTCGCGCTCATTCGCCGTCATGAACCGGCCTTGCTGATCGGCAACTGGTTCAGTCAGCCGGATAACGCCCGGCGGGTTGGGATGCATTTGCTGCAAATCATGAGCGGTTTTCTCGAACTGACGGACGACGCCCGTATTCAGCGCCTGCTCAAGCGGGCGGTACACAAAGCGATCGATAAAGTGGACTTCTCTGGCACCAGCGCGTTAATGCTGGAGAGCATGACCAAAAACGATCGTCATCAGGTACTGCTGGACACCCTGATCGCGCAGTTGATCGCCCTGCTTCAGCGCGACAGCTCACGCGCGTTTATCGCGCAGCAAATCGTGCGCTGGCTGGAGACGGAACATCCGCTAAAAGCAAAAATTTTACCGACCGAATGGCTGGGGGAACACAGCGCAGAACTGGTTTCCGATGCGGTGAATTCGCTGCTGGATGATATCAGCCACGACCAGGCGCACCAGATCCGCCACGCCTTCGATCGCGCCACCTTTAAGCTGATCGACAAACTCAAAAACGATCCAGAGATGGCCTCCCGGGCGGAAAGCATCAAAGCGTACCTGAAAGAAGATGAGGCGTTTAACCATTATCTTGGTGAACTCTGGGCTGATTTACGCCAGTGGCTGAAGGCAGATATTAACGCAGAGGGTTCCCGCGTGAAGCAGCGGATCGCCCATGCCGGGCAATGGTTCGGCGAAACGCTGGTGGCGGATGATGCCCTTCGCGCTTCGCTCAACGGCCATCTGGAACAGGCTGCGCACCGGGTCGCGCCGGAATTCGCCGCGTTTCTGACGCGCCACATCAGCGACACGGTAAAAAGCTGGGATGCCCGCGATATGTCACGCCAGATAGAGCTGAACATCGGCAAAGATTTGCAGTTTATCCGCGTCAACGGCACGCTGGTCGGCGGCTCCATCGGGCTGGTGTTGTATCTGCTGTCGCAAATACCGTCCCTGCTGACGTTACCCAACTTTTAAGCAGATCAATAAACACCTGGTTTTTACAGGGTTATAATGCGTGGTCTTTTCATTGTCTCCCGTGTTACGGGGAAGGAAAACCATGTCGCTTATCACCGATCTACCCGCCATTTTTAACCAGTTCTCCGACGCCCGTCAGAAAGGCTTTCTCACCGTTATGGATCTTAAAGAACAGGGGATCCCGCTGGTCGGCACCTACTGCACGTTTATGCCGCAGGAGATCCCGATGGCGGCGGGCGCGGTTGTCGTTTCCCTGTGTTCAACGTCGGACGAAACCATCGAAGAAGCCGAAAAGGATCTGCCGCGCAATCTGTGTCCTCTGATCAAAAGCAGCTACGGCTTCGGCAAAACGGACAAATGCCCCTACTTTTATTTTTCCGATCTGGTGGTGGGCGAAACCACCTGCGACGGCAAAAAGAAAATGTACGAATACATGGCCGAATTTAAGGCCGTACACGTCATGCAACTGCCCAACAGCGCCAATGACGCCGCCTCCCGTGCGTTATGGAAAGCAGAGATCCTGCGTCTGCAACAGGCTGTGGAAACGCGTTTTGGCCACCCCATCAGCGAAGCCGCCCTGCGCGACGCGATCGTATTGAAAAACCGCGAACGCCGCGCGCTGGCCAATTTCTACCGCGTCGGCCAGCTTAATCCTCCTGCTCTTAGCGGCAGCGATATCCTGAAAGTGGTGTACGGCGCGACGTTTCGTTTTGATAAAGAAGCGCTTATCGACGAGCTCAACGGCATGGCTGACCGCGTGCGCCAGGAGTGGCAGGACGGCAAGCGGCTGGACGCCCGCCCGCGTATTCTGATCACCGGCTGCCCGATTGGCGGCGCGGCAGAAAAAGTGGTACGCGCCATTGAAGAAAACGGCGGTTGGGTCGTCGGATTTGAAAACTGCACGGGGGCAAAAGCCACCGAACAGTGCGTTGAAGAGACGGGCGATGTCTATGACGCGCTGACCGACAAATACCTCGCAATTGGCTGTTCCTGCATTTCGCCCAACGACCAGCGGCTGACGTTGCTCAGCCAGATGGTAGAGGAGTATCAGGCGGACGGCGTCGTGGATGTGATTTTGCAGGCCTGTCATACCTATGCCGTTGAGTCTATGGCGATTAAGCGCCACGTACGCCAGCAGCACAACATCCCTTATATCGCCATCGAAACGGACTACTCCACTTCGGATATCGGGCAACTCAGCACCCGCGTCGCGGCCTTTATCGAAATGCTGTAAGGAGCGCCCGTGACGTATTCGATTGGCATTGATTCCGGCTCCACGGCGACAAAAGGCGTTTTGCTGGCGGAGGGCGTTATCACACGCCGTTTCCTCTGCCCCACGCCGTTTCGCCCCGCCGATGCTATCCACGAGGCGTGGGAAACGCTAAGCGCAGGGCTGGACACGCGCCCGTTTCTGACGCTAACCGGCTACGGACGCCAGTTGGTTGATTTTGCCGATAAACAGGTGACGGAAATCTCCTGCCACGGGCTGGGGGCGCGCTTTCTGGCTCCTGAAACCCGCACGGTCATCGACATTGGCGGCCAGGACAGCAAGGTTATTCAACTGGATAACGACGGTAATCTCACCGACTTTCTGATGAATGATAAATGTGCCGCCGGAACCGGGCGTTTTCTGGAGGTGATTTCGCGCACCCTCGGCGCCAGCGTGGATCAACTGGATACGATCACCGACGGCGTTGAGCCTCATGCCATCACCAGCATGTGCACGGTTTTTGCCGAGTCTGAAGTGATCAGCCTGCGCTCTGCGGGCGTTGCGCCAGAAGCTATTCTTTCCGGCGTGATCAACGCGATGGCCAGACGTAGCGCCAATTTTATCGGCCGACTGTCTGCCGGGGGACCTTTGCTGTTTACCGGCGGCGTCAGCCACTGTGCGGCATTCGCGCGTATGCTGGAAAGCCACGTTGCGATGCCGGTTTACACCCATCCTGACGCGCAGTTTGCCGGGGCCATTGGTGCGGCGCTGATTGGTCAACGCCAGAGAAAACGCGGATGACGGAATATCTGTTTTTATTTCATTCGACGGTGGGCGTCATTCAGACCCGCAAAGCGCTTCAGGCTGCGGGAATGACCTTTCGGGTGGCGGATATTCCGCGCCAGCTACGCGGCGGCTGCGGGTTATGTATTTACCTGCGCTGCGCCCCCGGCGAAGAAACGCGGTGGATTATCCCCGGTCATACCGAATCCATCTATCGCTGTGTGGATGATGGCTGGCACTGCGTAAAAACGATCGACGCCTGCTGAATTTCCCAACGCGTATACCTTGCCGGGCTCTCACATACCCTCTATTTTTTACTTTTTATTATCATTTACACATGTAATATAACAAACACAAATTAACGCGCTAAGTGAGAGCAAGTATGGTTCAGGGCAATGCCGATTCAAACCGTCATGCCATCAGTACGGCACTCTTCGGCTTAATGGTACTAACGCTGGGAATGGGGATCGGACGTTTTCTGTATACCCCGATGCTACCGGTCCTGCTGTCTGAAGGTCAGTTTACCTTCGCGGCGCTTTCCTGGATTGCCAGCGCCAACTACGCGGGGTATCTGGCGGGCAGCCTGTTGTTCTCCTTCGGCGCCTTTCACCTCCCCTCTCGCTTACGGCCAATGCTGTTGACGTCGGCGGTAGCAACCGGAGGATTAATCCTTGCGATGGCGATATTTACGCAACCTGCCATCGTGATGCTGATCCGTTTTCTGGCCGGGGTCGCCAGCGCCGGAATGATGATTTTTGGCTCGATGATCGTCCTGCAACATACCCGTCACCCGTTTGTGATTGCGTCGCTTTTCTCCGGCGTTGGCGCCGGTATCTTGCTGGGCAACGAGTATGTTATCGCCGGTTTACGCTATGCGCTTTCTTCCCATGCACTGTGGTCAGGCGCTGCCGTTATCTCCGCCGTGTTACTGCTGCTCCTGGCGTTCCTCATCCCTGCCCGCGCCCACGCGTTGCCGCCCGCTCCTCCGGCGCCGACGCATAATCCGCTGATGCGCTGGTGGCAACTGGCGCTGCTGTATGGCTTCGCCGGATTTGGCTACATCATCGTCGCCACCTATCTGCCGCTGATGGCGAAAAACGCGGGCTCGCCGCTACTCACCGCCCATCTCTGGTCGCTGGTGGGACTGGCGATCGTTCCCGGTTGTTTTGGCTGGCTGTGGGCGGCAAAGCGCTGGGGCGTATTACAATGCCTGACGGCGAATCTGCTGATTCAGGGGGTCTGCGTCATACTCACGCTCGCCAGCGACGCACTGCCGCTTCTTATTATCAGCAGCATTGGTTTTGGCGCGACGTTCATGGGGACAACCTCGCTGGTGATGCCGCTGGCGCGGCAACTGAGCGTGCCGGGGAATATCAATCTGTTGGGTCTTGTCACGCTCACCTACGGCATCGGTCAGATCGTCGGCCCACTGTTAACCAGCCTGTTAGGCAGCGGCACGGAGGCGATCGCCAGCGCAACGCTTTGCGGCGCTGCGGCCTTATTTTTCGGCGCCGTCATCAGCATGATTCAACTTGTTAAGCAGCGGCAGTTTACGCAAAAAAGAGAATGCTGAAGAGCGCTGATGGCAAGCAGAGTGAACAGGTTGCCCATTAACAACCCTGACATAGCAGGTTTACCCCTGCGCTTAACCGTGATACGGTCATTTTTATGAATAAACAGACTACGATTCCCCAACGCCATAACCGCTGGTGGCTGCCTGACTAAAGGCGGCACGGTTCTGTTTTATCCCCGTATTAATAGCCGCCGAAAGGCGGCTATTGCGTTCCAGAGACGTCTTTCGGTTTTTTCACGTAAAGGAGTCTTTAATGAACACAAAACCCACCATTCTGACCGGCGATCGCCCTACGGGCGCCCTGCACCTCGGGCACTACGTTGGCTCACTGCGCCAGCGCGTTGCTTTGCAGCATACCCATCAACAATTTGTGCTGATTGCCGACCTGCAAGGGCTGACCGATAACGGTACGAACCCGCAAAAGATCCGCGACAACATCCCGGAAGTGCTGGCGGATTATCTGGCTGCCGGAATCGACCCTGAACTCACCACGCTCTGCCTGCAATCCGCCTTACCTGCACTGGCGGAACTGACCATGCTGTATATGAATGTCGTCACTGTCGCCCGCGTAGAGCGTAATCCGACGGTGAAAAATGAAATTGCGCAGAAAGGCTTTACCCGCTCGTTACCGGTCGGATTTATGGTCTACCCCATCAGCCAGGCGGCGGATATCACCGCGTTTAAAGCGGAATATGTGCCCGTAGGAGACGATCAGTTGCCGATGATCGAGCAGACTAACGAAATCGTACACAAGATGAACAGCCTGCTGCCTGCCCCGCTGCTACACCACTGTCAGGCGATTCTGAGCGACACCGGCCGCCTGCCCGGCATTGATGGCGGCGCTAAAATGTCAAAATCTCTCGGCAATACCCTGCAACTCTCCGCCAGTGAAGAGACGATCCACAAAGCGGTTAGCGCCATGTACACCGATCCTCACCACCTTAACGTCAGCGATCCGGGTCAGATCGAAGGAAATGTCGTGTTCACCTGGCTGGATGCCTTTCACCCGGACAAAACGAAAGTCGCGGCGATGAAAGCGCATTATCAGCAGGGCGGGCTTGGCGATCGCACCTGTAAAAACGAACTGGAAACTTGTTTGCAGGAGTTGATTGCCCCGATGCGCGAGCGGCGGGCAACCTATATTCAGGATAAAGGCATGCTGATGCAGATACTGCAACAAGGCAGTGAACGGGCGCATGAGGTCACACAGACAACGCTACGGGAAGTGAAACGCGGGCTGGGATTGCCCGTACTATTTTAACGCTTGTCAACCCGGCGGCAGGGTTGTCGATCGTGTTACTCCTCCACATTTTGCAGAGTGAACAAAAAGCTTTACACCGCGCACACGATAAGAACGATGCGGCGATCTTTTACGCAATGCCTGCGCTGACTAAAATAGCGCCTGCATTTTAAACAGAGGATTGTTGTTATGTTGTTCTGGAAAAAGATGGTGAAGAAGATCGACGCATTCTCAACGTTGATTCCACCACGCTACTTCCGGGTGTAAATCCAGGCAGGCCTGTCAGCGACAGGCCTGATTGCTTTTGTGAGTTTTATTCTTGCGCAGTCCGCATTTTCTTAACACCACCACCCACACCCTCAGCCAGGCGTAACGATAAACCAGCGGATGCTGTAACCTGAGTAATGTCAGAAACATAGCGCCTCCCGCTAACGGAACGTCGGCAGTAAACCAAACACATCCAGCACCACCGTCAGATACACAATCCCTCCGCCGACAATCACCAGATTCAGCACCGTATTGTTACAGGGGGCGGTATAACGCGCCGTGGCAAAACGCTTACGGGACGCTTTCACCAGAAATGGCGGCAGGATCACGCTCCAGATGGTAAACGCCAGTCCCGCATAGCCAATCGCGTGGACAAAACCATTCGGGAAAAAGAAACAGACGGCAGCGGGCGGGAAATAGGTCACCAGCGCGGTTTTCAGTCTGCCGATGCCGTTATCCGGGAAGTGGAACAGATCGGCAATATAATCAAACAGACCCAGCGTAGCGGCCAGCAGCGAACTGGCAACGGCAAAGTTACCGAAAAAGGTCAGGATTAAATCCATATAGCGACTGGTAAACAGCCCACTGATGGCTTCCACAAACACATCAATATTGCCGCCTTTGGCAATGATCGGCGAAAACTCGGCGCGGCTGATATTGCCCATCGTCACCGCCAGCCAGAAGATATAGAGCAGCACGGCAAACAGGGTGCCAATCACGATGGAACGCGTAATATGGGATACGCCGTGGGTGCCATACAGTTTCACCAGACTCGGCACATTGCCGTGAAAACCAAAGGAGATAATGCAGAACGGCAGCGTCATCAGAATATAGGGCAGATATTGCGTATTCGGCAGTGCGATTGCGACGCTATCGACCAGTTTCGCCACCTCAATATGGCCGATTAGCCCGGAGAACGTGGCAAAGAACGCCACAAACTTACCGACGATCAGAATGGTGGTGATCCGCCCGACCAGCAGCGAGCTATACCAGGCGATTACGCCAACCAGCATACTGACGACAATAACGGAGATGTTTGCCGGGAAACGAAAACCGCTATATTTAAACACCGTCTGCGCCATCACCGCCGATGACCCGGAGATATACGCATAGGTTAAAATATAGAGTACAAAACCAAAGGCGATGCCAACCACGATATTCCACTTTCGCCCTAATAGATCCTGAGTAAAGGTGTTAAAACTGGCTCCGGCACCATAGTGAAGGTTCACTTCAACCAGCATCAGGCCGGTTAATAACATCATGATGGCAATAACGATCAGAATAACAGAGGCGCCGGGAAACCAGACTCCCGCCATCGCAATAGGCAGGGAGAACATTCCCCCGCCGACTACCGTTGCGATGACAAGCATCGTCCCGCTAATAAGTCCGGGGGAACTCTGTCGTTCAATGGCATTAATATCCATGATAAATGTTCCTGTTGACTATTAATTATAATTACGGCTGTCATTTGTACATCTTCGGATAATAAAAAACAAAAAGCCCCATTTAAAAATGGGGCTATCAATACCATTAAATATAATCAAAACGTGCAGTAAAGAAGCGCAACTGCTTAGGCTCATAAATAAACTTCAGCCCGCGAATATCCTCTTTATGCTTATAGAGTTTAATAATGCCATCGGCCACCACATCCATATGCGCATAAGTATAAACGCGGCGTGGAATAGTCAGGCGTACCGTTTCCAGTTTTGGCCGGTGGTGATCGCCCGTCTCTTTATTACGCCCTGCGGAGATGATGCCACGCTCCATGCTGCGCACGCCCGTTTCCATATAGATGCTTGCCGCCAGACTCTGCGCCGGGAACTGATCCTGGGTCAGGTGTTCGCAGAAGCGACGAGCATCGAGGAATACCGCATGGCCGCCTACCGGTTCAACAATCGGCACACCTGCCGCCTTCAGCTTATCGCCCAGATAACGAACCTGCTTCACACGGTGCTCAATGTACTCAAACTGCATGGATTCACGCAGACCAATGGCCATTGCTTCCATGTCGCGCCCGGCCAGACCGCCGTAGGATGGCATCCCTTCATATACCACCACCAGCTCTTTAGCCGCCGAGAACATCTCATCATCGTTCATGCACAGGAACCCACCGATATTCACCAGGCAGTCTTTTTTCCCGCTCATGGTACACCCATCGGCGTAGCTGAACATCTCATGGACGATCTCTTTGATGCTCTTGTTCTCAAAGCCTTTTTCCTGCTCTTTGATGAAATAGGCGTTCTCTACGCAGCGGGTTGCATCGTAGAAGACTTTAATGCCATGCGCCTGCGTCAACTCCCTGACGGCACGCATATTCGTCATCGAGACCGGCTGACCGCCCGCAAGGTTCACCGTCACCGCCAGGCAGATATAGGCAATATTTTCGGCGCCCTTTTCGTCAATCAGTTTTTGCAGCTTTTTAAGATCGATATCGCCTTTAAAGGCGATATTCAGACCGGCGTCATGCGCCTCATCACGGACGATATCCACAAAGGTGGCGCCATTTTTTTCCTGATGATAACGCGTGGTAGTGAAATACATATTCCCCGCAACATATTGCCCCGGTTTAATCGCCAGCTGCGATAGCAGGTTTTCCGCCCCGCGCCCCTGGTGCGTAGGAACAATATGTTTAAAGCCAAACAGCTCCTGAACCGTTCTTTCCAGATGATAAAAGTTTTCACTGCCTGCGTAGGCCTCATCACCAATCATCATCCCGGCCCACTGCTTATCACTCATGGCGTTCGTACCACTGTCCGTCAGCAGGTCGATATAGATATCTTTCGAGTTCAACAGGAAGGTATTGTAGCCCGCTTCCTGCATTTTTTGGATGCGCTCATCACGCGAGATCATAGATACAGTTTCAACGCTTTTAATACGGAAGGGTTCTGCCGGATAATTCATTTTGTTTCTCCAGTTAACAGTGGTCATGTTCGTATTAATGTGAAGTAAAGCATACCTGGTCCATCAATAAAGATTGATGGAATATAACTATCCGCCTCCTGATTCAGGGGGAGAAATAATGTGAGGGCACTATGCAAGATTTAATTCATGAAGAAAATAGCTCCGTCAATATTCGCCATCAGCGTAAATCATAAAATCTGTAAATACGCGTGATTTAAATCACATACCATTTTTTTACTGACTCAATTTCAACAAGTTATTTTTTATCTTTTGAATTGCAGTTTCCCTCCAGACGCGGTAAAAGAGAGAAAGCAGTGAAAACTTAACTTTCCAGCCTCTTTTCCGCTCACATTGTCGATTTTGTATACCAGGCTATTGTGAGATTGCGATCACCCTCCGCGCTTAATTTTGTGACCAACATCACCAAAAGTGTAAAGTAAAGTTTACGATACGGATCGATTTCAGAGATTACGATTTGCTTCAGGGATGAGGTTCACATTTTTTGGCATGGATTTGGGGAGAGTAGATAAGCAGAAAAGTTCACGTAGTTTGAGAATAAAAAGAGACCGTCGAACACAACAGTTGCCAGTGGTTTTGATGAAGAACATTACTCTCTGCTGACGAGGTGGGATTCGCTATCCAACAGATACGCACACAATGTGGCCCATCATAAAAGCTTTGATAAAGGAACGATTGGACCAGACGAGACTATGCACGTACAGATGTCGAAGATGATGAATGGAGGCAGGATTGTCGACAGGCTGTTCTGTGTTCTGCCGACAAGCTGATTGACGTGCCGTAAGGGCTTGTAGAATGGTACATGAGAGAGGTGTTAAGGGGATAAGTGCGAAGGCCGCACCACGATTTAAGCTATAAGCCATTGAAATAAATAGCTTTATAAAAATAAGAAGCCACGATGTATACTCACATGTATACTCAACGCGATTCCCTGTGAATACAGCTAGCTAAAAACTACTCTTCATCTTCTTCCACAGGCTCCAGCGCGTCAAGTACGACTTGAACCATGGCAATAGAACCAATACGGATAAAAGCATCTTCACCGTCTTCATCGGTTAACATATAACGATCTGTGGTTTCAGGCTCGCAGTCCAGCTTTTCAAAGAACGCATTCAACTGACCGATATCATCCGTCTCTTCGTTTTGCGGTGCATCAGGCTCAACGCTCAGCGGAATCACTGGGCCACCGTTCACCAAGGTGATATGGACATTAAAATAATCATCTTCGTAATCATCATCTTCTTCAGCAACGATTGGCGGTAGACCATCAGACAAGAACTGGTGAAATACTACTTCGCGCATATTTAACGCATAGCGATACTGGTCCGAGTCAAAGACAAAAAACCGCTCTACATTCGGGCTAGCTATTTCCTGAAAATAATAATAAAACCTCCGCTTATCCACAGCAGAAATGGGCAATAATAAATAGTCCTGCTGCCCCTGTAGCCAGAGTTTTACGGTCCAGAGGCCGCTATCCATTTCAATACCGCTTGTGGCTATCGCCTCAAGATCTTCATCAGTTTTACAGCGCTTCTTGTGAAAGTCGTTAATCAACTGATCGCTTTCCGGGAATACGATATTTAAAGGCTTATCCAGGGCATTGCATATTGCCTGTGCAAGGCCCAGCTTTGCTGCGACCTTTCCGGTTTCGATACGCTGGATTTGCTGTTGGCTGGTGCCGACCATATACGCCAGCTCGCGCTGAGTGATCGACAATTGAGTACGAAGCTGTTTGATGTTGTTCTGTAACATGGCATCGCTCTTCAGATGAGATTGATGACAAGCATTAAAACACAAAAAAGCGTAAATACACATTTATGTGTTTTCAAATAAAAATATGACATACGTATGGAAGATTTGAAAGACCATTCCAAAAGAGAAGACCCTTTACTCTCACTTAGCAGCCAGCATTCCAGGATAGTGCTTCGCGATGATATCGTTCAGTGGATCCACTAGGTCAGGGCGCCTCAACGTGATATGCGCCGTTCCCTTCTGAAAGTACTTGATTGCAAACATTTCGTCCTCATAACGATTGCTGTGTCTGTTCTCATGGATATGATCTCCAAGACGACGGGTAACGTCAGCGCGGTTGTCGGGAATGGGTTTTCCATCAAGGAGCATCAACATGCGCTCAAGATCTGCCAGTCGGTCACGCTGCCAACCCAAGTTGAGGCCAAATCCCCATCTGCCATATTTCACCAGGCCGCTGACAATGATTTTCGCGCCAAATTTACAGGGCGAGTTGGTCTTATAACTCCAGCTCAGACCTTTGAACACGTTAATTACGCCACGCTCAAAAACCTCACCTTTGCTCTGATGCAGTTGTTCAAACGTGCTCAGTATGTTGGCTTCAGAGATTGCCGGGATGTCGTCTTTCTCCAGGCTGTTGTACCACTCGTCGCGGGCTTGTGCATCCATGAGTGAAAGCATACCGGAGCGTTGCATCAAATCTTTCCAGATACTGCGATCGATATTGCGGATGATCGCTTTCATCGCCGTTTCTGGTTTCTCCATCAGCCAGCAGTCGTAACGGTATTGCCGTACTCCCCATTCATTCGCTTTGCCCCCGCCAATACTGTCGGTTAGCGCAGAAATATCGCTAAGTTGATGGATAAGGATTTCTGTCAGGCTCAACGCAGCATTACGTCCGGTGACGATGCGTTCAATGCTGGTGGAGCATATCACGTCGGTGTGCCCGGTTATTACGTCGGGATCGGCATAAAGTTGTTCTGACATAGCTTTTTTTCCTTTATATAAAGCAAAGCACCAGCCGGTGAGGGCTGGCGCTTATGCGCGTGTGATGAGTACGGTTCAGTGGCTAGCCTGATTTAGCGCGGTGTAAACGCTGAAGGTGGTGGAGGTCACGAACATCATTCAGTGCCTGCTCCACGTGCGGGAGCAGCATGGTGGAGTCCATGTTCTCCTCGTCGTTATTGAAGATAATCCCGCTGTCGCAGTCGATATTGTCCCGTAGCCAGTCGATCAGGATTTGCAGGGCATCTTCGGTGGTTAATGTCCGCATGAAAAGACCTCGTGGTAACTGGAAGCGGATCACCACTCAAAGGTGGAGAAACCAGATAACTGCTCGCCCAGGGCATCAAGATGAATAATGCGAATGTGATAACGGCACATTAATGTCACCAATAACCGACGGCAGTCTTTTGATAATCCCCGTTTCTTTAGCTGAAGTACCGGGTACTGCCACGCATCGAGGTAGATCAGATAACCGGAACCGGTATAGCAGATCCACTCACTGTCGCCGTGGTCTTCATGCTGGTACGAGAGCGTATACAGCAGGCTGTTATCAGCTTCGGTGATATGGGCGGTACTGCACTGAATACCGTTAAACCGGGCGACAGGCGGGAGTGGATTGTCATCATCGTTAACCACACGAAGTGAATAACCGTTATCACAGACCACATTAATCAGATCGGTCAGTTCAATACCATCAATATCCACGCTAATCCGGCCCATGTTGAGGGCCAGAACGTTGATGGTGTCGGCTTCTAACGTCAGGGATAACTTCATCGTGTCACCCCGCTGTATTTGCCGGTGGTGATATCGGTCACCGCTTTGTACCCGTTACGTTTCATCAGGCCGGTGGCCCGTCTGGCCCGTAGTATGTCAATGCGGTCAATAAAGGGAGACTGGTGACTGATGGAGAAACCGGGCCGGTCGGTGCGTACCAGGTCATATTTTTCGACGATAAAGTTCAGCGCATCCGCCAGTGAGATACCGGCGTCAATATGCTGTGAAATGACCTGTTCATCACCAAACGGTGTGTCGTGAAGCGTAAGGCCATAGTGTTTGTCCAGCAGGTACGTGAGCAGCATTTGCCAGATTCTGACAGGTGACGGTCGTGATGGTACCTCCCGCCTGTGGGGTGCTGATTGAGTCTGCATAAGGGGTTCTCGCTGTTACGTGAAAGAATGGAGCAGGAAAGAAAATATCAGTGTGTGGTGGCGTAACGGGTTACCCTGTTCTGGCTGGTGTCGGGTATATAGCGATATATACATAGCCACAACTGGCAAGCGAGTCTGCTTCGCAGGTCAGTCTCTTTGCATACAGCGTAACGCAGTGGTGATGGCGGGGAGTAAGCTCGCCACTGGTCAGCATCAGTTCCATCTGCTTCATCAGTAGCGGAAATGCCTGGTCGAGATGACGTAAATCCGCGTCAGTGAATTTACCGCTGATGCTGGCACGGTCAGCAAGGTAGTGAAGGCGGTGACCTTCCTGCACCAGACGGGCGCCAAAACACGGGATGATATTGCGCTTCAGTCCCCACCAGGGTTCGGCAACGTGATGGTTAACAGTCGGTGTTTTATTCGACAATTGTCGTTCTCCTTAAATGTGAATTAATTCAGCGTGACACAGCGCAGTACGACATACGTACCGTTGCGGTCCTGGCGACGTTCGGCAAAGACCGCCAGCACACCGCGAATGTCCTGCACCTCCCGACCGGCATAATGGCAGACGCTGCCGGACCATTTATATTTTCCGGTACGGAAGCGAAACAGCCTGGACTTCGGATGCTGGCGGTATATCGCCATTGCCTGACGTTTATTGATAATTTTCACTGGCAACGCCCTCCTTCAGAGCCAGCCACGTTCAGCGAAGGAGACGACTTCCATTCCGCCTACCACCAGGTGATCGAGAAGACGGATCTCCATCAGTTCCAGTGCATCCTTAAGACGCCCGGTGATCTGCCGGTCGGCATTGCTGGGTTCGGCAAGCCCGGAAGGATGAGAGTGGGCGATAATGACGGCTGCAGCGTTATACTTCAGCGCCGCTTTCACCACTTCACGTGGATGGACCTGAGTATGATTGATGGTGCCGGTGAACAGCGTTTCGTGGGTAATGAGACAATGTTGGTTATCGAGGAACAGCACGATAAATTCTTCCCGCTCAGATGTAGCAAGCTGCAGGCGCAGCCAGTCACGAACGGCATGGCTGGAGGTAAATGACGCGCCGGGTTCACGTAACTGGCGTTTCAGCAGTGCTAACGCTTCCCGGATGGTGTGTTGCTCTGCCGGGGGGAGTGTCCGTGCAAACAGCGGAAGCTGATATTCCATAGCGGTTTACCTCAGTCGATAATGTGCATGATGGCGTTACATTCCGCATGATTCAGGGCGTAATCACGCAGTCGGTAGTAATGCGCAGTCATTGCGTCGCATTCCGTGCGGCAGGCATGGTGGCTGTATTCAATAAGGCAGGCAGCAATACCGGCAGCTTCCGCACTCATTTCAGCACCGTTGCCGTTCATGTCGTTAAACAGCGTCCAGGCTTCATCATCGTTCTCTGCCTCCGGTGCCATAAACGCGCCACCGTTGCTGATGGTGTGGAAGTGCCAGATACCACCCCGGTAGTTGTCGCAGAGCCTGTCCATCCGGCCAAAGATGCGGGGCTCCAGCAGCATCCACTGCGGGATACCGCCGAAATGCTGAGGCCAGAAGCTGATGCGGTTCTCATCGGATACCCGTGTTGCAGTAATCTGATATTGAGCCACAACAGGAACGGATTCTGCGGGTGTGAACAGTGGCAGTGTATTGTTGGTCATTTGTATTTTCCTTGTTTATTAATGGATTAAACCTGTGGTGGGAGTAATAAAAACGGGATGTCAATGAGGAGCGGCTGGCGGTTATTTGCTGAGGATGGTCAGCATGTTTTCCGCCATCACCCAGAGCGCACGGTTTAACTTAACGTCGCCGTCTATACCGTTAACGGCGCGGGTATGGCTGCGTTTGCCCTTCGCGGTACGTCCGGGCAGACCGCCTTTGAGCAGGTTTTCCTGCAGACGCTGGTATGTTGTCCATAAGTCGTCCTGGCGGTCTTCATAGCGGCGCGGCGTCAGTATCTGCGATGCCGTCACCGGCTGGTGGTCTTCACCATAACGGTACTGCAGCGCGGCATTCGCCAGTGCATGCTGTGCCGGTGGCAGCAGGAGCAGCGACTGCATGGCATCACGCTTCTCTTCCACCCGGTCAAAGACGCCCAGTACCTCGTAAGCCCCCTCAATCACTTTCTCCACCACGTTGCCACGGTGGGGTACGCGAATTTCACCAAACGACTGCCCACAAACGAGTGAATTGGTGCAGACGCTGCGAAAAATCCCCGGCAGTAACTGAAAACTGGATGCACCATCGTGGCTGTTGAGAATGATGATTTCATGAGCCTGTGGACCGGTTATCTGACCTGCACGTCGCAGGCGCAGCATATGTTTGGTGTGTTCGCGGCGGCCCTGATCGCGTACACGGCTCTGGCAGGCGAAGAACGGCTGAAAACCTTCACGCTGCAGATTCTCCAGCAGAGTGATGGTGGGAATGTAACTGTAGCGGTCAGAGCGTGAAGCATGCTTGTCTTCACCGAAAATACTGGGGACATGGCTCATCAGTTCTTCGTGAGTCAGTGGCCGGTCACGGCGTATCTGGTTAATCCGGCCAAAGCGGCTGGCTAGTCTCATGGATGACTCCTGTTGAAACGGGATAAATGAAGAAAGGCCATGCCCCAGCAGGAGGTATGGCCTTCAGCTAATTAACGCCAGGTTAGTTTTAACGTGTTCTGTGACGGGGTACCGGGCAGACATAAAAAAAGGCCATCCCCGGAAGGGACGGCCTCTGCAGATGTGGTGTGTTCAGTACAGCAATTATGTCAGTTGCTGTCCCACGGTCAGCAGACCGGCAAGCCAGCCAATACACTGGGGACCGGCCAGCCAGAACAGACGGGCTTTCAGCAGTCCTGCCGCTCCACCCGAAGTGTAAATACGGTCAGGCATCAGCCACTGACGCAGAAAAGCCCCGATGGTCATTCCTGCTCCCGGACCCAGGGTCATCCAGAACAGGTATCCCGCGCCCTGCCAGAAATCACGTATCGCACCGGTATTACTGAACACGTTAAACAGAACGACCACAAGCGCAATGACGAAAGCAATTACAACGTATTTAATAACGAGTGCCATAGTCTTCAGTCCCTGTTTTTGCACTGCTGAGCAGCTTTAAGAAAATTGTCCATGAAGCCGGGTGGCACATAACCGTACTGCTTATTCATTTTCTGCAGTTCGCCATGGGAGTATTTAGTCTTCAGGTCGTCATAAATACACCCGCAGATGGCGGTGGTACCGCCACCGAATTTGCAGCCGCGAATAAACTCGCGTTCATCCTTGTCACCACAGCCGCTGAGCGCAACGGCTGACAGCAGCGTACACAGCAGTAAAAGTCCGTGTGATGCTGTCCGGGTCGTTTGTCGGTTTATCATTGCGTCATATCCTTATCTGTGAGGCCGGAGGCATCAGAGGCTGTCTGCCTCCGGAATACCCTCTTCTGCCAGCGCATGGCTGATGTTGTTCTCCACCGTGGCCGGGTCGAGCCTGATTTCTGCCAGCAGTTTCCCGGTCTCCGGAATGCCCTTATAGACATAGAGGGATGCGAATGGCTCTCCCGAATCATTCGAGCCGGCTGAAACCTGGTAACTGGTATCCACGTTTCTGACCGTAAAGTCCTGAATGCTGATGACCTGATTACTCTGGTATGCATACGAGGTGCTGCCAGCCGGAACGGTGATATTCATCTCTTTGTTTTTCGCACCCACTTTACCGAACGAATACGACACCGACGAAGCGACAATGCAAATCTCCACCTCTTTTTTGTGATTCATGGTCTGCGCGTAAAACACCGGTTTCGCACAGCGCGGGTCATGAGCCTGACGGAGCGAGTCCGTCGTCGCGGCATGCAAAACTGATGTGGCGGTGAATAACACGGCAGCACTCATCAGCAGATGCCGGGCAATGGTTTTGACAGTTTTCATTTTCTTCACTCCCCTGCTTCGGGTAACACGACATAGATATCCCGGCCCTTGCGTTCAATGGTCACGGGCTCCTCGACACCAGTGTTCAGCAGCGCTTGTGCCCGCCAGAAACGACCACTCACCTCCTCCTGCATATCCGTCACACGAATACAGCGTTCGTCATATCCCTCATCGCGCAGGATTTTCGTCACCACAGTGCAGGCCTTCTGCGCCATGTTTTCCACGCCTGAGGTTTTCTTAAACTGATATATCGCCACAGCTGACAGCACCGTGCATAACAACCAGACCAGCAGAAACTTCCACGGCTTGCCCTGCATCTGGTCTCGCTGGCGAAGGTAAACGAAATTCAGCGGAAACCACAGCCAGGAAGGTGGTGTGATCCCCTGTTTCATCAAGTTTGTCCGGTCCAGCAGTACCCAGACCAGCGCAACGACCAGATAAAGGATATGTGAGACGGGAGACGGAAAGTTCAGGTACAGGACCACCCAGATTGCGGGGAGCACAACCGCCAGACACCAGGCGCACAGGTCCTGACGTAATAGTGGATATGATTTCATTGCTGCGTCTCCCGGTTAATATGGATGCGGGAAGCCCGGATATAAAATAAAACATAAAATATTCCTTTATAAACAGTAAATTAAACAGAATTGATAACAGGGGGTATTTTCACATTCAGAGCAGATCGTACTGACTAATCAGAAGGCGGGATAATTGTTAATTCAGATCGATATGCGTAAACTGATCGTTGATATATATCAATTATAACGATCGATAATTTATATTTAATAGTCTATAACTATCGTAAATAAACATTTCGATCGTCGAAACAGATCGAAACGGCAGTGAGAAAAAGACAGAAAAATCAGAACAGGAGATGCCAGACAGCGCGGATGACCGCCAGGAATCTGCGGCGAAGGCGCTGCAACTGGTGCACCAGCCTGTCGGAGGTCTGTACAACCGAAGCTGCCTCGTCGAAAATCGCCCCGGCAACACTGACGAACCCTTCCCGTGCGGTTTGCTGAACACATTCGGTTCGTAGCTCAGGGGTCAGGTACCGGGAAACGGCACTGCAGCTGCTGACCGGCAGTGCCTTAATCAGCGCTTCCGCCCACTGCTCGAGGTTGTAGTGTTCCATCGCAGATACCGCGATAACTGGATGGACGGTGGCAAACAGCGTTCCGGCAAGTACTGTTTTGGCGCGAAGATTTTCAGACTGGTGGAGTGATGGCTGGTGGTTTGCATTATCCCATTCACGACAGGGCTCCATTTTATCGGCCTGCGTAAGGACAAACAGAAAGCACTCCGGCTGTGCACCCGTGTTCAGCAGTTCACGATAACAGCGAATGTCATCTTTCCAGGCCCGGTCATCCGCCTTCAGCGCCCAGACAATCAAATCCAGCTTCGGGGCCCATGCACGGTACAGACGACGATACTGTCTGTCGGGTTCCGGGGTTTCGGCAATGCCGGGGAAATCGGCAATATGAAGGATACGTGGACCACGAGTAACCTGATAACGGTGAACGCGCCGCGTGCAGCCCCTGACGGGATCAATACTGGCAGGCGGAGGGCTGAACAGGGTATTGCACAGGCTGGATTTACCTGCTCCCGACTTTCCCATAATGCCAATCGCCGGTTCGTAGTGAACGCATCGGAGCAGACGTTCGACCAGTGCATCCGACAGAATGCCAGGGAGGCGGGATAAGGGTTGTTGCAGGGCATCAGGAATTTGCCCGGTAAGGGGGCTGTCTGACATATTGACCTCCGTGAGTGGAACAACAATGTAGCAGCGATACTGGCTGCCGTACTCACTCAGGTAATATAGGATTGTCTTTTTTTGGAGGTGAAAGCGTTATCGTATTTTTGAATTTCACAGCACGGGAGTGCATATGCACTTTGTAATGTATATCTTTCGATTTACCCGCATCATCTACAATGAGCACCTCATAGCCTTCATAAATTTCATCCATACTGTCCCTCTTATTCCAGGTCAGCCCAATAAAATACCCTCCTGACTTCGTTCCTGAAACGTGCTCAATATACACCATTTTTTCATACTTATTTTTATCCCAGCCATCAACTGCCAGTGCCTTGAACTGCTTGAATCTGATTCCGGGAAAATCAAGCCTGCTATTAGCAACGTCATTTAAAAAAAGAGGTAATACATATAGTGTGGTCAGAATTCTGACATTACAGTTAAAGTCATGGTTCTCATAATACTTAACTGTTGCCTTTTTAACGAACAAATGAAGAAAATCAGGCGTCCCCCCCAGTTGGCTGGTAATCACAGGTATCTCTTTAACAATAAATGCTCTCAACTTTTCCAAAACTGCAGTTCTGGCATCACCACTCATTTCCCTTCTGGCTTTAGAGTAGAACTCGCTCTGACTGCTTAAATCAGAAATTGTGAATTTATAATCACGAAGGCGACATTCCTGAGCTTTCAGTGCAATCTGCTCACAGGCATCACCGGTATCCTTATTCGGTACCACTGTGGATGTGCGATGTAAAATGCGCGTCTCATCCCTGGTAAAACTCTTTTCCTCTGCGTTACCCTCTTTTAACTCATTACGCAACTCCTCCAGAAATCGGGCTGACGATGTATCAAACCTCAGGCATGCAATGATGATTTCCAGGATGAGCCCTGATCTGGTCATGTCTCGTTTCTGTGCCAGTTTCTGCAGAATTTTGCTGAGACTGGACGATGGCAGATTAACGGTGATTCGATTGTGGCTGGGCATTTTTTCTCCATAAGTGCTGTACTTTGCATAACAAAAAAGTGCAGCACTAATTGTACTACATTGAATTTAAGTAAGATAACACACAATGATGCTTTGACCACCTTATAAGTAACCTTTGTCTGAGCAGAATGAAGAAGCCTGCTCTGCATTACGTGATGTAATTTTTTACACGGCCTTCCCATCCTCTGAGGAAGGCTGCAACACAACACTGAGAACAGTCGTTCCTCCTTTCACTTTTAACGTAAAGGAGATTTCCATGAATACATCCCCATCACTGATGAACGACCAGCTTGTCGATATGGCGTTCATTACCGCCTACACCGAAATGACGGATAAATGGTTTTACAAACTTATCAGCGAAGGCCAGTTCCCGAAACCCATCAAGCTGGGCCGTAGCTCCCGCTGGCTCAAAAGTGAAGTGGAAGACTGGATGCAGCAGCGTATTACTGACTCTCGGGGGCACTGAGCATGCTGGTAAACAAGAACTTCAGAAAGGCAGTACCTGTACCAGCAAAAACTACCAGTTCTGCATCAGGAGGTATCCCGGCGCGCTGGACATGTTCACTGTGTCAGCGACAGTACTGTGGCGCTAAACCCTGTCCTTTCTGCCATCGGATTTTAACAGGACAGACTCAGCAGGATGCGTCACAGTGATTTCATGAATGCTCCTGGCTCTCAGGAAATACGATTTTCTTTTATGTCTGAAATTGATAACCCTGGAGTAAAATCTGAGAGTATAAATATAACCCTGCCGCATCTGATAAGGCTTCACTATATATCAGGTATATTAATTTATACAGTATATATATTATATAGAGACAGATAGTTAATATATAAAGATAAGTGATCAATGGATGAATAATATATCATAAAGAAAAGAATTAACCAAACACAATTAATATATAGCGTTAATATTATTCTCCGGATAAATAATTAAGCAAGACATTGGCTACGGTTAATATTCACCTTACACGTAATCATGAGAGACCTTAAAAAATAAAATAAAAGAGTCTATTTACTCCCGTAAAAATACCAAACACAGCGTTCTCTCATCGGGATGAATATCAAGTCGTCATGACTGACAATAGCGAGGATGGCTTCTGTTTAGCATCACATAAATACCAGCAGGTAAACGCATTCATCGCCAGTTAAAGCATCAGCGTCAGTAGATGAACATCTGGCAGCGCTATACCTTTCCACCTTCAGACACCTTAATCCTCATTCGTGCATACGTTACTGCCATTCGCTCTGGCAGGGATTTCGCTCGTCTGAAACAAACCAACAGGAGCAATATGCATGATCCATAGTAAGTATGGGCAGCTTAACCCTGACTATATGACGCGCATTACCGACATTATCAACTTAGCGACAAATGCCCATGCCAGAACAGCCGTTTTCACCTTCGTACTCAGACTGCCTGAGTACCGCGATATGGGGGATACGATTGCCTGTATTCCTAATCTGGCGGCAGGGTTAATGGAACGCGTCACAGGGGCGCTGAAAGCCCGTATAGCCGTGCATCAGCAACGACGTAAGCGGGAAGGACTTCAGGTGTGTCCAACTGATCTGAGAGTCGTCTGGGTGCGTGAGGTGGGAGAAAGCGACAAACCTCATTATCACGTCGCGATATTTGTGAACAAAGATACCTTCAATTGTCTGGGGGATTATTCGAAGAAAGACCATAATCTGGGGAGCTATATCTGTAAAGCCTGGCTGAGTGCAACAGGTCTGCTCGGGTATCCTGAATACAGCTCACTGGTCGCTTTCAACAACACGCCACACTTTCTGGAAGCGCTTCGGCTGGACCGCTTTGAGAAACAACGGAAGAGTCTGCTGAACCACCTGAGTTACTTCGCCAAAGAACGCACCAAGGTCTACAGCAGGGAAGCACGCTCGTTCGGGGGGAGTGTCAGATAAGCCAGAACAACGCCAGGTGAGACATTTCCCCTTGTTAACGAAGAAGAAGTAAACCTTTATCAGCCCTGAAACTGACGGTCAATTTTGGCTCGTACTGTCATCCACTTAATACCCGATAACCCTTTCTGCAGTCATACCGCCACTGTTCTCCTGCTTTTCTGCCCTGAACGGGATGGAGTGCGCCTGCGCGGTATCTGGCTGTAACGGAGAAATAATAATGAGAATACTCACGCTTACTGGCGACCAGAAACCGCCATCGTCTTTAGCTTTGCTCTGCCTGCTCGTGATCCTTGCGGTGTGTTTAAGGAGACTGGCATGCGAATGATGAAATGCTATCTCGCCAGTAAAGGCTCACTGCATCATGCCGATCAACCCGGAACAAAGCAGTGCACCTCTCAGGCTCCTCGTTGCCAGTTAGCCCGCCAATAGTTATTTCTTCATGGCGCTATCAGGGCCTATCTGTTGAACATCATTGGAGCATGTCCCGAATCCTGCGCATCCAGCCGATGACTTCACCATTCAGTTCACGCTCACGGATGCGAACTGCATTCATCAAAGGAAACGCACGTTCTGCGAGACGGGCTTTGGCTGCGTTACCCTAGTCCGAGTGAACGATGACCTCGCTGTCCGGCTTACGTCGCCAGACGGCCATCATCAGTGCATCCTGTGCCAATTCACGTGAGAAAGTGGGCTTCATCGACCCGCCGACCACGTTACGGGCGATGAGATCGATAACCACCGCCAGATACAGCCAGCCCTGCTAGGTGCGGATAAACCCGTGGCGATTCAATTCACTCATGAGACAACACGTCGGCAAAACTGATTAGCACCCAATATTTGTGATTCCAATCACATTTTAACTTTATGGAAGTATCTTCACTTGATATGTAATTTACTACCAATAGGATCGACTCAACTGGATTAATCCGCAAAGTGAGAATGAAATGGGCAGATGGCGTTGGGATCAGGGACGTTTGGATTATTTTTCTGTTGAGAGCCTTAGAAAGATTGCATCAGTTTTTGTTGATATTGAAGGGACTGAAGATAATGACCCCGAACATGACTCAATCCGTGAGGCTCTTGAGCTTAGAACAGAATTACCATTTTCACCTGCAAGCTATAAGGTTTGGCGTAACTATGCACGTGTAATCAAACTGAGTTTGATTGCTTCTCGAGTTAATGGTCGTTATCACTGTACAGATATCGCTAGATCACTGGCTTCTGGCGTGATGGCAAGCGATGCTGATCGCTACCTTCTTACACTAGCAAAACGAACTTTTTATCCTTCGCCCGCATTCGAAGGGTTCGACTCTTCACTCCCGCGAGTCTATCCAATGCTGGCAATTATCAAGTTATTACTCACAGGTAGATTTGATGTAAATGGTCTTTCTGCTAGAGATGTATGTAGTTTGTTAGCAGGTAATGATGCTACGGGCCTGGAAGGGCTGGAGTTCTATTCTTCTATCGGCGAAACAAGCCGAGTGCCGGAAGGGGATGAACTTCGCCAGATTAATGAAATGATGAAAGTAATGAGCCAGATAAGCTTCCTTTTTTGGCAGCAAGGCCATTTGTTCATTGACATGTCTTCCGCTGATGATGCTAAAGCCGATTTATATCAATCATTTAGTCCTGACGTGATTGTGCAAGATCTCCCGAACGAGCCTGATGCTGCTATCCTAGTGTTGGGTTCATTGGACAATTCAACCATGTCAGCGTCAGAAGTTGTTGATTCACTTTTTTTTAATCTCAATGATGATTCTTTTCAACCAACTGCGGCTCAGACACAGCAGACTTATCAAGAAGGAAATCGCAGGCTAGCCAATCATTATCGAATAGAACGGAACAGAAAGTTGAGAGAGAGATTTCTAAGTTCTTCTCTTGAACCTGATTGTTGCGATATGTGTCGAAGAATATTACACATCCAATATCCTTGGGTAAGCAGCCTTATTGAGGTTCATCACAAGTTGCCTCTAGCTTCTACAGTTAGGGTGCAAGGAAATAGTACTCTTTTGAATGATCTTGTAGGGCTGTGCCCATCTTGCCACAAGGCTGTTCATCAGTATTACCGAAATTTCCTACGAGACGAGGGCAAGAGCGACTTTGCGTCCAAAGAAGAAGCAAATGAGGTTTATGAGCGCGCAAAGAGCCTGTATACTTCTACAGATGTTTAAGTCTCGCATTAGCGAAAGTCCAGTAAAATGTAGGTAACATCAGCGTGCATATGAAACAACAGCAACTGAAGGAATTGATCGAGCAAGCTACCATTTTGCAACAAGCCGAAGAAGAAGAAGCAAAGCTTGATTCCGTTTTGCAATCGTATGGATGGGATTATGATGACCTTCGTTACGAGGATTCTTACGAGATAGCTAAAGATTCGTCTTCAGAAGAATACGTAACGCTGGATAGTCTGAAAAAACCTATCCACAATGTCCCAATGGTGAGTTTTTTCGCAGGGGCTGGCGGATTGGATCTCGGTTTTGAAGCCGCAGGTTTTTCGCACGATGCTTTAGTAGAGTTAAACCCTATTTTCTGTAATACCTTGAGGCATAATCGCCCAAACTGGTCGGTTATTGGTCCACCAGACTGGAAAGGTGATGTGTCTGATTTCGAGAACACAAGTAAAGCCTTAGCTCAATGTGGTGTGAGCGTTAACTATCCAGGTGTTTTCGTTGGGGGGCCACCATGCCAGCCATTTTCTATTGCAGCCAATCAACGCTTTAGCAAAGATGGCGAAAATTTCAAACGTGTTGGCTTTGCCCATGAAAAAAATGGCAACTTACTCTTTGACTACATCAACCTTATTATTAAGTACAAACCAGCGGCGTTTCTTGTGGAAAATGTTGTTGGTCTGATAGAGGTTGATGACGGTGTGCAATTGAATCGTGCTATCGAGATGTTGAGTCAAAATGGATATTCTGTCGAAAAACCCTTGATCCTTAATGCTTCAGATTTTCTTGTGCCTCAACATCGTACACGGATGTTTTTGGTTGGCAATCGATTAGGTAAAACTTTCGTACCACCGCAAAAATTCGATAAAAAAGTGCCTTGTGCAGCTGCTCTATGCGGAGATTTAAGTAAGCTGCCTAATCATGTTACGAGGAAGCACCAAGCATCATCGATTCTACGTTACGTAAAATTGCCTTTTGGCGGGCGAGACAAACTTGGCAGAGTTGATAGGTTGCATCCAAGCCTTCCTTCTAAGACTGTTATAGCGGGAGGGTCATCTGGAGGTGGCCGTTCCCATCTTCATCCGTCTATACCCCGGACGCTGTCTGTAAGGGAATCTGCACGTTTACAAACCTTCCCCGATGATTATGAGTTCACTGGTACACACTCTCGACAGTTTACTCAAGTTGGGAATGCGGTTCCTCCGGTGCTAGCTTCCCAATTAGCCTGGCAGATTTATCTATCTTTTTTTAGCTAAGTACCACATATGGAATAATCATATTGTTAGGGGAGATTATTTTCTCCCCTAACATAATGGCAGTTGAATCAATGTACTTTTCTTATGATTTACATCATATTACATCAATCCTCATTTCTCCATTCTTCTGATTAAATTCCAGATTGATTATGAATAATCCGATAAATGCTGGTAATTCCGATCCCCAACTGATTGGATATATCTTGTTTACTAATTCCCTTTTCTAATAACTCCTTTACTTCCTTTGCCTTACTTCTGGCTGTCGCTTTACGGCCTTTATACTTACCTTTAAGTTTAGCGAGAGCGATCCCTTCAGCCTGAAGCTCTAGCATCATTTCCCGTTCGAAAGTAGCGATAGCTTCAATCACTGTGAACATTAGCTTTCCGGTTGGAGTGGACGTGCTAATGCCAATATTAAGGATATTTAGTTCTACACCTTTGCCTTGGAGATATTCCGATACCTCAAGCAGATGACGAGTGTTACGAGCGAGGCGGTCTAATCTCGTTACCTGCACCGTGTCCCCTTCACGAACAAATTCTAGCATTGCTTCTAATTCTGGGCGGTGATCCTTGACTCCTCTGATGTTATCACGAAATATCTTTTCGCAACCGGATAGGACTTCAAGTTGAGCATCCAAGCTTTGCCCGGTGGCGGATACGCAGACGTAGCCGATAGTAGCCATGTGTTCTCCTTCATTCTGCCAATAGATCATACGCTAAAGAACGACCCCTACCGTAACGGCAGAATGTCACATTATCCTCTGTCACAGAGTCGGTTTGGCACTTGACTGGTATTTATATCCTTAGATGGACTACTAGTATGGATTTTGTTATGGTAGTAGGTAGGACAAATATTCCTCCAGATTTCATAGTGATCCATCATTGATCTCATCCCTGATTTAGCACTGTACTGATTTTGGGCCAAGGTCATTTGAAGAAAAAGAAATCATCAGATGTAACCATATGAATCGGGATATACTACTGAGTTATCTATTCAATATAGGACTATTAATTTTTGCGTAATCAAACGGTGTAATCACTCTTTCCCGATTGGCATCCAGAAAATCAGCCCACCACTGCAACATCAGCTTTCGTTCATCCAGATGTTCCGCTTTATGGATATATGCTGCACGCACCGAGTTACGTTCCATATGGCTCATCTGACGTTCGACCGCATCCTTGGACCAAAGACCTGACTCAATCAATGAGCTGCAAGCCATTGTGCGAAAGCCATGACCACAAACCTCAACTTTAGTGTCATAACCCATCACCCGTAGGGCACTGTTCACTGTGTTTTCACTCATGGGTTTACGTGGGTTATGATCGCCAATAAAAATCAGCTCATGTTCACCACAGAACTGTTTTATCTGGTTCAGGATTGCCAGAGCCTGCTTTGAAAGCGGCACCAGATGAGGTGTACGCATCTTTGATCCTCGCTGAGAATGTTTCACGCCGGGAATAGGCTCTCGCTCAGGCGGGATAGTCCACAGTGACGTTTCAAAATCGATCTCCGCCCAGCGAGCAAAACGTAGCTCACTGGAACGAATAAAGATAAGAAGAGTTAGTTCCGTTGCCCAGCGGGTTAGCGGCCTGCCAGTATAGCCGTCTATTTTCTCAAGTAACTCAGGGATGCGCTTTAATTCCAGTGCCGGGCGATGTTGTCGATTGCCAGAGGCGACGGCTCCAGCCATCTCCTGCGCCGGATTGTAATCAGTCAACCCGCTTTGTACTGCGTAGCGCATGATGGCCGTAGTGCGCTGTTGGAGACGAGAAGCCACCTCAAGACGTCCAGACAGTTCCACCGCTTTAATCGGTGCCAGTAAATCACGAGTACCCAATTCAGCAATATCGCGAGTACCAATTGCCGGGAATATATTGTCCTCCAGGCTCTTTTTTACGCGATTAGCATGATCTTCTGACCATTTTTGGTTAGTTGCAAGCCACTCTCTGGCAACCTTCTCGAAAGTAACAATTTCTTTCGCCTGCTCTTCTATTAATGCACGCTTATGCTCACGAGGATCAATGCCAGCAGCAACCAGCTTTCTGGCTTCTTCTCTCTTCTGTCTGGCATTAGCTAACGAGATTTCAGGATAGACACCGAACGCCATCAAATGTTGCTTACCGCCAAAACGGAAACGAAATCGCCAATACTTTGAGCCGGTAGGCTTTACAAGTAAGAACATGCCGTCGCCGTCTACAAGCGAGTATTCCTTTGCTTCAGGTTTCGCAGAACGAACTTTAGTATCCGTTAGGGCCATAATGGTCATCCTTCCATTGGTATCTCGTGAGTATACATGCAATATCGAATCGGCAAATATACTCATTAGTATACTCACAAGCTTGTTGATGTGGGTTGAGTTAGGTTGACTTTAATTGAGGGGAAAAGCTGGAAAAGCCTTGTGTGACGCTGATTTCAGACATAAAAAAAGACCTCAGTTGAGGTCCATTTACATGCTTTTGGTGCCGAAGGCCGGACTCGAACCGGCACGTATTTCTACGGTTGATTTTGAATCAACTGCGTCTACCGATTTCGCCACTTCGGCACTGAAGAGGTATGCGGAAAACGTTGTGGATTATACCTGTCACACGCCACCATGCAAGCGGTAGCATATGCCCGGCTCGCTAAGTGTTGAAAAAATCAGCACAACCCTACGGCGGGCACCTCCTTAACCCCTCCTTCTGCGAAGCGACTCCGTTTCCCATGCTCTACACTTCCAGTTCAACACCACACTGAGGGAAACACGATGTCTATTATAAAAAGCTATGCCGCAAAAAAGGCGGGCAGCGAACTTGAACTCTATGAATATGATGCGGGTGAACTCAAGCCGGAAGATGTTGAGGTACAGGTAGATTACTGCGGTATCTGCCACTCCGATCTGTCGATGATCGACAACGAATGGGGCTTCTCTCAATATCCGCTGGTTGCCGGGCATGAGGTGATTGGCCGCGTCGTGGCACTCGGCAGCGCCGCGCAGGATAAAGGTCTGAAGGTAGGTCAACGCGTCGGGATTGGCTGGACGGCGCGCAGCTGCGGGCACTGCGATGCCTGTATCAGCGGCAATCAGATTAACTGTCTGGAAGGATCGGTGCCAACCATCCTCAATCGCGGCGGCTTTGCCGAGAAGCTGCGAGCAGACTGGCAATGGGTGATCCCGCTTCCAGAAAGCATCGATATTGAATCCGCAGGCCCTCTGCTGTGCGGCGGCATCACCGTCTTCAAACCGCTGCTGATGCACCACGTTACCGCCACCAGTCGCGTTGGGGTGATCGGTATCGGCGGCCTCGGCCATATCGCCATTAAGCTGCTGCACGCGATGGGCTGCGAGGTTACCGCATTCAGCTCCAGCCCGGCCAAAGAACAGGAAGTGCTGGCGATGGGCGCCGATAAAGTGGTCAACAGCCGCGATCCAGAGGCGTTGAAAGCGCTGGCAGGTCAATTTGATCTCATCATCAACACCGTCAATGTCGATCTCGACTGGCAGCCTTACTTCGAAGCGCTGGCCTATGGCGGCAACTTCCACACCGTTGGCGCGGTGCTGAAGCCGCTACCGGTTCCGGCGTTTACCCTGATTGCAGGCGATCGCAGCATCTCCGGTTCGGCAACCGGTACGCCGTATGAACTGCGCAAGTTGATGAAATTTGCCGGGCGCAGCAAGGTCTCGCCGACGACCGAGCTGTTCCCGATGTCGCAAATCAACGAGGCCATCCAGCACGTTCGTGACGGTAAAGCTCGCTACCGTGTGGTACTGCAAGCCGACTTTTGATTGCCTTCACCGGGCGGCATTCGCTGCCCGGTTTTGTTCCCCCTTTTGGAATTCTTCTCGCAATCTCCGCAATTTAGCGGTGAAGAGTACGCCGCAGTTGCCTATACTCCAGGCAGGATAAATGGAGAAAATCTCATGAGTGCACCCCTGTTAATTGCCCGCACGCTGGAAAGCGAACTGTTCCTGTTGCCGGGCATGACCAACCGTCACGGGCTGATTACCGGCGCAACCGGAACCGGCAAAACGGTTACCCTGCAAAAACTGGCTGAGTCCCTATCAGACATCGGCGTTCCGGTATTTATGGCGGATGTGAAAGGTGACTTAACCGGCGTCGCGCAGGAAGGCGAACCTTCTGAAAAACTGCTCGCACGGCTGAAAAATATCGGCATCACCGACTGGCAACCGCACGCGAATCCGGTGGTGCTGTGGGATATTTTTGGCGAAAAAGGTCATCCACTACGGGCGACCGTCTCCGATCTTGGGCCGCTATTGCTGGCTCGCCTGCTGAACCTGAACGAGGTGCAGTCCGGCGTGCTGAATATTATCTTCCGCATCGCCGATGACCAGGGGCTGTTGCTGCTGGACTTTAAAGACCTGCGGGCGATCACGCAGTATATCGGTGATAATGCCAAATCCTTCCAGAACCAGTATGGCAATATCAGCAGCGCATCGGTCGGGGCGATCCAGCGCGGGCTGTTGTCGCTGGAACAGCAAGGCGCGGCGCACTTCTTCGGCGAACCGATGCTGGACATCAAAGACTGGATGCGTACCGATGCCAACGGCAAAGGCATTATCAACATCCTCAGCGCCGAAAAACTCTACCAGATGCCCAAACTGTATGCCGCCAGCCTGCTGTGGATGCTCTCCGAACTGTATGAGCAACTGCCGGAAGCGGGCGATCTGGAAAAACCGAAGCTGGTGTTCTTCTTCGACGAAACTCACCTGCTGTTTAACGACGCTCCGCAGGTGCTGCTGGATAAAATCGAACAGGTCATCCGCCTGATCCGCTCCAAAGGCGTGGGCGTCTGGTTCGTCTCACAGAACCCTTCCGATATCCCGGACAACGTGCTCGGTCAGCTAGGCAACCGCGTACAGCACGCCCTGCGCGCCTTCACCCCCAAAGATCAGAAAGCGGTGAAAGCCGCCGCGCAAACCATGCGGGCGAATCCGGCGTTTGATACCGAGAAAGCGATTCAGGAACTGGGCACTGGCGAAGCGCTGATCTCCTTCCTGGATGCCAAAGGCAGCCCATCAGTGGTTGAACGAGCGATGGTCATCGCGCCTTGCTCACGCATGGGGCCGGTGACGGACGATGAGCGTAACGGGCTTATCAATCACTCCTCGCTGTACGGCAAATATGAAGACGAAGTCGATCGCGAATCGGCGTATGAAATGCTGCAAAAAGGCGTTCAGGCCACCACCGAGCAGCAAAACAATCCGCCAGCAAAAGGCAAAGAAGTCGTCGTTGATGACGGAATTCTTGGCGGGCTGAAAGAGATATTGTTTGGCAGTACCGGGCCACGCGGCGGCAAACGTGATGGTGTGGTGCAGAGCGTCGCCAAAAGCGCAGCGCGTCAGGTAACGAACCAAATTATCCGGGGGATGTTAGGTAGCCTGATGGGCGGTAGAAAACGCTAACAGAAGGAATCCTTGTTTGCTAAGCGCAGCGCCTGATGGCGCTGCGCTGTATCTGGCCGGATAGCGGCGTAAACGCCTTATCCGGCCAACAACGAGAGAGATCGATTTTACGACTTACGCATCATCAGCCAGAGGCTAATCAGGAAGAACGAGGCGCTTGGCAGCAGCGCGCCGATAATCGGCGGAATGCCATAAACCAGCGTCAGCGGGCCGAAAATCTGGTCCAGAACGTAGAAGACGAAACCAAAGCTGATCCCGGTCACCACACGCACGCCCATCGGCACACTACGCAGCGGGCCAAAAATGAACGACAGCGCCATCAACATCATTACCGCCACGGAAAGCGGCTGGAAGATTTTACTCCACATATTGAGCTGATAACGTCCGGCGTCCTGGCCGCTCGACTTCAGATACTTCACATAGTTATGCAAGCCGCTGATGGAGAGCGCATCCGGGTCCAGCGCCACCACGCCCAGTTTGTCCGGCGTGAGGTTGGTTTTCCAGGTGCCGCTCACGGTCTGCGAACCGGTGATCTGTTTCGGGTCTTTCAGGTCAGACTCGTCTACCTGCGACAGACGCCAGACCTTGTTGTCTGCGTCGAACTTCGCAGACGCGGCATAACGCACTGACTGTAAGCGACGCTGATCGTTAAAGGCGTAGATGCTAATGCCCGCCAGCTCTTCGTCGCCCTTCACCCGCTCGATATAGACGAAATTGTTGCCATCTTTCGCCCACAGGCCTTGTTGAGTAGAGAGCAACGAACCGCCGTACATCGCCTGCGCACGGTAGTTACGCGCCATCTGTTCGCCCTGCGGAGCGACCCATTCCCCGATGGCCATTGTCAACAGCACCAGTGGAATAGCGGTTTTCATCACCGACAGCGCCACCTGCATCCGGGTGAAACCCGAAGCCTGCATCACCACCAGTTCACTGCGCTGCGCCAGCATCCCCAGCCCCAGCAGTGCGCCAAGCAGCGCCGCCATCGGGAAGAAAATCTGCACATCTTTCGGCACGCTGAGCAGGGTATACATCCCCGCGCCCAGCGCATCGTAGCTCCCCTGCCCGGCTTTTTTGAGCTGGTCAACAAACTTGATGATGCCGGAGAGCGACACCAGCATGAACAACGTCATCATGATGGTGGTGAAAATGGTTTTACCGATATAGCGGTCAAGTACACCAAACGGCTGCATTATACCGCTCCTTTACGCAGAAGACGGGCGCGCAGGCGGCGTACCGGCACCGTATCCCAAAGGTTCAGACCAACCGCCAACGCCAGATAGATCAGGTTGACCGCCCACATCCAGATAACCGGGTCCAGTTTGCCCTTACCGCCGTTCGATTTCAGGGAGGTTTGCAGGAGGAAGAACAGCAGATACAGCAGCATAGCCGGCAGCATCGACAGCACGCGCCCCTGTCGCGGGTTAACCACGCTCAGCGGTACAACCATCAGCGCCATCATAAATACGGTGAATACCAGCGTAATACGCCAGTGCAGTTCCGCACGGGCGCGATTGGTATCGGTCTGCCACAGCGTGCGCATATCCATCTGATCGGTATCGTTCGGGTCCAGCGCAACGGCCTGATGACCAATAATCGCCTGATAGTTCTGGAAATCGGTGATACGGAAGTCACGCAGCAGGGCAGTGCCTTCAAAGCGCGTCCCTTTGTTCAACGTCACAACCTGGGAGCCGTCGCGCAATTGCGTCAGATGTCCAGAATCGGCCACCACCACAGAAGGACGGGCGTTGCCTTTCGGGCGGATTTGCGCAAGGAACACATCTTTAAAATCGCTGCCGTCAACGCTTTCAATAAACAGCACGGCGCTGCCATTGGTCGCCTGCTGGAACTGCCCTTGCGCCAGCGCGGCCATGCCAGGATTGGCTTTTGCTTCCGCCAGTACCTCATCCTGGTGTCTGGATGACCAGGGCCCCGCCCACATGACGTTGACAGCGGCGACAACGCCGGTAAACAGCGCCAGCACCATCGCGGCCTTCACCAGCACAGCCCGGCTCAGACCACAGGCATGCATGACCGTTATTTCACTTTCGGTATACAGTTTGCCCAGCGTCATCAACAGCCCGAGGAACAGGCTTAATGGCAGGATGAGCTGCGCCATTTCCGGCACACCCAGCCCCAGTAGCGAGAGCACCAGATTTGCCGGAATGTCACCGTCAACCGCCGCCCCGAGGATCCTCACTAGCTTTTGACAAAAGAAGATCAAAAGCAGGATGAAAAGAATCGCCAGTTGGCTTTTGAGCGTCTCCCGCACCAGATATCTTATGATTATCACTTTAAATACGCCCGTAAAAACTCGTCTTTTGCA
>OKVM01000137.1_pt1 | contig 45067 bp, 45 predicted proteins | sample 1606841 | NCBI WGS metagenome assembly OKVM01 (sample SAMN03281010, study PRJEB24777) | human gut metagenome | isolation source: fecal sample PR157 from 1 month old male Malay infant, caesarean delivered... | reverse complement strand
GCCGACTTAGCTCAGTAGGTAGAGCAACTGACTTGTAATCAGTAGGTCACCAGTTCGATTCCGGTAGTCGGCACCATTTCAAACGTTTCCAGTGTTTTCTGACTTCATAAAAGCCCGCGTATCGCCGTTTCTTCTCTCCCGTCAAAACCGCGCGTCAACGGGAAAGAAGAGTCTGAACTTACGGTTTACCTGCCAGTCGAGACCTTTTCAAATCGATAAAACAGGTTCGGCTCACTCATAATATAAATGTTGCCGGCCTTATCCATCGACACGCCTTCAGGCTGCGGGATATCTTCCTCAAGACCATTTTCGCCCTGCGTTAATGACATCCGGCGCAGCACATTGCCGTTCAGGTCTATCTCTGTCAGGCTGCGTGACTCATCAGATAAGATCAGCAGATGTTCACCGTGGATGTGAAGGGCGGAGATATCGTCTACGTCCAGATTTTTAATCAGATCATCCAGCGGGACGATCTCAGAAAAATGAGTAAGGCCACTGTCGCTTTGGGTCCGGTACAGCATGACCGGTTTACGTTCTTTGGCGAAATAGAGTTCATTTCGTCCGGCCATCCAGGCAATGCCTTCGATTCCCCGATTGCGCGCGTTCTCAAACAGGTCTGTTTCTATTTTTCTCACTGACCTGATGTCCAGATCCTGGCTGAGCTGGTAAACATACATCGCGGAGTCTGCTTCATCGACCAGTAAGTATGTCCCGTTACCCACGTATTCAATTGATTCAGCATCTTTAATCCGATCTGCGATGCTTTTTCTGGCGAGTATTTCTCCATTTTTAGACAGTTTGAGGATGGTGGCGGGTCTGTTGAGGGTGGCGACAAAAACATCTTCTTCGGGCACGTAGCTCAGGGAGGATAAATTGTCGATCCCGGACAACGGTTTTTTGAAGTCCAGAGTGTAGCCGAATGCCGGTTCAGTCTGGTTGTCAGCGCGAGTGAATGCGAAAGCGGACGCCAGTAGTACAGCCAGCGCCAGACACAGGATCAGCCAGGAATATTTTCTCATGGGCGCTCCTGCATTCGGGGCGCGTGGTGGATGGCCAAATGGCCGTTAATTGGTTCAGACAACAACATCATAACGCTCCTTCAGGCTAGCGATCTTTTCGCCAGGCGTCGGCGGTGAGGGCTTCGCCGAAGTGTCCTGCGATCAAACGGCGGGTGAGTTCATGTAACGGAGAGGCGAGAACATCAGCAGTGCTGCCGCGTTCGACCACTTCGCCCTGATGCATGACCAGCACCTGATCGCTGATGTGTTTCATCATCCCCAGATGCTGAGTGACGTAGATATACGAAATCCCCTGTTTTTCCTGGAGTTCCAGCATCAGGTTGATGAGCTGCGAGCGCATCGACATATCGAGCGAAGCCAGCGCTTCGTCGGCGATGATCACCTTCGGGCGTAAAATCAGGGCGCGGGCTAATCCCAGACGCTGTTTCTGCCCTGGCGCCAGCATGTGCGGATAATAGCTGACGTGGTCAGGGAGAAGGCCGACCATCCGCATGGTTTCAATAATCTGCTTACGTCGCTGCTCCGGTTCCAGATCGGTGTTCAACCGCAGCGGGAAATCCAGAATCTGCGAGATGCGCTGTCGCGGATTGAGTGACGTTGACGGGTCCTGAAAAATCATGCGGATGCGCTGGCTGCGAAACGAGTAGTCGCCGTATTTCAGCGGATGATCGTCAATCAGCAGTTCGCCGCTGGTCGGCGCGATCATTCCTGCCAGCATTTTCGCCAGCGTGGATTTGCCGGAGCCATTCTCGCCAATAATGGCGAGCGTTTGGCGTTCGCGTAAGGTGAAGCTGAGCGGCTTTACCGCCTCGACGGTCTGACGCCGGAACCATCCAGTACGGTAGCGGAAGGTTTTACTCAGGTTACGCACTTCGAGCAGGGTTTCCACCATGTCACTCTTTCTCCATATTCAGCGGAAAATGACAGGCGTAGAGATGATTCTTCGCCCCGGTCAGACGCGGGGTTTCAATGCATTCTCGTTGAGCATACGGGCAACGTGGCCCCAGACGACAACCTATCGGTAATTGTTCCAGCAGCGGGATTGCCCCTGGCATGGTATTCAGGCGGCTTTTATGCGGCATGGCGCTGCCAAAATCCGGTATCGCGCGGATGAGCGCCTGAGTATAAGGGTGGTGAGGCGTCGCCACCAGATCCTTACTGGGCGCAGTTTCAACCGTCTGCCCGCAATACAGAACGTTAATTTTGTCTGCCCACTGGCTGAGCATTTGCAGGTCATGGCTGATCAGCAAAATAGTGGTATTGCTGTTCTGGTTCAGACGCGTCAGCAGGCGGAAAATCTGCGCCTGGGTGGTGGGTTCCATCGCGTTGGTCGGTTCGTCGGCAATCAGCAGGCGCGGTTGATTGGCGAGCGCAATGGCGATCATGACTTTCTGACATTCGCCATCCGTCAGCTCATACGGAAAACTGCGCATCGCGTCTTTGTGATCTTTAATGCCGACCCGGTGCAACAGCTCAATGGCACGGCGTTTTCGCCAGCCAATACGCTGCCACCAGCGACCTTTATAGGTCCAGGCGGGAATATTCTGCATCAGTTGACGGCCAATGCGCTCCGAAGGATCAAGGCACGACTGCGGTTCCTGAAAGATCATCGACACGTTATGGCCGACCAGTTTGCGGCGCTCGCGCGCGGAAAGACGCAGCAGGTCGATATCGTCAAAGCGCATACGGTCGGCGGTGACGCGCCAGTTGTCTTTCGCCACACCGCAAATGGCTTTCGCAATCAGGCTTTTCCCGGAGCCGGATTCGCCGACCAGTCCACGAATTTCCCCTTCATTTAACGTCATACTGACCCGATCTACGGCTTTAACCCAGTCTTCGCCGGTTTTAAATTCAATGGTCAGGTTACGGATATCCAGTAACGGCATTATTCCACCCCCGCGATAATCGCGCGCCGGATGCCGTCGCCAAGCAGGTTCACCAGCAGAACGCTGATCATAATTGCCGCGCCAGGTAACATCACCGTCCACGGCGCGACATATATCAGTTCCAGCGCGTCGCCGAGCATCGCGCCCCATTCAGGAGAGGGGAGTTGCGCGCCGAGGTCGAGAAAACCGAGCGCGGCGATATCGAGGATCGCCATCGACAACGCGCGGGTGATTTCGGTAATCAGACCGGCGGTAATATTGGGCAGAATGGCGAACCAGAGAATATTGAGCGTGGTGGCGCCATCGAGGCGCGCGGCGATCACATACTCTTTTTCCAGCTCGTCATGCACCATGCTGTAGACCGAACGCACCATACGCGGCAGCAGTGCGAGCCAGACGGCAAACATTGCGTGACTCAGATGCGGCCCGGCAAAGGCAACAACGATAATCGCCAACAGCAACGACGGAATAGAGAGCAGGGTGTCCAGAATATGGTTGAGTACGGCGGAGCGTAAGCCGTGCGTAGCCCCGGCGACAACGCCCAGAATCAGGCCGCACAGCGTTGCCGCCAGCGTGACGATAAACGCGCCGCCGACGGTGGGCGCCGCGCCGCTCAGCAGGCGACTTAAAACGTCACGCCCCAGATCGTCCGTCCCCAGAAAAAACGAGACTTCGCCATAGCGCGACCAGGACGGCGGCAACAACTGGTAGCCGAGGAACTGCTGATCGATACCGTAGGGAGCAAACCAACTGCCAAAAATACACAGCACCACCAGACCTGCGCAGCCGTAAAGACCGACCATCGCAGAAGCGTCGCCATAAAATTTGCGCCAGGCAGTGCGCAGCGTTCCCGGTGGGCGCTTTTCGCTGTACACACTATCGTAAGGCATACCATTCCTTATGTTTCAGAGGGTTAGCCATAGCACCCAAAATATCAGAGATCACGTTGACGATAATCACTAGCGAACCAACCACCATTACGCCTGCGGAAATAGCGGCGTAGTCCTGCTGGCGGATAGCGTTGATCAACCAGCGTCCCAGCCCCGGCCAGCTAAAAACCATTTCGGTGATCATCGCCAGCGTCAGCATGGTGGAAAACTGCAGGCCGAGACGCGGGATCACCGGCGGCAGCGCGTTGTGCAGCACATGCCGACGCAGAATCGTCAGCCGTGACAGACCGCGCGTCGCCGCTGCCTTCACGTAATTCTGGTCATACACTTCAATAGTGCTGATGCGCATCAGACGAATCACTTCCGTGGTGGGGGCGACGGCCAGCGTCAGCACCGGCAATACCATGTGGCGTACTGCGCTCATCACCATCTCATCGCGCCAGGGCGAGTCGGAAATCCAGGCATCAATAATGGCGAAACCGGTGACCGGCTTCACTTCGTAAAGCAGATCAAAACGACCTGATACCGGCAGCCAGCCGAGCGTGAGCGAGAAAAACAGCGTCAACAGCAGCGCCAGCCAGAAGACCGGAATCGAAAATCCCACTAAAGCGAGGGCGCTGATGAAACGGTCTGGCCATTTATTCCGCGTTACGCCTGCCAGCATCCCCACCGGGATCCCGACCATCAGGGCAAAGCCGAAAGCGAGAATGCACAGCTCCATCGTGGCGGGAAAAACCTCTTTGAGCTGTTCGGAGATCAGCTGGCCGTTAATGCTGGAAACGCCAAAATCCCAGTGGATCAGGCTGTTAAACCAGAAAACCCAGGCGTTCCACAACGATGCGCCCTGTAATGGCGCATGGGGCGTGAAATAGCTCAGGCTAAAGCCGATAAAGGTCAGAAAGAACAGCGTGACCAACAGCAGCAGAAACCGACGCAGGGTGAAAATAATCATGGTTTTTTCACCTCATCTTCTTTTTCCCGCGAAACACCGGCAAACGAGGCGTTACCAAAGGGACTTAAAACCAGCCCTTTAATATCATAGCGATAAGCCTGTAAACGCAGCGAGGAGGCGAGTGGCAGTATCGGCAGCTCTTTTGCCAGAATATTTTGCGCTTCATCATACGCGTCAATACGCGCCGCAAGCTGCTGTGACGAGAGCGCTTTTCGCAGAATGCCGTCAAACTCAGGATGGCACCAGTGTGCAAAGTTGGTTTGTGAGTTAATGGCGGCGCAGCTCAGCAACGGCCTGAAGAAGCTGTCTGGATCGTTACTGTCGGTTGCCCAACCGGACAACGTCAGATCATGGTTCATGTCCATTAACCGCGCCTCCTGGAAACGACCTTCTACCGGAACAATCACCACTTTTACGCCGACCTGCGCCATATCCGCCTGGATCAGCTCGGCGGTTTTCAGCGGGCTGGGGTTCCAGGCCTGGGAACTGGTCGGCACCCACAACTGTAGCGTTAAGTTTTCCAGCCCCAGCGCTTTCAACTGCTCGCGGGATTTAGCCGGATTGTATTCTGTAATTTTAGCCTCGTTGTCATAGGCCCACGAGGCGCGCGGCAAAATAGAGGCGGCGGTTTCCGCTGTACCGTAGTAGATCGACTGCATCAGCCGCTGGTTGTTGATCGACAACGCCAGCGCATGGCGTACGGCGGGATTATTCAGCGGCGGCTTATCGGTATTAAAGGCCAGGTAGGCGATGTTCATACCGGGGCGCAGCGTCAAACGCAGGCGCGGATCGTCGCGCAGAATCGTGAGCTGACTGGCGGCGGGCCAGGCCAGCACATCGCATTCGCCGGTGAGCAATTTCGATAAACGGCCTGTGCCGCCGGAGCCTAAGTCAACCACCACCTGCGGCATCAGCGGTTTACCACGCCAGAATCCCTCATGACGTTGCAGACGAATATATTGTCCGGCGCGATATTCCGAGAGCTGGAACGGGCCGGTGCCGACCGGCTGGCGGTCAATCAGTTCCGGGTGATCCTGCTTTGTCAGCTGTGCCGCATATTCCGCTGACATGACCGACGCATAGTGCGTCGCCAGATGCCATAAGAAGGAGGCGTCTGGTTGGGTCAGGCGAAATTCGACAATATTGTTGTCCAGCTTACGCACGCTCTTTACGTTATCGGCAAACTGCAAACTGTCGAAATAGGGAAAACTGCCGCCGTTAACGTTATGCCAGGGATGTTTGCGATCAAAAATGCGCTCGAAGGTAAACACCACGTCATCCGCGTTCAGCTTGCGGGTAGGGGTGAACCAGGCGGTCTTCTGGAAAGCGACGTTGCGACGCAGGTGGAAACGGTAGGTCGCGCCGTTGTCCAGCACTTCCCAGCTTTCTGCCAGTTCCGGCACCAGACGATAAGTATAAGGGTCCACATCCAGCAGTCTGTCATACAGCTGGGCGGCAAGCGTATCAACGATCAGGCCGCTGCTCGCTTTTTGTGGATTGAAGGTGTTGACCTGCCCACTGACGCAATAGACAAAACCGCTGTCGCGAATATCAGCGTGCGTAGTCGGTTCAGGCGCAGCCGCAGCCTGACCACTCAGGAGTCCAGCCATCACGATCAGAGACGATAAAACCAGGCGCATAATTTTTAAGGGATTATGTATAAAGATGCTATCTTACTAATATTTAATGACATTTGCCATTGCCGTTTGTGTTTAGGGGCATAATGGGGGCAGTAGTGATGGTAATCGGGCGTTTAACATTGCAACCTGATCAGCGTTCATACCAGCTATCCACTTCGAATATACCTCATAAACCATCTTAGCATTTTCATGGCCCATCTGACTCGCAATAAACGAAGGGTTAGCCCCGGTGGACAATAGCCAGCAGGCGTAAGTATGGCGCGACTGATAGGGTGGGCGCCTCCTGATGCCGGATCGTTTCACTGCTCGTTTCCAACTGCTTGCGATGGAACCCCGCGAAAAATAAGTGCTCCCATCCTTTGACTGTTTTCCTGGAACAAACACGAATCTGAGGCTTTGTTGTTCAGTGTGTCCATGCTCTCTATGATTGAAAACGATATCTGTCTTTTCCATATGCCCGGTAAGCCAAAGCAGCAGAGTACGCTGCAACAGTTGCAGTCAGAAAAGCCGCTGCGGATAAAGATGCTGCTCTACCGTCGTATAGCCAGTACAATACTGTGACGAATTTCGGCTCAGGTAAAAACGGGGCTGAACTGGCTGGCATTGACGTAATAATTAATGCGGCAAAAACTTAAAGATGAACAGGGGGAGGGAATCCTCCCCTATGTGTATTAATAGTTGTTATTCGCTCGACTGTTTTTTCTAATAAGTCGAAAGGTTATGATAATGAATAAACTATTCAGCAAGGCTGTAGTCAATAGAGTGAATAATGAATAGTAAATATCCCACTTCTCAATATCAATAAACCCATATTTATTTGACAGCCATGTGAACAATTGTTGCTCTGGTACTACCGCAAAAAATGCAATAAAAATGCAAGCATACGATAATAAATAAATATGCCATAACACTGTAAATTTCAAAGTATTCATCAGTACACCTGCACCGTGCCGAACGCGACGAGGTGCGTCCCGTTTATTCTAAATGTCGACTGTCTTAAAATGGCTTCTCTCAATATGTTGTAATGAGTAGTGCTGACGAACGTTATACAGCCGTTGCTTACTCCTTTGTATCCCGCGGGATGCAGTCTGAAATTCCCTCTCTTTACTTCCTCGACGAACGTATAATCATCAATATTCGAGTCTTCACGATATAACGCGAACCAGTTGAAATAATTCGAGCCAGACGCTACCGAATATGCCACGTTTTTGATGAAATGCACCGCGCCGCTACCCGGTCTGGCGACAATATAGTATTTGCCGGGTGGAAGCGGCCCCTTCTCCGGAACGCCGGTTTTGCCCGGATTGTTTCTGTTCTCACCCGCGTTTCCAGAGTAAGCCGGAAAGAATCCCACGCCAGGGCAGCTCAGCGTCGACAGCTGTCCGCTATTGAGATGAAACGTGCAGCGGATCATCTGTCTTTCCATTCATCAGAAAAGATGATGTTGCCGTCGCAGTGCTTCCAGGTGATTTTCTCGTATCGTAGCGCAACGCTTTCGAGATGGTTATGCTTCTCGGTGGCAGGGGTCTTCACGTCGTGCATCATCGGGCAAATCGAGACGACTTTGACGTTCTCTAGCAGCATGTTGATGTATTCCACCTCCTGCCCGGCGTCATTAATGCGGTACCATTTGAACTTCGCACTTTTCAATGTCTGACCCTTTGCCACTGCTTTGTACAGATATGGGCTTGAGCTGTCGAACTCCTTTTCAAATACAAGAGCGCTATGTACGCGTGTGCCGGTGATCTTCCCTGTCATATTATCGGTCGGCAGATGTAGTCCATGACCGAACCCCAAAACCTCAATACTTCCTTCGCGATCTTGTACATCAACAGCGCTTTTGATATCTGCGCCGCCATCATCTTTCAGCCAAAGATATGCCGGGATTGCCATTTCAAAACTCCTTTTTTTATTAACGGTTCATATGCTAGAAACGTTAATAATCCCCTAATTATTAAGATTATTAGGCAAAATGTGTTATGCAAAATCTATATATTTCAGTTGGTTATTGATGAGGTTTGCAATATTGATTTTTTCAATTATCCGCATTGAACCGAATGGACGCAGAACTGTCACTACTCAGGCATTCTTGAGCGAGCTGGGAAAAGTGAACTGGAACTGGTCTCTGGGACAGGCCAACACCTGGATAGAAACGTATGTGACGACGTTCAAGGATGTTACTGACCACGAAGGCAAAGATCGTACTTTCCAGCTTTTCAATCCGAACGGAGGGCTATGAGATGGGTTTCCCTTCACCAGCTACCGATTACGTTGAGTGCGCGCTCTCACCTGCAGTTCTATGCAATATAGGGGCGGAAAGCAGAGTGCTTGAAACTGACGTCGGGTTTGCTGTCATTGAGCCTGCAACCAGAAAGACACCAGGTGACGTGCTGCTGATTCTATTCGATGGAAACACTCAGTTTGGGGAGGTGCTTATCACAGACGATGGCGAAGCGATCGAAGGTACTGCTCTGGCTGAAGTTGAGGTGTTGGGACGTGTAACGTTTTTCATTAACCGTGCAACTGAAGATGATATCCCTGTCTAAAAAGCGGTGTGCACCGAAACTTTATGATTTTAAACACGAACATCATGAAGCAAGATCAGGAGCCGGTAAAACTGGGTGTTTCGAAACTGGAAGGAGCTACGCAAAGTGGGATTTTTGGGGGCAAATTTGGGGGCGAAAATTGCCTGGGGACAGGTTTTGGGGCAGTAAAATGACCAGTAATGACTCACATTGTCTTAATGGTGATTGTTCTAACTAATTGTTTATTTTATAAATTATTGATTCGCAAGAGAGATTTAAAATGCGCAAATAATTTTTAAGGTTTTTAGGTTCGATCTGCAAAGTGTATCGCACTTCGGCCCGCCAGGTAAAAATGACTGCGGACAACTGGCGTAAATGTACACAATTGCGATGAAGGAATCGTCATGCTGGTTGAATAAACACCAAAGGAAATGCCCGTTCAGTTAAGTTACGGGCTTTGATACATGATTACTTCAGGCTTACGTTTCGCAATATTTTCTGGCCTGCGACAGATTGTACTTTCCAGGTACCGTTTTCTTTCACCATGCAGTCTATTACGGTGTGTTTCTGTTCAGCGCCGAAAGAGACATAGACCTGTGTACATACGGGATCTAAGTCTGATGAGACGATCTCTATTTGCTGCCAGTCATCGTCAAAATCCTGGGCTTTGATGAACATATCAGAATCGGGTACATCTTCGGAGTCTGGGTCTGCTGTATTTGAGGCCTTTAACGCAGCAATGGTGTTTGCTGTAACGTAGGGCTGGAGTCCCTCATAATCAGCCAGTGGATTTTTCTCCTGTATTAACTGGGATATGTACCAGCGATTAAATGTTAAAGCTGTAGCTTCGGGTCCGCCGGGAGACAACGCCGCAAAAGCAGAAGAGCTGATTAACAAGCCAGCCAGGCTCGCACCCATCATAGCGTGTCTGCGTGCGTATTCTACGGCTGCGTGTTTATCCCAATTCATGGCATTTCCCTTGTATGCAAAATCGTTGGGCATAACATTACGCTGGAAATTCAATCACCTTTGTAATTATTTTTATTATGTTATTAACCAATATCGAAATTAATTATAAAGAAACCTAATTAATTCACTTAACATATTACCCCCACAGAATGGGAACAACTGTCCCGGGCATGAGCGCTAAATCTGATGTTTTTTGAGCAATGCGCGCAACTGGTGGTAGGTCAGACCCAGCAATTCTGCTGCCCGTTTTTGATTAAATTTCGCCTGTTGCAGGCTGATTTGCAGAAAGTCTTTCTCCTGCTGTTGCTGAAATTCGCGTAAATCCAGCGGCAATGATGGCGCAGAAACGGGCGTTTCCGACGGCGTCGGTTCGGGAATGTCACGCTTAAACGGGTCGATGATAATTTCATCTAACGGATAATCGCTGCTGCCATGCCGATAAACCGAACGTTCAACCACATTTTTCAGCTCACGAATATTTCCTGGCCAGCGGTACTGAAGCAGGGTTTCTCTCGCCCGCGCGGTAAAACCCGGGAAGAGGGGCAGATGAATCTCACGGCACATCTGAATGGCAAAGTGTTCGGCCATTAACATGATGTCACTTTGACGCTGGCGTAAAGGGGGAAGCTGTACGACGTCGAAAGCGAGCCGGTCCAGCAGATCGGCGCGAAATGTCCCTTCGCTCACCATTTGCGGCAAATCGGCATTTGTCGCGCAGACCAGACGCACATTAACCTGCAACGGCTGGCTGCCGCCGACGCGCTCCAGCTCGCCGTATTCGATCACCCGCAGCAGTTTTTCCTGAACCAGCATGGGAGCGGTCGCCAGCTCATCCAAAAAGAGCGTACCGCCATCGGCGCGTTCAAAGCGTCCGGGATGACGTTTTTGCGCGCCGGTAAATGCGCCTGCTTCATGACCAAATAACTCGGAGTCGAGCAGGTTTTCATTGAGCGCGGCGCAGTTAAGGGAGATGAACGGCCCTTGCCAGCGCGTTGAGAGAAAATGCAGCCGGTTGGCGATCAGCTCTTTCCCTGTTCCGCGTTCGCCAATGATAAGCACGGGTTTATCCAGCGGCGCCAGATGGGAAACCTGCTCCAGCACTTCAAGAAAGCTGTTGGCTTCGCCGAGAAGGTTATCTTTGTATTCTGCCATGATGAGATTCACCACTTGTTAGTGTTATTCACCACTTTAGCCTATTTCTCTCGTGAGGTAAAATCGTACATTGTTTTAATAATCAATAAATTAAAAAGTTGGCACGCAGATTGTATTAACCCTGTAGCAGGGCATAGCCCGATATCAGAACATACCGTGTGAGGATTGAATTATGGGTATTTTTTCTCGTTTTGCCGACATCGTGAACGCCAACATTAATGCGCTGCTGGAAAAAGCGGAAGATCCGCAAAAGCTGGTGCGCCTGATGATTCAGGAAATGGAAGATACGCTGGTGGAAGTCCGTTCTAATTCCGCGCGCGCGCTGGCAGAAAAGAAACAGTTATCCCGTCGCATTGAGCAGGCCGCCGCGCAACAGGCGGAGTGGCAGGAGAAAGCCGAGTTGGCCCTGCGTAAAGATAAAGAGGATCTGGCGCGCGCCGCGCTGATTGAGAAACAAAAACTGACGGATTTGATCGCCACCCTCGATCAGGAAGCGGCACTGGTTGACGACACGCTGGTGCGGATGAAGAAAGAGATTGGCGAGCTGGAAAATAAACTCAGTGAAACCCGTGCCCGTCAGCAGGCATTGACGTTGCGCCACCAGGCGGCAAGCTCTTCCCGTGATGTTCGTCGTCAACTGGACAGCGGCAAACTGGATGAGGCTATGGCGCGTTTTGAATCGTTTGAACGCCGTATCGATCAGATGGAGGCGGAAGCGGAAAGCCAAAACTTTGGCAAGCAGAGAACCCTGGATCAGCAGTTTGCCGATCTGAAAGCAGATGATGAAATCAGCGAACAACTGGCGCAGTTGAAAGCCAAAATGAAGCAAGATAACCAATAATAATACCTGGCGGCGCCTGAACGCGCCGCCGCTCATCACCTGTAAGGAGCACTCATGAGCGCGTTATTTCTGGCCATACCGTTAACCATTTTCGTGCTGTTCGTGTTACCGATTTGGTTATGGCTGCATTACAGCAACCGTTCCGGTCGGGGCGAACTGTCGCAAAGCGAACAGCAACGTTTAATGCAGCTAACCGACGAAGCGCAACGCATGCGCGAGCGTATTCAGGCGCTGGAAGCCATTCTTGACGCCGAACATCCGAACTGGAGGGATCGCTAATGGGAGGAATTAACCTGAACAAGAAATTATGGCGTATGCCGCAGCAGGGGATGGTGCGAGGGGTGTGTGCCGGTATCGCGCAGTACCTTGATGTACCGGTGAAACTGGTGCGTATCCTGGTGGTGTTGTCGATCTTCTTTGGTCTGGCATTTTTCACCCTGGTGGCTTATATCATTCTCTCTTTTGTACTGGACCCGATGCCGGACAGCATGGCAACGGGCGAGCAACAGCCTTCCAGCGGTGAACTGTTAGATGCGGTGGATCGTGAACTGGCCGCAGGCGAAAAACGTTTACGCGAAATGGAGCGCTACGTGACCTCTGATACCTTCACGTTACGCAGTCGCTTCCGTCAATTGTAAGAGGACAGAGATGAATACTCGCTGGCAACGCGCCGGGCAAAAGGTGAAGCCGGGCTTTAAACTTGTAGGGAAGCTGGTTCTCCTGACCGCGTTACGCTACGGTCCCGCAGGCGTAGCGGGGTGGGCGGTGAAATCCGTGGCCCGGCGTCCGCTGAAGATGTTGCTGGCGTTGGCGCTTGAGCCTTTACTGAGCCGGGCAGCGGCTAAATTATCCCGGCGTTATACCGGAAATCATCCCTGACTACGATTCTGTGTACGCAGAGTAACACTTCGATTACATATTCCCCGGTAATTTGCGGCAGCTCACAAATACGATTTTTGGGCTGCCAAAATTCTTTTTTATCCCCCCTCTAAACCCGCTCGCCTGATTGACAGCTTATTTTTCACGGAGTAGTCTCTTCTTTCATGGGACCGCTACCACGGAAAACAAAAGTGAGCCAAAAAATCCAGAAATACCTGCTTGAAGTCTATGGGGAAACATTTTCGCAACGCCACTACGACGTACTGGAAAGGCGTATTGAAAAATCACGTTCATTAATTAAAAAACAGCGTAAGTTGCATTGGGATGAAAGTGATGTTGTGCTTATTACCTATGCCGACCAATTTCACTGTGAGACGTCAAAACCGCTTCCCGCATTTAATCAGTTCTTCCGTAAACGGCTAAGCGCGAGTTTTTCTCATGTCCATCTGTTACCTTTTTATCCATGGTCATCTGATGATGGATTTTCGGTCATTGATTATCACCAGGTGGCGCAGGAAACAGGGGAGTGGAAAGATATCGGTGAACTGAATCAAACAAGTCAATTAATGTTTGATTTTGTCTGCAATCATATGTCTGCCAAAAGTGAATGGTTTAAAAACTATTTACAGCAAAAGCCGGGCTATGAGCATTTCTTTATTGAAATGGACCCTTCGACAGACCTGAGTGCAGTGACGCGTCCGCGCGCATTACCGTTACTGACGCCTTTTACATTGCACGATGGCACCGTCCGTCATTTATGGACGACATTCAGTGATGATCAGATTGACCTGAATTATGCTTGCCCTGACGTGCTGCTGGCGATGGTTGATGTTTTACTGACCTACCTCGAACAAGGGGCGGACTATATTCGTCTGGACGCCGTCGGGTTTATGTGGAAAGCACCGGGTACAACGTGTATTCACCTGGAAAAAACGCACCAGTTAATCAAGCTGTTCCGGGCTATTGCTGATGAGGTGGCTCCGGGGACCGTCATCATTACTGAGACCAACGTTCCGCATCAGGATAACATTTCCTATCTGGGTAATGGCTATGATGAAGCGCACATGGTCTACCAGTTTTCTCTTCCGCCGCTGGTATTGCATGCTGTGCAACGCCAGGATACGCGTGCGTTGTGCGACTGGGCGAAAACGCTGTCGCTGCCATCCTCGAAAACGACCTGGTTTAACTTTCTGGCTTCCCATGACGGAATAGGCCTGAATCCATTACGCGGTATTTTGCCGGAAGAGGAAATACTGCAATTAGTTGAAGCGTTGCAGCAGGAAGGGGCGTTAGTCAACTGGAAAAACAACCCGGACGGGAGTCGAAGCCCTTACGAAATCAATGTTACTTATATGGATGCGCTCAGCAAGCGCGACAGTAGTGATGATGAGAGACTCGCCCGGTTTATTTTAGCGCATGCCATATTATTGATTTTCCCTGGCGTACCTGCGGTATATATTCAAAGTATTCTGGGCTCTCGTAATGACTATGATGGTGTGGAACAACTGGGGTATAACCGCGCTATTAATCGTAAAAAATATGATCTGGCAACAATTGAAGCGGCTTTAAACGATGACGACACGCTAAGACATAACGTCTTTCAGACATTATCAAAGCTTATTATTATACGTCGTCATAATAATGCCTTTCATCCGAACAGCGCTTTTGAAATAGAGAGTCTCACATCAGAAGTTATGCGAGTGACGCGTACAACAAAAGATGGCGAAGCCATTACTGCATTGTTTAATGTGAGCGATCAAATTCAAACTATGAATATTTGTTGCTCGGGTGGTTATGACTTAATTAGTGAAACTTATATCACCGGGGAAACATTAATGCTGCACCCATGGCAGGTTATGTGGATTAAAAAATAATAAGGAACATCTAATGCTTAAATCTAACGTTGTGCTGTTATCAGCACTGGTTTCCTGCGCCCTGATTTCAGGGTGCAAAGATGACAAACAATCTCATGTCTCCATTGAATTTATGCATTCGTCGGTGGAACAGGAGCGTCAGGCCGTTATTACAAAACTGATTACGCGTTTTGAAAAAGAAAATCCTGGAATCACCGTGAAACAGGTTCCTGTTGAGGAAGATGCCTATAACACCAAAGTGATCACGCTGGCGCGCAGCGGCTCGCTGCCGGAGGTTATTGAGACCAGCCATGATTACGCCAAAGTGATGGATAAAGAGCAACTGATCGACCGTGATGCTGTTGCGGATGTTATTCAGAACGTGGGTGAAAGCGCGTTTTATGACGGTGTGCTGCGCATTGTGCGTACTGAAGATAGCGCGGCGTGGACCGGCGTTCCGGTAAGTGCCTGGATTGGCGGAATCTGGTATCGCAAAGATGTTCTGGCGAAAGCCGGGCTGGAAGAGCCAAAAAACTGGCAGCAATTGCTGACCGTCGCGCAAAAACTCAACGATCCCGCCAGTAAGAAATACGGTATTGCGCTACCGACGGCGGAGAGCGTGCTGACTGAACAGTCTTTCTCGCAGTTTGCGTTGTCAAATCAGGCCAACGTCTTTGATGCACAAGGAAAAATAACCCTTGATACGCCAGAGATGGCGCAGGCGCTGGAATATTATCGTGCGCTGGCGGCAAATACGATGCCGGGTTCTAACGACATCATGGAAGTGAAAGACGCTTTCATGAACGGGACTGCACCAATGGCGATTTATTCCACCTATATCCTCCCGGCCGTCATTAAAGAAGGCGAACCGCAGAACGTGGGGTTTGTCGTTCCGACGGAAAAAACCTCTGCCGTCTATGGCATGTTGACTTCGCTGACCATCACCAGCGGACAGAAAGCGGAAGAGACGGAGGCGGCCGAGAAATTTGTCACCTTTATGGAGCAGGCGGACAACATTGCGGACTGGGTGATGATGTCTCCGGGAGCGGCACTGCCGGTCAACAAAGCCGTGGTGAACACGCCCGTGTGGAAGGAAAACGATGTGATCAACGCGCTTGGCGATCTGCCTTATCAGTTGATTGCAAAACTGCCTAATATCCAGGTGTTTGGCGCGGTGGGCGACAAGAACTTTACCCGTATGGGCGACGTGACGGGCTCTGGCGTGGTGAGTTCGCTGGTGCATAACGTGACGGTGGGTAACGCCAGCCTGTCTTCGGCCCTTAAGGAAAGCCAGAAAAAGCTGGATACCCTTGTTGAACAGCGCTAATGCGGAAAGAGGAAAGCAGTTATGACCAGGCTTTTTTCCGGTCGTTCCGATATGCCATTCGCGATGTTGCTGCTGGCGCCCAGTTTATTACTGCTGGGCGGTCTGGTGGCATGGCCGATGATATCGAATATCGAAATCAGTTTTTTGCGTTTGCCGCTTAATCCGCGAATTGCCTCAACGTTCGTGGGGTTTAGCAACTACATTAACATTCTCTCCGATCCTGGGTTCTGGCACGCGCTGTGGATGACGATCTGGTATACCGCGCTGGTTGTGGCCGGTAGTACCGCACTGGGGCTGGGCGTCGCGATGTTCTTTAACCGGGAGTTTCGCCTGCGTAAAACGGCACGTTCGCTGGTGATCCTCTCTTATGTGACGCCGTCCATCTCGCTGGTGTTCGCCTGGAAGTACATGTTCAACAACGGCTACGGCATTGTGAACTACCTCGGCGTGGATCTGCTGCATCTCTACGATCATGCGCCGCTGTGGTTCGACAATCCGGGCAGTAGTTTCGCGCTGGTGGTGTTGTTTGCGATCTGGCGTTACTTCCCGTATGCGTTCATTTCATTCCTGGCGATCTTACAGACTATCGATAAATCGCTGTATGAAGCAGCCGAAATGGATGGCGCGAATGCCTGGCAGCGATTTCGCATCGTAACGCTGCCCGCCATCATGCCGGTGCTGGCGACGGTCGTGACCTTACGCACCATCTGGATGTTCTACATGTTCGCCGATGTTTATCTGTTGACGACGAAGGTCGATATTCTCGGGGTGTATCTCTACAAAACAGCATTTGCATTTAATGACTTAGGTAAAGCAGCCGCCATTTCCGTGGTGCTCTTCATCATTATTTTTGCCGTCATCTTGCTGACCAGAAAACGGGTGAATCTCAATGGCAACAAATAAACGCAAACTTGAGCGTGTCGGCTTTTACTGTGGCCTGATCGTCTTTCTTCTCATCACGCTGTTTCCTTTCTTTGTGATGCTGATGACCTCGTTTAAAAGCGCGAAAGAGGCGATTTCACTGCATCCGACCCTTTTCCCGCAGCACTGGACGCTGGAACACTATATCGACATTTTTAATCCGCTGATTTTCCCGTTTGTCGATTATTTCCGCAACAGCATGGTGGTGTCGGTAGTGTCATCCGTTGTGGCCGTATTTTTGGGCACGCTTGGCGCGTACGCGCTGTCACGTCTGCGCTTTAAAGGTCGCATGACCATTAATGCCAGCTTTTACACCGTGTACATGTTCTCCGGCATTTTGCTGGTGGTGCCGTTGTTCAAAATCATCACTGCGTTAGGCATTTATGACACCGAAATGGCGCTCATTATCACGATGGTCACTCAGACGCTGCCGACCGCGGTGTTCATGCTGAAAAGCTACTTCGACACCATCCCGGATGAGATTGAAGAGGCCGCCATGATGGATGGCTTGAACCGTCTGCAAATTATTTTTCGCATTACCGTTCCGCTGGCGATGTCTGGCCTGGTCTCGGTGTTTGTCTACTGCTTTATGGTGGCCTGGAATGACTATCTGTTTGCGTCGATTTTCCTCTCCAGCGCCAGCAATTTCACCCTTCCGGTAGGGCTGAATACGCTGTTTAGCACACCGGATTATATCTGGGGACGCATGATGGCGGCGTCGCTGGTAACGGCATTACCTGTCGTCATTATGTATGCGCTTTCCGAACGTTTTATTAAGAGTGGTTTGACCGCTGGTGGCGTGAAGGGCTAAGGCGGCCAGTTTAATTAAGGAGTTGTAAATGAAAAAGTTAGTTGCCACCGAACCGCGCGTTGCGGCGCTTGTGGAGTATGAAGATCGCGCGATTTTAGCCAACGAAGTGAAAATCCGCGTTCTGTTTGGCGCGCCGAAGCATGGTACTGAGGTGGTTGATTTCCGCGCTGCCAGCCCGTTCATTGATGAAGATTTTGATGCGCAATGGCAGATGTTTATGCCACGCCCGGAAGGCGCGCCGCGCGGTATCGAATTCGGTAAGTTCCAGCTCGGTAACATGGTGGTGGGCGACATTATCGAATGCGGCAGTGACGTGACGGACTATGCCGTGGGCGATCGCGTATGTGGTTATGGTCCGCTTTCTGAGACGGTCATCATCAACGCCGTTAATAACTATAAGCTGCGCAAAATGCCGGAAGGGTGTTCCTGGAAAAACGCAGTCTGCTATGACCCGGCACAATTCGCGATGAGCGGCGTGCGTGACGCGAATGTGCGCGTGGGTGACTTTGTCGTGATTGTCGGGCTGGGCGCGATTGGTCAGATTGCGGTGCAACTGGCGAAAAAAGCGGGAGCGTCAGTGGTTATCGGCGTAGACCCGATCGCTCACCGCTGCGATATTGCGCGTCGTCATGGCGCGGATTATTGCCTGAACCCGGTCGGCACGGATGTCGGTATGGAAATTAAAAAACTGACCGGGAAACAGGGCGCTGATGTGATCATCGAAACCTGTGGTTATGCTGACGCGTTACAGTCGGCGCTGCGCGGGCTGGCCTACGGCGGCACTATCTCCTATGTGGCTTTCGCTAAACCGTTTGCGGCGGGATTCAATCTCGGGCGTGAAGCGCACTTCAATAACGCCAAAATCGTTTTCGCTCGTGCCTGTAGTGAGCCGAACCCTGATTACCCGCGCTGGAACCGTAAGCGTATTGAAGAAACCTGCTGGGAATTGCTGATGAATGGTTATCTCGATTGCGAAGAGATTATCGACCCCATCGTAACGTTTGCCAACAGCCCGGAAAGCTATATGGAGTTTGTCGACAAGCACCCGGAAAAGAGCATCAAAATGGGCGTGACGTTTTAATTCTAAGGGAATGAATACTATGAAAATTGGAACTCAGAATCAGGCTTTCTTTCCAGAAAATATTCTGGATAAATTTCGTTATATCAAAGAGATGGGGTTTGACGGATTTGAGATCGACGGCAAATTGCTGGTCAATAACCTTGATGACGTCAAAGCGGCGATTAAAGAAACGGGTCTGCCTGTTACCACAGCCTGCGGTGGTTATGACGGCTGGATTGGCGATTTTATTGAAGAGCGCCGTCTGAATGGCCTGAAACAAATTGAACGCATTCTTGAAGCGCTGGCGGAAGTGGGCGGCAAAGGCATTATCGTGCCGGCCGCGTGGGGAATGTTTACCTTCCGTTTGCCGCCAATGGCCTCGCCGCGCAGCCTGGAAGGCGATCGCAAAGCGGTGAGCGACTCGCTGCGTTTCCTTGACAACGTGGCTGAGCGCACTGGAACGGTGGTGTACCTGGAACCGCTTAACCGCTACCAGGATCACATGATCAATACGCTTGCCGACGCTCGTCGCTATATCGTCGAAAACGATCTCAAACATGTAGAGATTATCGGTGATTTTTATCACATGAACATCGAAGAAGACGATATGGCGAAGGCGCTGCATGACAACCGGGATCTGCTCGGCCATGTGCATATTGCCGACAACCACCGCTATCAGCCGGGAACCGGCACCCTGAATTTCGGCGCGCTGTTTGATCAGTTGCGGCAGGACAATTATCAGGGGTATGTGGTGTATGAAGGGCGGGTACGCGCAGATAATCTGCCGGAAGCCTACCGTCAGTCATTGGCCTGGTTGCGTACCTGCTAAGAGGGTTCCCGTGAAAAGTGCAATGACAAGCGCGCCGTTGCGTGTCGCCATCATTGGCGCCGGGCAGGTGGCGGATAAGGTTCATGCTTCGTACTACTGCACCCGCGAGGATCTGGAACTGGTGGCTGTCTGTGACAGCCGCCTGTCCCAGGCGCAAGCGTTGGCAGATAAATACGGTAATGCACAGGCCTGGGATGACCCAGAGAAGATGCTGCGCGACGCTCAGCCGGATATCGTCAGCGTCTGTTCGCCAAATCGTTTTCATTACGAACACACCATGCTGGCCCTGGAAGCCGGTTGTCATGTGATGTGCGAGAAGCCTCCCGCCATGACGCCAGAACAGGCGCTGGAGATGTGCAAAACCGCGCGACGAATGAGAAAGGTGCTGGCCTACGATTTTCATCATCGCTTTGCGCTGGACACGCAATTGTTGCGTGAACAGGTTGTGGCTGGCGTGCTGGGTGAAATCTATGTCACCAATGCCAGAGCCTTGCGCCGCTGCGGAGTGCCCGGCTGGGGTGTATTCACCAACAAAGCTTTGCAGGGCGGGGGGCCGTTGATCGATATCGGCGTGCATATGCTGGATGCGGCAATGTATGTCTTAGGGTTCCCGGCGGTTAAACGGGTTTGCGCGCACAGCTTTCAAAAAATCGGCACCTGCAAAAACAGCGGGCAGTTTGGTGAATGGGACCCGGCAACGTACACCGTTGAAGATGCGCTGTTCGGCACAATCGAATTTCACAATGGCGGCATCTTGCGGCTGGAAACCTCCTTTGCGCTCAACATTCCAGAGCAGTCGGTCATGAACGTGAATTTTTGCGGTGATAAGGCCGGAGCAACGCTTTTCCCGGCACAGGTTTACACCGACCAGGAGGGGGAGCTGGTGGTCCTGTTTCAGCGTGACGTTGCGGATGATCACCGCCATTTTCGGAGTATGGATGCTTTTGTCAATCATGTGAAAGGGGAGCCGGTGACGATCGCCGATGCAGAACAAGGTTTTGTCATTCAACAAATTGTGGCTGCGTTGTATCACTCTGCTGAAACAGGAACCTGCGTGGAATTATGATGAAGCCTGTAATGTTAACAGACCCGTTTTTTTGCCTGCACAGCCTGAATAAATATGCCTCACTTATGGCGTCAGGTAATGGTTATATGGGGATCCGCGCAAGCCACGAAGAAGCGTATACAGTACAGACTCGCGGCATGTTTCTGGCGGGTCTCTATCATCAGGCTGGCAAGGGAGAGATTAATGAACTGGTCAATCTCCCCGATGTGGTTGGCGTAGAGATAACGCTGAATGGCGATATTTTCTCCCTGCTGAGTGGCACAATTGAAAGCTGGCGGCGCGATGTGGATTTTGCCACCGGAGAGTTGCGCCGTTCGCTGATATGGCGCTCGCCTGGCGGCATGCGCTTTGCGATCGAAAGCCGCCGTTTTGCATCCGCAGAAAAGTTACCGCTGTTTGCGATGGAAATGACTATTACGCCGTTGGACGCCGACGCCACGCTTTCTCTCTCGACCGGCATTGACGCGACGATAACTAACCATGGCCGTCAGCATCTGGACGAAACACAGGTCAGAGTGTTCGGACAGCACCTTTTGCAGGGGGTCTATACGACTCAGGATGGCCGCAACGATATTTCCATTTCCGCTTTCTGCCACGTGAAAGGCGATGTGCAACGTTGCTTTACGGCAAAAGATCGCCGCCTGATGCAGCACAACAGTTTGTGTGTAAAAGCGGGCCAGCGTATCACGCTGGAGAAATTGGTCTGGATTGAATGGACATCTGAACGGAATACCTCGCCTGAAATCTGGGGGAGTCAGGCCCTTCGTCAACTGGAAGCCTGTGCTGAGCAGGGGTACGACGCGCTAAGAGCAGAAAACGCCGCTAACTGGCATCGCTGGTGGCAGCGTCGCCGTGTTCAGGTCAACAGCGTGGCGCCTGGCGATCAGCGCGCGTTGGATTTCGCGCTCTATCACTTACGCATCATGACGCCGGTTCATGATGAGCGCAGCAGCATCGCGGCAAAAGGATTAACCGGAGAAGGTTACAAGGGCCACGTATTCTGGGATACCGAGGTTTTCCTGCTGCCGTTTCATCTGTTTACCGAGCCAGACACTGCCAGAGGCCTGTTACGTTACCGTTGGCATAATCTGCCCGGCGCGCGTGAGAAAGCGAGACGTAACGGCTGGCAAGGCGCGTTGTTTCCATGGGAAAGCGCGCGTAGCGGTGAAGAAGAGACGCCGGAGTTTGCAGCGATCAACATCCGTACTGGCCTGCGGCAAAAAGTGGCGTCGGCATTAGCGGAACACCATCTTGTCGCCGATATTGCCTGGGCTGTTATCGGCTACTGGCAAGCCACAGGCGACATGAGTTTTATGGCGCGTGAAGGCATGGCGCTGCTGCTGGAAACCGCCAAATTCTGGATAAGTCGTGCGGTTGACGTGAACGGACGTCTGGAGATTCATGACGTTATTGGCCCGGATGAGTACACCGAGCACGTTAATAACAATGCCTTCACCAACTACATGGCCTGGTACAACGTGGAGCAGGCGCTGCGTTTTGCGCGTGCGCAGGGTTGTGCTGATGACACGTTTATTTATCGCGCGGAATACTTTTTGCAGAAACTTTGGCGGCCTGACATTCAGCAGGATGGCATTTTGCCGCAGGATGATGCGTTTCTCAGCAAACCGGTTATCGATTTAGCGAAATATAAAGCCAATGCGGGCAAGCAGACGATCCTGCTTGATTATTCACGCGCTGAAGTTAATGAGATGCAAATTCTCAAGCAGGCGGACGTGGTAATGCTGATGTATATGCTGCCGGATCTGTTTACGCCGCAGACATGCCTGGCGAACCTGCGCTTTTATGAGGCGCGCACGATTCATGACTCCTCTCTGAGTAAAGCGATCCACGGTATCGTGGCTGCGCGCTGTAAAGATCCAGCAATGGGGTATCAGTTCTGGCGCGATGGGGGGCAAATCGATCTTGGCGACGATCCGCACAGTTGCGATGACGGTATTCATGCCGCAGCGACAGGGGCTATCTGGCTGGGCGCGATACAAGGATTTGCAGGGTTAAGCGTACGCCATGGCGAACTGCATCTGCATCCGGCGCTCCCGGCGCAGTGGAAACGCCTCGCTTTTCCGTTGCAGTGGCAGGGCAGAGAACTGTTTATCACCATGGATGCAGATAACATCAGCATCACCAGCATCGGCCCCGTCGATGTGTGGATTTGCAACCGCAAGGTTACTGTCGACGGTGAGCGGTCATTCAAATGCAGTGACGTTATTTTACCTGTTAATGGGACCGCTACCAGGGAGGGGAAATGAAACCTCAGGCCATCATTTTTGATTTAGACGGCGTGATTACTGATACCGCGCACCTGCATTTTCTGGCGTGGAAACAGATAGCCGATGAGACGGGGATCGTGATTGATGAGGCGTTCAATGAACGTTTGAAAGGCATTAGCCGTAATGAATCGTTGTGTCGCATTTTGCAGCATGGCGGTAAAGAAGGGGTGTTTACCGATGCTGAATGTTTGCAGCTAGCTGCGCGTAAAAATGCTCTGTACGTTCACGCTCTGCGCCAGTTAACGACCGACTCTGTCCTGCCCGGTATTCGGGCGTTATTGACCTCGCTGCATGAATTACAGATTCCGGTAGGGCTGGCATCCGTCTCTCTCAATGCCCCTGCAATCTTACAGGCGCTGGAGATTGCTGACTTTTTTGATTTTTGTGCAGACGCAGCGCACATATCCCGCTCGAAACCGGATCCTGAGATTTTTCTTGCCGCCTGCAACGGTCTTGGGGTGAGGCCTGATGCGTGCATCGGTATTGAAGATGCACAGGCGGGTATTGATGCCATCAATGCCTGCGGTATGCATTCTGTCGGTATCGGTCCGGGGTTAACCGGCGCGGAGTTACATCTTCCTTCAACGGAATTTCTGACGTGGCCGTGCTTATCGGCTTTCTGGCTAAACGCAAAGTAAAGGAATCAATATGGCACAGCTTTCGTTGCAACATATCCAAAAAATATACGATAACCAGGTGCATGTGGTTAAAGACTTTAACCTGGAGATTGAAGATAAAGAGTTCATCGTTTTTGTCGGTCCGTCGGGCTGCGGCAAATCCACCACGCTACGCATGATTGCGGGGCTGGAAGAGATCAGCGCCGGTGAATTATTGATCGACGGTAAGCGGATGAATGATGTACCGGCAAAAGCGCGCAATATTGCCATGGTCTTTCAGAATTACGCCTTATATCCGCACATGACCGTTTACGACAACATGGCGTTTGGGCTGAAAATGCAAAAGATGGACCTGGGCATTATTGATGAACGCGTGAACTGGGCGGCGCAAATTCTTGGATTGCGGGATTACCTGAAACGCAAACCGGGCGCGCTTTCCGGCGGACAGCGTCAGCGTGTTGCGCTTGGGCGCGCCATCGTTCGTGAAGCGGGTGTGTTCCTGATGGATGAACCGTTGTCTAACCTGGATGCAAAATTACGTGTCCAGATGCGCGCAGAGATCAGTAAGCTGCACCAGAAGCTGAATACCACCATAATTTACGTTACGCACGATCAGACTGAAGCCATGACGATGGCAACGCGAATCGTCATTATGAAAGATGGCATTGTTCAGCAGGTCGGTGCGCCTAAGATGGTATATAACCATCCGGCCAATATGTTTGTCGCAGGATTTATTGGTTCTCCTGCAATGAACTTTATTCGTGGTGCAATTGATGGCGATAAATTCGTTACCGAAACGCTGAAATTAACAATCCCGGATGACAAGCTGAACGCGTTAATAAAACAAGGCCACGAGCATAAAGCGGTGGTAATGGGAATTCGCCCGGAGGATATCCATCCTGAAAAACAGGATGGTAATAGCATAACGGCGCGTATTAGCGTGGCTGAATTAACCGGTGCGGAATTTATGCTTTATACCACCGTTGGGGGGCACGAGCTGGTCGTCCGTGCCGGGGCGATTAAAGATTATTCTGCGGGAGAAAATATCACCATACATTTTGATATGGCGAAATGCCATTTCTTTGATGCTGAAACCGAACTGGCTATTCAATAAATAATTCCTCCGGGGGAATTATCCCCCGGTAGCAGGTGCATTTTTTGTCGGTATTTTAACAAGGAATAAAAATGAAAACCTTACTGTACTCTACTGCGCTGGTCATATGCGCAGGAATGGCTTGCGCGCAGGCCGCTGAAAACAATGACTGGCATTTTAATATCGGTGCTATGTATGAAATAGAAAACGTCGAAGGCTATGGTGAAGATATGGATGGGCTGGGTGAACCGTCCATCTATTTTAATGCGGCAACTGGTCCGTGGAAAATTTCACTGGCGTATTATCAGGAAGGACCTTTCGATTATAGTGCCGGTAAACGCGGTACATGGTTTGATCGCCCGGAACTGGAAGTTCGTTATCAATTCCTCGAAAGCGATGATGTTAATTTCGGTTTAACCGGCGGTTTTCGTAACTATGGCTACCATTACGTAAATGAAGCGGGTAAAGATACCGCCAATATGCAACGCTGGAAAGTACAGCCGGACTGGGATGTGAAACTGACTGACGATTTACGTTTCAGCGGCTGGCTGGCGATGTATCAATTCGTCAATGACCTGAGTATCACCGGCTACTCAGACAGTCGTGTCGAAAGTGAAACCGGCCTGAATTACACTTTTAATGAAACGGTTGGTCTGACGGTGAATTATTACCTGGAACGTGGCTTCAATCTTGCCGAAAACCGTGATAACGGTGAATTCTCCACACAGGAAATCCGTGCCTATTTACCGATAGCATTAGGCAATACCACCCTCACGCCTTATACCCGTATCGGTCTGGATCGCTGGTCCAACTGGGACTGGCAGGATGATCCTGAGCGTGAAGGTCACGACTTTAACCGTCTCGGTTTGCTTTATGCGTATGATTTCCAGAATGGGTTATCAATGTCGCTGGAATATGCCTTTGAGTGGGAAGATCACGACGAAGGTGAGAGTGACAAATTCCATTATGCGGGGATCGGCATCAACTACGCGTTCTAAAATGTACTGGGGCATATTCATGCCCCAGTTTTTAAGCGAGGGAACCGGCTAATGATATTTGCGTTTTTACGATAATATTTTGCAGGCCTTTCTTGCCGGCAATCAGGTTAAATAACAGATTACAACTTTGCTCGCCTAATTCCTGCGTGGGAACGTCAATGCCGCCTGGGGCGGGAGTCAGCATAAACGAGAGCAGTTCATTACTGTAACCGACAACGGCGAGTTGTTGTGGAATCGCGATATTTTTCTCTGCCGCCACCCGGTATAAACTCATTAACTTTAAGCTGTCTGTTGCGAAAACGGCATTTGGCAATGGGGTCTGGCTTAACAGTTTTCTGGCGGCCAGTAGCGCGCTTTCATGCGTGTATCCACCATCAACGATCCATTCATCACGGCACTGGATTTTATGGACTTCCAGACTGGCTTTATAACCATTAACACGGTCGATGGAAACATGGAAATCAAGTGGCGCATGCAGACAGGCAATATGCTGATGACCACTGTCAATTAATGCATTTGTGAGTTGAATACTGTCCTGGAAATTATCCGTATCGACAGAGTAAACATGAGCGTATTCGCCTTCCACTTTGCCAATGACGACAACAGGAACATCATACTTATTCAGACGCGCAAAGAAGAACTCATCCGCCGGGGAACTCAGCATAATAATGCCTTTGATCATTTTCTGCTTAATTTTGCTTTCGCATTTTTGCAAGTCATCTTCCGTACTGCGGGAGGTCTGTAATATGACATCAAAACCTTCCTCTTCGGCCTTTGCCGTAATCGCATGCAGAACTTCAGAGAAAAAAGGATTACCGACCGTTGTTTTTGCTGAACGAGTAGAAATAACCATAATGGCGTCAAACCCGGAAGAGGTCAGGGCGCGCGCCAGTTTATTCGGTTGGTATTGCAGTTCATCAATGGCGCGTAATACTTTCTCCCGTGCTTCCGGGGAGATATTGGTTTGTTTATTCAGCACGCGCGATACCGTGGATTTTGATACTCCGGCGACGCGCGCGATATCATAAATAGTAGGGGACATAGTCGGGGGAACTCCGTTCGAGAGTTAATGACGCACATCTTATGGAGTTAACTGGCGGATGACAACACAAGGCGGTTGATTATCAACAGCCTGCCCCCACATCAATACGCATAGGTTATAATTTTTTTCTGGTCTTCAGGCACAACAGGATGGCGATGAAGCGACTCAAAAACGAACTTAACTCGCTGGTTAATCGCGGTGTAGACAGGCATTTACGTCTGGCCGTTACCGGACTTAGCCGCAGTGGAAAAACCGCGTTTATCACTGCGATGGTTAACCAACTGCTCAACATCCATGCCGGATCGCGACTGCCGCTGCTAAGCGCGGTGCGTGAGGAGCGTTTGCTGGGCGTGAAACGCGTTCCACAACGTGATTTTGGTATTCCACGTTTTACCTACGATGAAGGGCTGGCCCAGCTTTATGGTCAGCCACCTGTCTGGCCGACGCCAACGCGCGGCGTGAGCGAAATCCGCCTCGCGTTACGCTATAAATCCAATGATTCTTTGCTGCGCCATTTTAAAGACACCTCGACGTTATACCTGGAGATTGTCGATTATCCCGGCGAATGGCTGCTCGACTTGCCGATGCTGGCGCAGGATTACCTGAGCTGGTCCCGGCAAATGACCGGCTTACTGCAAGGGCAGCGGGGCGAATGGTCGGCCAAATGGCGTCAGTTATGCCAGGGGCTGGACCCACTGGCGCCTGCTGATGAAAATCGCCTGGCGGAGATCGCCGCGGCCTGGACGGCGTATCTGCACCAATGTAAACAGCAGGGGCTGCACTTTATTCAGCCTGGCCGCTTTGTGCTGCCGGGTGATATGGCGGGCGCGCCTGCGTTGCAGTTTTTCCCGTGGCCGGATGTGGATGCGCATGGCGAATCAATACTGGCGCAGGCGGACAAACACACCAACGCCGGAATGTTGCGTGAACGCTTTAATTACTACTGTGAAAAAGTGGTGAAAGGGTTCTATAAAAACCATTTCCTGCGGTTTGATCGCCAGATTGTACTGGTGGATTGCCTGCAACCGTTGAACAGCGGGCCGCAGGCGTTCAACGATATGCGTCTGGCGCTGACGCAATTGATGCAGAGTTTCCACTATGGTCAGCGAACGCTATTTCGCCGACTCTTTTCCCCGGTGATTGATAAACTGCTGTTTGCGGCGACCAAGGCAGACCATGTGACTGTCGATCAACATGCCAATATGGTCTCTTTGCTCCAGCAACTGATTCAGGATGCCTGGCAAAACGCGGCGTTTGAAGGCATCAGCATGGATTGTCTGGGACTGGCGTCCGTACAGGCGACGACCAGTGGATTGATCGACGTGAATGGTGAAAAGATCCCGGCTTTACGCGGTAACCGTTTAAGCGACGGAACACCGTTAACGGTGTATCCCGGCGAAGTGCCCGCACGCCTGCCGGGACAAGCGTTCTGGGACAGTCAGGGTTTCCAGTTTGAAGCGTTTCGCCCGCAGGTGATGGATGTGGATAAACCATTGCCGCACATTCGTCTGGATGCCGCGCTGGAATTTTTAATAGGAGACAAATTGCGATGAGCGAACCGTTAAAACCGCGTATCGATTTCGCAGGTCCACTGGAGGTGGAGCAAAACCAGACGCTTAAAACGCAACAGACCTTCAGCGAGACGCAGGCGCAGACTTTTGCCCCCGCGCAGGTGGATGAACCTCTGGAAGACGAGGGACAGGCGGAAGCGGTCATTGACGCCGCGCTGCGCCCTAAACGCAGTTTGTGGCGCAAGATGGTGATGGGGGGGCTGGCGTTGTTTGGCGTCAGCGTTGTGGGCCAGGGCGTGCAATGGACCATGAACGCATGGCAAACCCAGGACTGGGTGGCGCTGGGCGGTTGTGCCGCCGGGGCGTTGATCATTGGCGCAGGCGTTGGCTCGGTCGCGACAGAATGGCGTCGGTTATGGCGATTACGCCAGCGGGCGCATGAACGGGATGAAGCGCGCGACCTGTTGCACAGCCACGGTACGGGAAAGGGCCGTGCGTTTTGCGAAAAGCTGGCGCAGCAGGCCGGTATCGATCAGTCTCACCCGGCGTTGCAGCGCTGGTATGCTTCGATTCACGAAACGCAAAATGATCGGGAAGTGGTCAGCTTATACGCTCAACTGGTGCAACCGGTGCTGGATGCCCAGGCGCGACGTGAAATCAGCCGTTCGGCTGCCGAATCCACGTTAATGATCGCCGTCAGCCCGCTGGCATTGGTGGATATGGCATTTATCGCCTGGCGAAATTTGCGGCTGATCAATCGCATTGCGACACTGTATGGCATTGAACTGGGGTATTACAGCCGTCTGCGCCTGTTTCGTCTGGTGTTGCTCAATATTGCGTTTGCGGGTGCCAGCGAGCTGGTGCGAGAGGTTGGGATGGACTGGATGTCGCAGGATCTGGCGGCGCGTTTGTCTGCCCGTGCGGCGCAGGGTATTGGCGCCGGGCTGTTAACCGCTCGTCTGGGCATTAAAGCGATGGAGCTGTGTCGTCCTTTACCGTGGATCGACGATGATAAGCCGCGCCTGGGGGATTTTCGTCGCCAGCTTATCGTTCAGGTCAAAGAGACCTTGCAGAAAAGCAAAACCCCGCGTGAAAACTGATCGCTGGAAGGGCGCTGACCGTATAACTTTACGGCCCGGCGCCCAATTTTCCGTCATGCTGTCAATAATTGTTGACAGAATCCTTCCTGCTAATCGAATACTGGCTTATCATCTATCTAATAGCTCATTGTTTTAGGTGAAAGTTCCCATGCGTCTGGAAGTCTTTTGTGAAGACCGTCTCGGTCTGACCCGCGAATTACTCGATTTGCTGGTGCTTCGTAGCATTGATTTACGCGGTATTGAGATTGACCCCATCGGGCGAATTTACCTTAATTTTGCTGAACTGGAGTTCACCAACTTCAGCAGCCTGATGGCGGAGATCCGTCGCATTTCCGGCGTGACCGATGTCCGTACGGTGCCGTGGATGCCGTCTGAACGCGAGCATCTGGCGCTGAGCGCACTGCTCGAAGCGTTGCCGGAACCCGTCCTCTCTCTGGATATGAAAAGTAAAATAGAGATGGCGAACCCCGCGAGCTGTCAGCTTTTCGCACAAAATCAGGAGCGTATGCGCAATCACACTGCCGCGCAGTTGATCAACGGCTTCAACTTCCAGCGTTGGCTGGAGAGCAACCCGCAGGTCTCTCACAACGAGCATGTGGTGATTAATGGGCAGAACTTCCTGATGGAGATTACCCCGGTTCATTTGCAAGGGGAAAATGACGAGTACATGCTCACGGGCGCTGTCGTTATGTTACGTTCCACCATCCGAATGGGGCGTCAGTTGCAGAATTTGACGACTCAGGATTTGAGCGCGTTTAGCCAGATTATCGCCGTCAGCGCGAAAATGAAGCATGTCGTAGAGCAGGCTCGCAAGCTGGCTACGCTGAGCGCGCCACTGCTGATTACCGGCGATACCGGAACCGGTAAAGATCTCTTCGCCCATGCCTGTCACCTGGCAAGCCCGCGTACGGCAAAACCGTATCTGGCATTGAACTGCGCCTCCATTCCTGAAGATGCGGTTGAAAGCGAACTGTTTGGTCATGCGCCGGAAGGTAAAAAAGGCTTCTTTGAACAGGCCAACGGGGGGTCGGTGCTGCTGGATGAGATTGGTGAGATGTCGCCACGCATGCAGACCAAATTGCTGCGTTTTCTTAACGACGGCACTTTCCGTCGCGTTGGCGAGGATCATGAGGTTCACGTTGATGTCCGCGTGATCTGCGCCACGCAGAAGAATCTGGTGGAGCTGGTGCAAAAAGGGCTGTTCCGCGAGGATCTCTACTACCGTCTGAATGTGCTGACGCTCAATCTGCCGCCGCTCCGTGATTGCCCGCAGGATATCATGCCGCTCACTGAACTTTTCGTGGCACGTTTTGCCGATGAGCAGGGCGTGCCGCGTCCAAAACTCTCTGCCGATCTCAGCACCGTATTAACCCGTTATGGCTGGCCGGGCAACGTGCGCCAGCTTAAAAACGCCATCTACCGGGCGCTGACGCAGCTTGAAGGGTACGAATTACGTCCGCAGGATATCTTGCTGCCGGATTACGACGCCACGACCGTTGCCGTTGGTGAAGATGCGATGGAAGGCTCGCTGGATGATATCACCAGTCGTTTTGAACGTTCCGTGTTGACGCAGCTTTATCGCAATTATCCGAGCACGCGTAAACTGGCGAAACGCCTGGGCGTCTCACATACCGCGATTGCCAATAAGTTACGTGAATACGGTTTGAATCAGAAGAAAAGCGAAGAGTAATTAATGAATAGAAGAACACCCGACAGTTATTGCTGTTGGGTGTTTTTTTATATCAGAATAAATAAATTTGCATCATAATTCTTAAGTTTTTACGCTTTTTTCCTATTTTTTAAAACACCATTTCATGTGCGATGTTTTTTTTGTGATCTTAATTCAATTTTGCTACATATCTTGCGAATAATGTAACCCTCTCAAAACAGGAGGGTGTATGAATAAAAGTGATAGTGCTGAAAAGAACAGGCGTAAAATTTATATTACGCTCAGTCTCTTTATCCTGGTCTACTTCTTCTCATGGAAAGCGACACTTGATACTTATTCTTTTTGGCTATCAGAAAAGATAGGCCTTGATGGTGTTGCGATTGGTATTGTTTTTGCCGCAAACGGCTTTTGTGCGGTACTAATCAAACCTGTATATGGGTTTCTTATCGATCGGCTAGGGTTAAGGAAAGATCTGTTATTCTTTATCTCGCTTATTTCGATAACCGTTTTCCCCTTTTTCTTTTATATATACAAACCACTATTGCAGTCTGCGTTGTATGCTGGTATTGCGTTGGGCGGTATATTTTTAAGTATGGGATACTACGCAGGGTGTGCAGCCGCAGAATCATACCTTGATCGCTTCGGCCGTTTGTTTGATCTTGAGTTTGGTCAAATCCGCATGTGGGGCGCAATTGGTTCTGTATTCTCTGCCGCAAGTACAGGCTATATTTTTAATATTAACCCAATGATCAATTTTGGGTTAAGTTCCGCAGGTGCGCTGATAATTCTTATTATTGTTTTTACGATGAAGATCGAAGTCAATGAAGAGGTAAAAAATCGCATCATTGCTAAAGATAAAGCGACAATATACGATATTATAGCATTATTTAGCACACGCAATTTCTGGACGTTTGTTTTATATGTTTGTGGTGTTGTGTGGATTATTTTTGTCGCAGAACAACAATATCCACGTTTCTTTATCACATTTTATGCCAGTAAAGAAATCGGGCATCAAATGTTTGGTTATCTTGGTGCTGCCAGTCTGGGAGTAGAGTTTCTGTTCATGATGATTGCACCTGGCATTGTCAACCGTCTGGGGCCAAAAACCGGCTTGCTGATTACAGGCTTTGTTGTGGCCGCTAGATTTATTGGTTCTGGTTTGGTTACAAGTGCAATAACAATTGGAATTATCAAATTGTCGTGGGGGATAGAAATGTCATTCCTGCTGGTTTCAATTTTCAAATATCTGGAAATTAACTTTGATAAAAAAGTAAATGGTTCAATGTATTTATTAGGCTATCAAAGCGTTAACTATATCGGAACAGTTATCTTGTCGCCGTTGAGTGGTTACTTGTATGAGCGATTAGGTTTTTCACATACATATTTTATGATGGGATGTACAGTATTGTTTTTCACTATTATATCCGCATTTCTTCTTCAAAATAACAAACGAACAGAACCAGTCATTGCGGAGAATGCGCATGCTTGAGCGTAATATGCTTAGAGAAAATATCATTGATAAATTATACGACGTGCTGGATAGTGTCGTGAACAGAACGATTAACAAAGAGCAAAGTTTTGGTGTTGTACTGACGCTGGATGATGATCCCTACGCTAGCGGTAAGTTTGCTTTGGCCCTGAGTTTTCTGATTGAGCGTTTCCCGGCACGCGCTGACCAGTGGTCTGGAGTATGGCATGAGCTGGTTAAAGCACCCAGTGAAAACTGGGGGAAATATTACTTCTTGCAGGCGCTGTGGAAACTGCACTGTTTGGGGTTGCTGAATACTATTTTTAGCGATCAGCAATTGCAAAGGCTTACTGAAAAACTTCGCTGGCAAGAACTGGTGGATGAGGAATCGTGGAAATTAAACCCACCTTTTCCAACTAATTATTATGGTGTCGCATTTAGCATCGCCCGATTGCGCTTTTTACTTGGTTGGGAGACGCAATTTGCATCACAAAAAATCCTCCAGCAACTTGTCGAACATTATCGTACCCATTCGCAACATGGATGTGTGGATGAAACTGAGGGAAAAGGGCGCTTTGACCGTTATAGCATATTGCTGATTGCGGAAATTTGCCAACGGCATATTGATACTGGGTTAGAGATATGCGACTGTCTCAAAGACGCATTGCGACAAGTGTCGACACTGATACTGGCAATGTTGAATGATGAGGGTGTCGGGTTCCTGTGGGGAAGATCAATTGGCGCGTATGGTGATAGTGCATTTAATGAAATTCTGACTATCAGTATGCGACTTGGTTTGTTGGATCGACAAGAATGCGCGGCGGCTAGCAGATTTACGCTTGCCTGTAGCGAACGTTTTTTAAACTTTTGGTATGACTCAAATGAACAGAGTGTGAATCTGTGGTTTTATGGGAGACAAACAGACGCGTATCGGGCTGAGCATAGACTGGTTGGTGAAAATATCAGTTTGTCTTGTCAGCATCTTTGTGTGCAGCGAGCCTGGGCTGATGCCTCCTTTGATGCAACGCCTTTAATGTTACCAGAACAAACGCTTAAATTTACGCCATTTTGCAATGACAAATATACCAGAGGTCTATTCCATTGGTATGACGGCAAGCGGTTATTTGTTTTACCATTAATTAACGGTGATAAACATTATTTTGCCACATCTCCCTATTTCCCGGTTCCCTTTTCTACCGGACTGATTACTGGCGTAGCTCAGGGACATGCGCCGCTTTGGGTGCCTGGATTAGTGGACTCTCGTGGCTGTATACTGCGACCATTAGTGTGGTTTGGTGACTGTGGTTACCAGAAGACGAAGAATGGTTGGGAAATTGAGATTAATTATTCCGCACTTAACGTAGTAATGGAAAATGGGGTTCTGCTATCAGAACCGAAAAAGGATTACTCTTGTCAGTGTCGTACCCGTTATTTTATTGAACCCTCGACTTTGACCAGAGTGGATACATTTTCTTTTTTAAAACATAGCGAGATGTATCTCGAACTACAATGTGCCGTCTTTCCAGAAAAAATGCGTATGATACATTCGGCGGATAGTTTACATATAGATTATGAAAGTAATGGTATTCAATCTCTCGAATTAAATGGATTTGAAGACTATTGTGTGGAAAGAACAGCATTGTGTAGTCCTTATGGCGCATTAGGACAACAGATTACAGGAAGGAGAGATGTTTCTGGTGCTAAAGATGTGACTGTCAGTTGGCAAATACGTTATTGCTAAAATTTAACACCACAATAATATCGTGGATGATAATTATCTATATTAGATTATTAGCCGGAGTGCTTTTTATGTCTATGTCAAAAAAATGCCTGTTCACAGGTGCGGTTATTTTTTTCTCTTTTACGCCTTTTGTACATGCAGTTCAGTTTGATGTGCGTGGTGGGTATAATATAGAAAACCACAGTTATGAGTCCCGATTTAAAGTCAGCAATAGCTGGAGCAGTGGTTGGTGGGCCAGTATGGAAACCGATAGCAATAATGGTTCACCTTCATTAGATGATATGACTTCCTCTTATAATGAGATGGAGACTAACTATACCTGGCATATTAATGACCGTTTCGCTCTGGTACCTGGTGGTGTTATTCATTGGAGTAATAGTGGTACGCAGTTACGTCCTTATATTCGACTGAATTACAAAATATCTGAACGCCTTTCAAGTGGTATCCGCTATCGTCTTGATCATCATAATTATGATGTCGTCGATAATACTGGTGATACTATTCACGACAATGAGCACCGTATAGATTTGTTTCTCGGTTATAAAATAAACCAGGACTGGAATTTTATGTGGCAGGGAACGGCATATATGCATCAAGATCCAGATCTGGAATATAATAACGGGAAACGTTGGGCGACAGAAAATGCATTCACTATAAAGTATCGGTGGAATGAATATTTTAGCCCTTATTTCGAATATGATTATCTTGACGAGCAAAGTAACTATAAAGGCGAGAAGGGTAAACCTGACTCGCGTATTCGTGTGGGGGTTACCTTTAATTAAAAGTAAGAAATTGCGAAAAATGAAGGATTTTATTTAAATAATGCGATAAATTTTCACCGAAATGGCTAAAGTTTAATTTTTAAAACAGGAATTATATGAATAGTCAGTGCGGTTCTGGAAAATTAGCGACACTATTGGAAGTGCTTGAAATTGGTGAGTCGGCGATCGCTTTTAACAGGATGAAAACTATATCTGCCGATTATTATCACTTCCATGAATGTGCGGAAATTCTGTTTGTAACGCAAGGTGTAGGGATCGCCGTTGTGGAACATAAGCAGTACACCGTTAAGCCTGGTCGGTTATTTGTTTTTCCGCCAGGCCGCGTTCATAAAATTTATGTGGAGCATGATTTACACAATCAATATCATCGTACAACCTTACATTTCAGTAGCGCAATGTTGCTGCCATTTTTTCGTGATTTTCCGCGTCAGCAGATACAATTTCGCCAACTTAGCAGTTATGGTGAAGAGGTGAGGATCTTTGATGTTTCAGAAATACAAAATTTTATTGAAGCGCTATTCTTTCGTTTTGAACAGCTGAGTTCAAAAAATGTACTAACAATTAATGATAGTGCTTTTTTACTTCTGCAACTTATCGGTCTTTTGCCTGAACATGATCAGCAACAGGCTTCGCTTTCGGGGATAAATACATTCTCTGCATCAATTATCCGCTGGATTGAGGATCATTTTAAGGAGAATTGTTCACTGGAGATATTGGCTACGGTATCTGGTTGTTCGGAAGGGCATGCTTCCAGGCGTTTTCGCAAGGAGACCGGAGGAACCATTCAGGAATATGTGGTTATGCGAAGGATTCGCCATGCATGCGAATTGCTGGTGCATACTTCTCTTACGGTCAGAGAGGTGGGTTTAGAATCGGGATTTGCAGAATATGCCTGGTTCATAACCAGCTTCAGACGATTGATGGGAAAAACACCGCTTCAGTACCGCAGATCCTACAGTTTAAGGAGATAATGATAACGGTAACTTGTCCAGCTCATATTGAGCTGGACAAGAATGAATCATTACGCTTTCAGCACGTCCAGCGCAGCAGCATAGTCAGGTTCGTTGGTGATTTCGTTCACCAGTTGGCTGAAAATGACGTTGTCGTTTTCATCAATGACCACCACGGCACGCGCCGCCAGACCTTTCAGCGGGCCTTCAGTGATTTCAACGCCGTAGTCTTTCAGGAAGTCAGGATTACGCAGAGTGGAAAGGGTAATGACGTTGCTCAGACCTTCCGCGCCGCAGAAACGAGACTGGGCGAACGGCAGATCCGCAGAAACGCACAGTACGACGGTGTTGTCGATTTCTGTCGCCAGTTGGTTAAACTTACGTACCGATGCCGCACAAACGCCGGTATCAATACTTGGGAAAATATTCAGCACCTTGCGCTTGCCTGCAAACTGAGCCAGTGTGACGTCAGACAGATCTTTTGCCACGAGGGTAAAAGCCTGTGCTTTGCTACCAGCTTGAGGAATGGTGTTGGCGACGGCGACTGGATTGCCCTGGAAATGAACGGTTTGTGACATGGTTATCTTCCTGTTTACATATAGTTAACGTCGTGGCTAGTTTATGCCATCAGCAGTTAACACGGCAAACGCTATTTGTGTTTAATCCACCGCCACGCATCTGCAACGTGAAAAACGGCGAAAAAAGGAGAACCAATGAGATCTGTTAAGGTGTATGAGGAGGCCTGGCCGCTGCACACGCCCTTTGTGATTGCCCGGGGAAGTCGTACCGAAGCGCATGTTGTGGTCGTGGAGCTGGAGGAAGAGGGCGTAAAAGGCGTAGGGGAATGTACGCCTTATCCACGTTATGGCGAAAGCGATGCCTCGGTGCTGGCGCAGATCATGAGTATCGCGCCGCAACTGAAACAGGGGCTGACCCGCGAAGCACTACAAAAATTGCTGCCCGCCGGCGCGGCCAGAAATGCGGTGGATTGCGCGCTGTGGGATCTGAGCGCTCGCCAGCAGCAGCAAACGCTGGCGGAGTTTGTGGCCGTTGAATTGCCCGCTACGCTGACAACAGCACAGACTGTCGTGATCGGTACGCCTGAACAGATGGCGGCCAGCGCGGCGGCACTGTGGGAAAAAGGGGCGAGGCTGCTCAAAATTAAGCTGGACGATCGCCTGATCAGCGAACGAATGGTCGCGATTCGCTCCGTCGTGCCCGATGCGACGCTAATCGTGGATGCAAACGAGTCCTGGCGTACAGAGGGGTTGGCGGCGCGATGCCAGCTGCTGGCGGATTTAGGCGTCGCGATGCTGGAACAACCGTTACCTGCGCAGGATGACGCCGCGCTGGAAAATTTTGTTCATCCGCTCCCTATTTGCGCGGATGAAAGTTGCCATACCCGCAGTAGCCTGAAAGCGTTACAGGGGCGCTACGATATGGTCAATATCAAACTGGATAAAACCGGTGGTCTGACGGAAGCGCTGGCGCTGGCCGCCGAAGCCAGAGAACAGGGTTTTGGGCTGATGCTGGGATGTATGCTGTGTACCTCCAGGGCCATCAGCGCAGCGTTGCCGCTGGCCCCACAGGTGCGTTTTGCTGACCTCGATGGCCCCACCTGGCTGGCGGTGGATGTCGAGCCCGCTTTACGGTTTACGACCGGGCAACTTCATCTTTAGGGTGCCAGCGCAGCAGAGTAGACATCGCCATCAGATACTTTTCACTGGCCTCATCGGATGAGATCGGCGGGAACTCTGCGGTAATACAGTGCAGATTGAGGTCGGCGCACCAGCTTCCAAACGAACCGGGCGTTTCGTAACCTACGCTGGAGACCAGCGGCAGCTCAAATGCCCGGGCCAGCCATTCGCCTAACTCGCTATGTCTGGGATCTTCAATACAGGCGAGAGGATCGTGAAAGGAGACCACCCAGGCAGGATGCACCCGGTGTATCAGTTGACACAGCGCCTGGGTTTCGGGTTCAGACCCCGGATGTTCGCCGGTAAGCAGCACCACATCGCGCTCCTCGGCGCTGCTGTTCCAGCGATAAACCGTCTCACCCGCTTTCCAGTTCGCCGCCGGAAAATTACGGTTCAAATCGACGCCATTGGCATTGGCGCGCAGACCAAGCTGGCAACCGTCCGGGTTCACCGCCAGCACCACATGATGACGGCGGAGTGAAGGATTCAGCGTACGCAGCGCACACGAGAGCGTCACCACCGACGCGTTCTCATCGCCGTGCGTTCCGGCCAGAATCAGGCCGCTTTCGCGATCGGCAGCCGGAGCCGGAAACCAGATCAACGGCGCTCCCAGCAATGAACGCCCATAATGTTCGGTTCCTGGCGGAAATGCGCCGCGCTCGGCACGAGGACGGGTAACGGTCATAAGTGTCTCTGAATGCTGTTGTTATTACTCGCAGTGTTGTGCAAATTGTCCAGATAATCAAATCGTTTTCACGCGTTGCGCGCGCGATGCAATATCCTCTATCTGGCTTCCTGGAAGCGGATGCGTATATCGGGTTAATATCAACTTTCTGTAGGAAGACGTTTGCATTTCCTTCATGCGAAACAAATAATTACGCAGTCATCTAACTTCATCATTTAAGGGCATCTTATGAAGCACTCTGTTTCAGTTACCTGTTGTGCGCTGTTGATTAGCAGCGTCTCCCTGACACACGCTGCGGATGTTCCCGGCGGAACGGTACTGGCAGAGAAGCAAGAACTGGTCCGCCATATTAAAGATGAACCGGCGTCGTTAGATCCGGCAAAAGCGGTTGGGCTGCCGGAGATTCAGGTCATTCGCGATTTGTTTGAAGGTCTGGTGAATCAGAACGAGAAAGGAGAAATCATTCCTGGCGTCGCTACGCGCTGGAAGACCAATGATAACCGGATCTGGACGTTTACCCTGCGCAATAACGCAAAGTGGTCGGACGGCACTCCGGTGACCGCGCAGGATTTTGTCTACAGCTGGCAACGTCTGGTTGATCCGAAAACCCTGTCACCGTTTGCCTGGTTTGCCGCCCTTGCTGGCATTAATAACGCCCAGGCGATTATTGATGGTAAAGCGTTGCCGGATACGCTTGGGGTTAGCGCCGTGGACGCCCGCACGCTAAAAATACAGCTGGATAAACCGCTGCCGTGGTTTGTTAACCTGACTGCCAACTTTGCTTTTTACCCGGTACAGAAAGCCAATGTAGAAAGCGGTAAAGACTGGACGAAGCCCGGAAACCTGATCGGCAATGGCGCCTATGTGTTGAATGATCGCGTGGTCAACGAGAAACTGGTGGTGGTACCCAATACCCACTACTGGGACAATGCGAAGACGGTGCTGCAAAAAGTGACTTTCCTGCCGATTAATCAGGAGTCGTCAGCGACTAAACGTTATCTGGCTGGCGATATCGATATCACCGAGTCTTTCCCGAAAAATCTGTATCAGAAGTTGCTGAAGGATATACCGGGGCAGGTTTACACACCGCCGCAGTTGGGCACCTATTATTATGCGTTTAACACCCAAAAAGGCCCGACGGCGGATTCCCGCGTTCGTCTGGCGCTGAGCATGACGATTGATCGCCGCATCATGGCGGAAAAAGTGTTAGGAACCGGAGAGAAACCGGCCTGGCGCTTCACCCCGGACGTGACGGCAGGCTTTACTCCCGATCCTTCGCCATTTGAACAAATGAGCCAGGAAGAACTCAATGCTCAGGCGAAAACGTTATTGCTTGCGGCTGGCTATGGCCCGCAGAAACCGCTCAAATTGACGCTGTTATATAACACATCTGAAAATCATCAGAAAATCGCGATTGCGGTCGCCTCGATGTGGAAAAAAAATCTGGGCGTAGAGGTGAAACTGCAAAACCAGGAATGGAAAACCTATATCGACAGCCGCAACACCGGCAATTTTGATGTTATCCGCGCCTCCTGGGTGGGGGACTACAATGAACCGTCTACTTTCCTGTCATTGTTAACCTCGACCCATACGGGCAATATCTCGCGCTTCAATAACCCGGCCTACGATAAAATCATGACGCAGGCGACAGTAGAAAATACGGCGAAGGCGCGCAATGCGGACTATAACGCGGCAGAGAAAATCCTGATGGAACAGGCGCCGATTGCGCCGATTTACCAGTATACCAACGGACGTTTGATCAAACCGTGGCTGAAAGGTTATCCCATTAATAACCCGGAAGACGTGGCGTATAGCCGGACAATGTATATTGTGAAGCACGACAAATAATATGCGGCAGTGAGCGAAAAGACGCGGAATACCGCGTCTTTTTTAATTTGCGGATTGCGGTGACGCGGCGTTATCCAGATAAAGCGTCTGGCTTGGAAACGCAAAATCTGCGCCGTTCGCCTGAACAATGTCGATAATCTTCAGATAAACATCCTGCTGAACCGCAAGCCAGGCTTCCCATTCGGTGGTTTTGCTAAAGCAATAGACCATGATATTCAGCGATGATTCGCCGAATTCATTGAAATAGACCAGCAGCGTCTGGCGCTGATCGATATCAGGGTGGTTTTGCAGCATCGTTCTGACCGCATCAACAATAACACCTGTTTTACTGGCATCCTGATAACGTAACCCGATCACCGTTTTAATGCGTCGGTTGGTCATCCTGCCGGGATTCTCCACGCTAATGGAGGAGAAAATCGAATTCGGCACATATAAAGGGCGGTGGTCGAAGGTGTTAATTTTGGTCATTCGCCAGCCGATTTCAGTCACGGTGCCTTCAATATTTCTGTCCGGGGAACGGACCCAGTCGCCAATGCTAAAGGGGCGATCAAAATAGAGCATAATCCCCGAGAAAAAGTTGCTCAGAATGTCCTTACCCGCCATCCCAACAGCGATGCCGCCAATGCCGCCAAAAGTCAGCAACCCGGACAGACTCATGCCAAAGTGTTCGCCATAGAGTAAAACGATGGCAATAATAATGGTGATCTTAATAATGCGAGACAGGATCTTCGCACTGGTGACGTCTCTGCCTTTACCGATCTGTGATTTTTCAAAGCGGTTGATGAGTAAAAACAGTTTTATTGTCAGAATCAGCGCAATCAGAGATGTGCAGATAAAATCGACGGCATTTGGAGAGATGAATTTCAGATCGTAGTTTTCAATAACATTATTGGCGATACTGCCCAGCGTGCCGATGATAAGGGCATAAACGAAGAACTGTACGGCATGAAATATAAATCCTTTTCTTCTTTTCTCGCCACGACGAAACACAATACTCATCAGAAGTAAGGCGGCGCCACTGCCAAAAATTATTGCCAGATTAAACGCGTTTTTGAAAAAAAATTCTGCAATCATTTTGGTCTGTCACTACCCCGTATGGTTGATATAACGCTAAAAGATCCTGAGGTGCAGATATTTTATCCGCTTCGAATGCGCTGGTCATTGATCAAAAAGAATAAGACGTAGCGCATTTTCAGGCAGGGACGCGCGATGTGAATATTATGTCACTACTTGTGTGGCAGACAACGGGGGATTGTCATGGTATTGTTACGCGCAAGTAACAGAGCTTTCATCTGCAAAAGGACGATACCATGATTATGACAAAGCTGAAGACAGCAAAGGGGAAGAAATTTCTGTTGGGCCTGCTGGCGGTGTTTATTATTGCGGCATCAGTGGTTACGCGGGCGACTATCGGCGGCGTGATCGAACAGTATGATATTCCGTTGTCTGAGTGGACAACCTCGATGTATTTCATCCAGTCATCAATGATTTGCGTCTACAGTCTGGTTTTCACCATTCTGCTGGCCATTCCGCTGGGGATCTATTTCCTCGGTGGTGAGGACAAACAGTAACGTGAGTGAGCGGCTTCGCCGGGTAGGCATAAGCGCTACCCGGCACGAAAATAGGCTTAATCGTCTTCTTCGTCGTCCAGTTCGACCGGTGTCTGATACTGATCGGGTTTAATGACGAGCAGATCGCAGCGCAAATGGTCGATAACCTGTTCCGCCGTATTGCCCAGGAAGGCCGCAGATATCCCGGTACGACCAACCGTACCCAGTACAACGATACCCGCCTGTAGGTGCTCGGCTAAATCCGGGATAACCTCTTCAGGCAACCCTTTTTCAACATGCGTCACTTTCTCATCAATGCTGAATTTCTGCCGTAGCGCCTTCATCGCCAGCAAATGCTGACCGCGAATCGCGTCGTTGTAAACGCTCGGATCAAATTCAGGCAGTTCGATTGCGATATTGATGGGTGTCACGGGGTAGGCGCCAACCAGATGGACTTCGGTGTGGTTCACCTGTTCTGCGAGTTGTAGCGTTTCTTTGACCAGCTTTTCATTCAGCGCATTGTGATAAGGTTCTTCGCTCGCCAGGTTCACGGCCACCAGCGCTTTACCGCCTTCAGGCCACGGTTGGTCCTTGACCATCCATACCGGGCTTGGGCATTTACGCAACAAATGCCAGTCAGTCGGCGTAAAGATTACCGCTTCCAGGCGGTCATGCTGGTGCGCCATTTTGAGCACCAGATCGTGATCGTCGCTGATCACTTCTTGGATAATGGCTTCAAAGGGACGGTTGTGCCAGACCACTTTTATCTCAACGGGAACACCTGCTTCGATGTAGTATTTCGCTTGTTCGCGTATCCAGGCTGTTCGCTGGCTGATGACACCCTGACGCATCGCGGTACGCTCATCAGGCGAGAGCAGGGTAGTCATTTCATAGGAAAAATCATAGATCGGCAAAAAGGCTTTAATTTTGCCACCAATCCGTTGATGCAAATAAACAGCGCGTCGTAATGCGGGTTGATCGTCCTGGTTTGGGTCGATGACCACCAGCATATTTTGATACATAGCCATACAGGGTCTCCTTACAACTGTCACCGCAGTTTGTAATTAAAAGAGTAACCCATATATGTTGAATGAAACAGGGGGGAACCTTCTGCCAGATCAATAAATCAGGAAAATTTGCTGTTCTATAGGGCAGTGTATTGAATGTAAACAATTTCTATCAGTAAAATCAGACTTCCGGGGCATACCTGGGGTAAATAGCGGCTTAGTAGAGTCTGTAATTAAATCTGTTTGATTCATGAATGCCGCCATAGCGGCATTCTTATCGTTAGTGGGAACCAAGACGGATCAGTTCAACGGGTTCGAACTGGCCTTCACAGCCTTCCACTTCGACGGTTTTGTTGCGGCGTAACTGGGCTGGAGTTAACCCGTTAGAATGTATGGCAACGATTTTACCCGTTCTGCCCGTCCCATTAATCATAACCCGACTGCCATTAGTAATAGGATTATGGTTACGATCATAAGTGATCATGGTTATTTCTCCTCTTAATATCTGGGTATCAAAAAATTCGCTTAACAATCCGGGCCGCAGTCCAGAAGCGAACGTAATATAAATACACCTTTGCCATAATCTTTTTTTGTTTTTGATCAAGGTCACACTTTTTCTATACTCACCAAACCGCTGACGACGGGGTTTACGCACGATGCAGGACCCTGGTGCGGCTGACTGTTATTTTTTTCCTGAAGCTGAAAACATAACTACAGTACCTTTAACCGTAGTTTTAACATCCTCGAAGTACTCGGACAGTATTTGCGTTAAGCCCGCCTCTGAATCTCCGGTATTTGAGAAAATGCCTTTCCGGTTGTAAATGCGCATCAGTTTTTGACCGAAAGTATTGTGCTTAACGCCATCACCAAGAATGGTAGCGCCGTAAAGAGTGCCATTGTCGGTTAAAGCCTGCGCGGCATTCTGTATTACACATCCTTTTGCAGACATATCTCCAGGCAGGCAGTGAAGAAGGTAAAACATGGAGATGGAGTCAAATTGATTATGCAAGGTTTTTGGGTAAGGCTCGAAAACATCATGGGTAATTTTGCTCTGAATTTTCGTTTCTCCAGCCCTTGTTGATGCTGCGCTCAAGCTTGCTTCGTTCAAATCCATTAGCGATATTAAACGGCTTTCAGGAGCGTGAGTGAGGTAATATCCGGTTCCTACACCAATATCCAGATGTTTTTTCCCTAAATGTCGGAGGAAGTGTGGAAGAAGGTATTCCTTAGTGGGGCACCCCCATGCAAGCCGATTTGATACCCTCAAGACCCACCAGTCATAAAGTTTTAGTGTGAGGGGGGTGTAAACTTTAGATCCGTTATCTGTGTTTCTATTCATTAATTCCACCTGTTTATAGTTTTCGGGGGGAATTAAATCAATAATCATTATAAATGACAAGGTGTTAGGGTTGCCGCAGTTGCGTCGTATGCAAGAACGCAACTGCGGCCAGCTGGCGATCGTTCGATAGTGCGAATATAGAACGGTTGCCAGCCGCTGCGGATTGTACTTTTCCGGCATGATGAATCAATGTGGTTAATCCGAAAACGGCCTGGCAGGGCGTAAACCATGCCAGTGGTGTCCAACTGGAGTGATGGCTACGTATTTGAGATTTCTTTAGCTTATTGACGTGGTGTGATTCCTTCTGTCAAACCAATAAATCAGGAAAATTTAATGATTTAACAGAAGGATAACTGACTTATTTGCGGAAAGATTAAGCAACGTTGCGAGTATGACCAGCAAGCACTGCGAGCGCATCGCTGTTTTCGATGGTGATGTATTTACCTTTCACCGCCAGCATACCGCTTTTCTGGAAACGACCCAGCAGACGGCTGATCGTTTCGACCGTTAAGCCAAGGTAGTTACCGATATCGCCACGGGTCATCGTCAGGCGGAATTCACGCGGAGAGAAACCGCGCTGGGCAAAACGACGGGACAGATTGTAGATAAAGGCTGCCAGACGTTCTTCCGCATTTTTCTTCGACAGCAACAGGATCATATCCTGATCGCCTTTGATCTCGCCGCTCATCAGACGCATCATCTGTTGACGTAGGTTAGGCATCTTACCGGAGAGATCGTCCAGAGTCTCAAACGGGATTTCACATACCATTGAGGTTTCCAGCGCCTGGGCAAAGCTCGGGTGGTGCCCGCTGCCAATCGCGTCAAAGCCGACCAGGTCGCCCGCTAAATGAAAACCAGTGATTTGCTCGTCGCCCTGCTCGGTAATGGTGTAGCTTTTAATCGTACCGGAGCGGATAGCATAGAGCGATTTCAGTTCATCACCTGCTTTAAACAGCGTTTGCCCTTTCTGAATAGGCTTTTTACGCTCGATAATATTATCAAGCTGATCAAGCTCATGTTCGTTAAGTGTGAACGGGATGCAAAGCTGGCTGATACTGCAAT
>OKVM01000136.1_pt1 | contig 45557 bp, 70 predicted proteins | sample 1606841 | NCBI WGS metagenome assembly OKVM01 (sample SAMN03281010, study PRJEB24777) | human gut metagenome | isolation source: fecal sample PR157 from 1 month old male Malay infant, caesarean delivered... | reverse complement strand
AGTCTAAAAACTAGTATTAAGACTATCACTTATTTAAGTGATATTGGTTGTCTGGAGATTCAGGGGGCCAGTCTATCACCCTCTACCTCAACCCGCTCTAACCAGCGGAAGAAGCCTATCTCCTTAGCAATGGCACTGGCCGCAGACAACTCATCCTCGGTCAATGGGCGCACCTCTGTCTTCATACGAGCATCGGAGGTCTGTATAGTGCCGTTGGTAGCCCATATTGCAGTACAGCGCGAGACGGGACCGCCTATAGCATAGACATTATCGAATGCTGGAGAGAACGAGCCATCTGAGGTGAATTGCCAGCGGTCAACCCTTTTTGTAGAACCCTGCTGAGTAGTAGCGATAGTAATTCCGCACTGATTGTTTGTCGTAGACCAGCCAGTCGACGCTTGAATCCGCATACCGGCAGCGGCATTGGTAAAACTAGTGCCATTGTGACCAGTGAATGACACCCACATGTTATCACCTGGCTGTGTGGCACCTTTACTCCCTTCAGCTGTGCCATCAAAAGCCACACCTCGAATGTTTATGTTTGCAGTATTTCCATTTCGGGGAGTTAACAAGATTAACTCGTTGGCCGTGTTGTTAATTTGCTTAAAACCACGCCCATCCAGACCCTCAAGCCCTCCGAAACCACCAAATTTTGATAGGGAATACAAACCCATCGGCACGTCATAACCTGCGTATAAATCGCCGTTGTTACTTGTGGCAAATGTTTGACGACGGTTGTTAACAGTCGCATTAAGCGGGGTCGTTAATAACCGGAACCACCCACCGTGGTTTGTTGGGGAGGATGTACCGTCCATAAGAAAGTGCTGAGACACGTTAGAGTGGTCTGTATAGGTACTACCTGTCCACGGCCGAGAACCATACCCACCTATAAGCGCACCGTTACCAATGCCAGAGCTATCTGCTGGTCTTGCATAGTTGTGGAATACAGCGGTCCCACCACCAATATTAGCTATACCAAAACTAGCCTCAACAGGGTCGTTAGACACGTATATAACACCATTACCATGGCCCTCTGTTGCGTTAGTACCACGCAAAGTCAGATTAGGAGACAGCCCAGACAGGGACGTTATATCGCTGTTAGCACCGGCACCTGCTTTCCCGTTAAGTGTTGTTACTATTCCACCCCAGGCGGGCCCGGTGTAAGAACTGCCATCCGGCAGTTTAACCGTGATATTCCCCGTACCGCTGTAAACCTGCTGCCAGTTCTGTTTGTCGTAATTCAGTCCACGCAGCGCTTCTGCACTTTGTGCCACCAGTGCGGCAGTAACCATGTTCAGCGCCACGCGGGGAACGGCTGACCAGGCAGAGCCGGATTGCGTTGGCCCGGTAAAGTTGCTGACCAGCGTCAGTTGGGTATTACTGTCGACCGTTTTCACCGGCAGCGTGTAGGGCACACCGCCCACAGTCGAAACAATAAAATCACCTCCGGCGAGTTCGGTTGCAAATGAGGTTCCGGAACCGCCAACAATAGCGGACCCGTTTGTCAGGGTGATAGTTCCTGCAGACATATGCGCTCCTTTCGGGCAATAAAAAACCTCGCCGGAGCGAGGTCAAATTTTTGAGGATAAAAACCCTTTTGTGTTTGAGAAAAAACACATCATTAGATTAAAATTCACCCATAACAACAAAAGGGAATTACATGAAAACTCGTCTTTTACTCACAGCCATTACATTTTTTATGTTTGGCTGCTCTGGCCATGAAAAAGAATATAATTTCAAAATGGATTACCCAGTAGATGCTGCACGCTTATCACTTGGTGGTGATATTCACGTCAACATCGACTGTGTAAAAAGGAAAGTTAACGTTATTTCTGATAGCAGCAATGGTATTTTTAGCCGCCATGTTAATAAGCGACTGAGTAACATTTGCTATAAGAAAGCAGATAATTTTGATGTCGTGTACCGGTTCGAGCCATCAAAGGGGGTTAAGCAAAACATGATCGCCACGCATTACCCCCGCGTTCCACCTGCATCAAATACCGACAAACTGAGCGATGGGGATTCGTAACCCACGCCCCTGAAGTGTCTGGCTCCAGCTACGCTGATTTTTTGAGATGTATCGGCCCTGCAGCTGCGAGCCAGTCCACTTCAGAGCAATGCCTGAGTAACCCGTTACCCCTCCATCATCACTGAGGTTTCCTGGGCAGTTATTCACCAGAATCCAAGGGGTAAAGCTGAGGTTTAACACAAAGGTATTGTTCTGCAGGTCATAGTTCGCCGGCACGTCAAAGAAGCCAACAACTCGGGGCATTTTCGATGCTGATGCTGCGCTCCAGATGAGGTTCCCGGCACTATCGAAAACATCCAGATAACCGCTCTGCATTCCGATGTTTCTCGTCGTGCGGATCATGCTTCCTGCATTATCTTCAAGAAGCTCAGCTCCTGGTAAACCATATTTGTTTACATCCAGTTTAAGCCACCGCAATGTTCCGTCATTCCAGAATTGTTGCTGGGTGTAACCCAGCGTACTTCCGTCACCGAACGGGCTATCCACGCGGTAAAACCCTTTATCCGTAACAGCGCCCAGCGAGCGCTGATCAAAAAAAAGGGTGGACCTGTTTTGTGAGTCAACGAGCAATTTTCCGGCACTGTTGTAAACTTCGAATCCGCTCATTGAAAGTTATAAACCTCAACTGTGAAAGTGAATGCTGGACTACCAGTGATCGGTAAATAGAATGCAGTGAAGCCGCCATTAAAAGCGCGGCAGTAATATTCATTCGCAGTTACTCCCGTCGTTACAATAGTTATAAATGAGCCATCCTGAGTTATACCAGAAAAGTAAACGTCTTTAACCGTTTCTCCGGCAGCAAACGTCACAGAAGTGCTCCCTATATACCTGATTGCATAATCAGTGAGATCTACAGCAATACGCCCTGCACTATCCCAACATTGTAAACCCTGTGGCATTACCATAGCCCCATTCTGACGCGCAGCACGTTGTTGCTGTCGTAAATCTGAATAAGAGTGCTGGATATCAACATTCTCCCCCCTCCAGCTACGCCGTTAATTTCGAACGTCCCGCTTTTATCAATTCGCCATCCCTGAGACCCTGCAACATAATTGTTGGACTGGATGAAGTTGCCGATTTTGGCGTTATCAACACTCCCGTCCTGAATGAAAGCAGATCTGATAAATACTTGGCCGTTATAGACGAAGAAAGCAGCTTGATAATTCCCAGGATCACTCCCCGAGTAAATACCGAATTTGTCAGCAGCAAAAACTACTGTGGATTTGTAGGACCCGCCAGATGGCTCAATGGACATTCCAAAGCCGGTATTATACTTCACACCATTGCGAATAACACCAAGGTTCAGGGTGTATGATGCTTTCCCAGTACCGTTGTTTGTCACCTCAGCGTCTAGCTTCTGGTTAATCGCTGCTGTCACGTCTCCAAACTGAGCCTGAACATACGTATTGAGCGAAGCGATAGCGTTCTTGTTATCACTAATAGCTGTTTGTTGTTCAAGAATTTGAGAATTAACTCCATCAAACTGAGACTTGACACTAGTAGTAAGCTGAGCAAGAGCACTGTCTACCGTGGCAATTGTTGTTCTAACTGTTAATATCTCAGCATTTACTTCACCCAATTGCTGGAATTGACGTTCTACTGTACCATTATTCGCTAATGCGTTTTGTAGAATACCTTCAAGGTTAGTATCAACACCCTCCTGAACATTTTTAAACGCGTCTGACTCGCGTATCTGCTCATCAATGAGATCTATCATTCCAGGGATATCAGATGACGCCTGGCCTGACACCTCAACGAATTCAGATACCCCGAAAGCATTCCTAGTTCGGACATAAACGTAATACGTTTTATCTGCTTGTAGGCCGTGAAGGGTCCACTGGTTAGAGCGCCCAAGGAACTGAGTCTGGTCTTCAATGTCTGCCGGATTGACGACCTGATTTTGTCCGGAGTACCAGAATTCAAACGAGGTGTCTGTCGTTGCTGTAATGCGCATAACGGGAACCAGGTCAGCAGAAAACAGGCCGGGCGTCCAGATAATGCTGGATGGTGCAGGTGGCGCACCGATAATCATACTGATCTGCGTTTCAACACCTTTCATCCCGTTTTCATTGCGGCCACGAACACCCAGCGTGTAGCTACCGGCGGCCAGCCCATAAAACTCATACCGGAACTGGTCTGTTTCGTACTGAGAAACCACTTTCCCATCACCCGAGTAGACATAAAGTTCGAAAACAAGCTTTTTGGTCGTCGTAGCTGTTTCCCATGTCGCCATAACCTGTACCGTTTCCGAATTGGTGTTAATAATCCGCAGGTTTTCAACGTTCGGAACGCGGTAGCCATTAAGCGTGTCGTTAGGAATTTCGAACACTGCGCCTTCATCCACAATGGCCTGTTTATTCGGATCATGCTGTGACGCAGTAATACTGTATACGGAATTGTTTTCTGTCTCTGCGACGCTGAGGATACGAAATAACCGAGTTGAGACGTTGCTGGTAGAGATAGCAAACACTGTTCCATCCCGCACCCATGATGGAGTCGTCTTCAGGGTTACCACGTTGTTAGCAACGCCATCAATCACGTACTTCACGAACTTACCGCTGCTCCCCATGATAGACATGGTATCGCCGCCAGCTATAAGCGATGATTCGACAGCATCAACGGTAATTTTATTGCCTGAATGTGACATAATTCTGCCGCCGAGCCGCGCGCCAGCATAGTTGTTGTCCATGACTTCAACGATATCACCCGGCGTGAAGTGGATGGCATCCCGAGCCATCTGGAAAGACAGTCTGCTGCTTTCACGCTTTGCTGTTTCCAGCAACCATTTACCGGCTCGCCATGCCTGGCCGCGTGAGGTACAGCCGAACGCCTCAAGGGTGGTTTCGTTGTAGTTCCCGCGGGCGATCATATCATCGTCGGAAACATACTCTTTTACCTGCTCCCAGCCGTTATCCGGGTCAGTCCAGGACACAACAACGGCATTGTATTTCTCTGAACGCTTCACGGAGCTGCGCTTAAACTCGCCATCAACTACGTTAGCATTCGTGATTGTCGCAATTGGGTCTTGTGGCGCGTCCAGCATTACTGAAAGACGCATACCGTCCCACAATGCAATTCCACGGAACATACTCGCTATCTTGTCGAGAATGTCACGCGCACTCGCCTGCTCGGTAATATAGGCATTCAGCGTCATCCTTGGTTCCTGCCCGCCGTAGCCATCATTAACAAGCTGATCGCAATACCGTGAGAGAACATAGAGTGCGCCATCGTCAACATCGATGTATCCGGCGCGTTTCGCCAGGCCAAATCGGGTATTTTTCGCCAGTTCACGGAACAGCCAGGCGGGATTATTAGTCCAGGCTTTTTTAAATCCGCCAGTCCACAGCCCAGAGTAGGTGCGCGTCAGTGGATTATAGTTGTCAGGAACGTCAACAATCAGGCCGCGAAGATGATATGTGCGACTCGGGGTATCGGTGTACTGGTCACGGTCGATAACTGCACCCGCAATAGCGGAGAACGGATAGTTCAGGTTATCGTCGGTGATCTCGCTGTAGCTGTTCCAGATGGTACCGTTTGACAGCAAATCACTGGTGCTGTCCGGCGTAATTCGACGCACTCGGATATCGAACGGTTTAGTTTCCGGCGCGTCAATCAGGTGCGCCTCAAGATACTCACCGGATATTTTACCTGTAATTGTGACGGTCTTTACTATTGCCCACCCGCTAGCTCCAGTTCTGGTCTCCAGAACCAAAGTGACTGAAGTGTTCTTCTGGTTCCCCTTTTTGTCCTGCTCTACCAGTCCGGTGACACCAACGTTGAAACGAACTCGGGTTACATCCTGATCCGTAATGGTGCGTACCAGCGGGGTATCGTAAGTGACCTCAGTGTTAACAATGGTCGTCGCTTCGATTGCAGAGAAACCGTTGATTGGCGACTGCGTTTCAGAACCCGGCCTCCATGCCACGCTGACTCCGTTAACGCTGACGTTTCCGTTGGCGTCAGTAACCGGCGTTTTGTTCAATTTGAATGAAGACAGATGTGACTGATCAATCGGTCCGTAAATCGGACCCTCACTGATAAGGTCAAGCACCCGGTAAAATTGTTTTGACTTGAGGTTATCGTCGAGGAGTTTCGGGGTTGATGCTTTACCGCCGCCTGAAGACATAGCGCCACCTTAGCTAATTGATTCTGTCCAGTCCTGGTTGTTACTTGTGTCAATACCGAGAGAAATGACGTTCGAACCGACTTCCATTTCCCCGAGAAGGATTGGCACCGGACGCCCTTGCCCGACACGGTTTTCCGCACTGGTAAATGAGTTGTTCGTTAGCGTGTTTGTCTCAGCCGCTTCCGCTGACGTTTTGGTTTTCATGTTGCGTGACATGTAGACCGAGTACGCAATTGACGCCACGCTGACGGCAACCGCAATCCATGCCGCAGCAGCGGCAGTGAGAGCGCCTTCAACTACCGGCACAAACAGGACTACAGAACCATCTTTCAGGTGGCGATCCAGATGCCATTGCATAGCCGATGTCTCAACATCCTCACCCGCTATTCGGATCCGAAGTTTTGTATTGAGGAATGCTTTTTTGAATTCGTGATTCTGGGCAAGAAGCAGACGCAGTCCCTGCGCCGGCGTGTCTACGTTCAGAGAGATTTGGCGGTAAAATCGGCGTAAATTGCCCGCAAATTTAAAGATGAGCACTGTTCATGTCTCCATATGGAATGCGTCTGCTTGATGTATGCCGGTCGCATTTGTTCTCGTCTGCTGAGGTGTCCGGCATGGTCATGGTGAAGCACCAGGTTGTCATGAAGGAGAATCATTGAGTGGCATGGGTCGGCGCCGGAGAATGGCTGCCTGATAATGACGTCGCCTGGCCTGGCATCCTGCATAGATACCTGATAGAACCCGTTGTCCGGCATGTTAGCCAGATAGAGATTCTCTCCCCGCAGCCACCATCCGTTAGTGCGCTCAAAATCAGGCAGGTCGATTCCGCAAAGGTGGTATGCGTCCCGAAAGAGCGTGTAGCAGTCCATGATGCCGTGCTCGAACTTGCGCCCCAGCAGGTGTGGCACAGGCCTGTATTTCCTGAGCTCTCCGTCAGATGCCAGCCACCATGACAGACCGGTCATAACCTGCGTCTGCCGGTCAGCACCTGAAAGCGCTGGCTGGCTTTGCGGGTGCGAATGGAAGACCGCTGTAATCTCCCCTTCTTCCTCCGCCGCAAGCCAGTCATCGTCACTTATGCGGAAATGATGCCATGGCTCTGGATGCACATTCCGACAGCGAAACACTCGCTCGTCGTTCAGGATTAGCGCGCACACTTCATCCTGCGACGATGCCGCATAATCGAGTAATTCTTGCATCAGGAGACCTTTTGAGAGCCGGGGAAACTGCTGATTGGCATTGGTTCCGGTCGCGGATAACGGAAGCGGCAGCCGCTACGACGGTGGGAACATTTGTCCTTCGCGGGGTCGGTGGTTGGGTTGTCGCGTTCATCTGCAACAGGCGGCCCGTCATACCCGCACCCCACGCCGCGATACTGCCACTGGCAAACGTCGGCGAGAATGGTGCGGGCCGGGATAATGGCGTTATCGCAGTCAATCGGTGTCGCCAGCGTGTATGTCACCTGCTCGAAAGTCTCCTCTGTCATCTCCTCGACAACGTAGCGGGACACCGCCTCTTGTGTCGGATCGGCGTCAGGGTTCCCGTTCGGGAAATTTACCGCGTCCAGGTGCTTCACCGGAACCTGTCTTCGGGTGATCACCACCCCAAGCATGTCGTCGAAGTCATGGTTTATGCCCGTCAGTAGACCGGTAACGTTCGCCACTGCCATTGACGGGCGGGCGTATGTGCCTTCGTTCTTTGACTCGAAACCTTCAACTGCTATCGGGTAAGCCTGATACTGGTTTCCCTTCCAGATCACATTACCGTAATAGCCATTAGTACCCGAATGGAAGCGGATAAGGTCCCCGCCATATGGCTGGAGGTCTGCTTCGAAAAGGTCAATGAAAGCGCCTACTCCGGCATCGACGCTATCAATAATCATATTGGATGGTATGTCGCGCACGGCAAACTCCTATAAAAAAGCCACCAAGAGGTGGCTTATCGCGGTACCTGCTCAAACGTTGCCGTCAGTTCGAATAGCGGCCCCATCTTCGTTAAACTCCATGAGCGGCAGACAAACAACTTCCTGACTCCAGTATCAGATGGCGTCCAATAGAACGCTTCAACGGCCATTCGCGCTATAAGGAAAGCATTGGCCTCCTTAGCCGCATTTGGCCGATTGCAGCTCCCGTCTACTCCCTTAAACGTCAGAGAGTATTTATCCATTAGCGGGTTGATGCCCTTGGTCTGTCGCTGCTCGTAACCATCGCCGAGTTTGACGACGGCTACGTTAGGCGTTCGCTCGACGCTGTAGCCCTTCTGCGGTGTCCATGAGAATGTTTCTGGCATGGATTGCTCCCAATAAAAAACCCGCCGGAGCGGGTCTACGTGCATTGCGATAGAGAATCAGAATTCCCCAGCAAGCTCTTTAAGTTGCTTTTTAGCTTCTTCGAATACACGACTTTCAATAACTGCAAGAGAAGCATTCTTATCCAGAGGAATATGAACATTAACTGAAATACTTTTCAGATGCGTTTCATAATGAAAAACGACCCTTGCGATAATCCCGGAACCATTGTCATTATCAAATGCTGTAATATCTTCGATATGGTAATCCATCTCATTCTCCTTTTAATTTGCCCATCAGATATATGCACATTAACGGCTTTTTTCAAGCATCCCATTTGGACGCTGCTCATTTCTGATGGCGCGTAATGCGGCGTTGTACGCCACCTTGTCAAACTGTTTGACCGTTTCCGGGCTGTTGGGACTTCCATCGAAGTGATAGTGATTCTCCTGGTGGATTGTCACATCTCCACCGCCCCCACCACTGCGCATATCCCGGTTGCTAATCACCCTACCGTTGTCACCGGGAATCATGTACTGGCTGCCGTTGTTAGCCTGGTAGATTTCCGGCTTCCCACCCTCGCCCACGCGGTACATAGAATTGGCGTTGACCGGGCCGCCGTGCTCGCGGGCACCGGCTACAGCTAACCCCTTAGCAGACAGAATGGAGGCCGCATAGGCCGATTGACCAACAGCAGCGGCGCTGCCGTAGGTGGCGATTGACGCACTCATAGCAGCAGGAGCCCATGCTGACGCGGCAGCAGTTGCCTGCGCCATGGTGGAAGCCAGAGAGGCCGCCGCCGCTGCCTGCCCCATCACCTGGTTTTTAACCCACTGCATCCCCATTTCTACAAGGCTACTGATCACACTGTTGATGATGGTCGAGCCGACGTTAGCCATCGCCTCCTGTAGGCTCTGGGTGCCGTCGATGAGTCCAGTTAGTGCATTGGTTGCCCCGCTCTGCAGGCCTTCCAGTGAGGTAGCCAGCAGTTCATTACCAGTGCTCTGATTACGGTAAATCTCCCACTGGGCGGCGATGCGCGCCTGCTCGTACTCTGTATTCGCTGCATTCATCAGCTCAAGGCCGCGCTGGGTTATCTGACCCTTTTGCGTTTCGAACTGCTGGATCAGTGCTAGTTGCTGCGCGTGCTGGTTTGCCAATTGCTGAACGGGGTCAACCTCACCTTTGGCGGCCTGCTCCGGAGACACCACCTGCTGCGCTCGGATTTTTGCGAGGTTGATTTGGTGTTGCTGGGTCAGCTTTTCAGTGGAGGAGTTGTATTCCTTAAGGTCAATTTTCCCAGCGGTTAATGCCGCCTTCAGATTCTGCATGGATTCGGCGTAAGATTTATTCTCCGCCTGCTCTGGCATTGCCTTGAGCGCTTCCGTCACTCCTTTAGCGGCAGCGGCAGCATCCCACGCCTTTGCCTTATATTCACCTGCTAGTTTTATTTGCTCTTGAGTTGCGCCTTTTCCGAGTGACTGCTGAGCGGTAAGAATGGCATGCTCGCGGCTTAGCTCTTGTGTAGAGCCAGCGGCCAGTTCAGCCTGCTGCCTCAGGTTTTCCAGTTTTTGGGCAATGGATTCGGCCTGAGATGCACCTTTTTTCTGCTCAGACTGTAACGTCTTCTGCGCTTGGGTGTTGCGGTACGTCGCAGCAGCATCTGATTCCATCTGTTGGGTATGCGGATCGTCTTTGGCAAATCCTGCATCCTCAGCAGCATATTGAGCCTGAAGCTTTGCGCGTGCTTCACCCTGCAATTTAGATAACGCCAGATTGCGCTCGGACTGCTTGATGAGGTTTTTTTGGCCAGCGGTGAGATTATCCATCTCAAGGTTCATACCGGCCAAGTTGACTTTTGCCATCCCAGCCGCACCAACTAATTCCGTTAGTGGTTTCAAAAACTCGATAATCGCGTTAGTTCCGCTATCTGATGAGCTTTTGGTGTTTTGTAATTCTATGACCAATCTTTGAAGTGCTTCTGTGGATTTGGTCCGCTGCACTTCATCCATTTGCTTTACAAGTTTAAAGGCAGCTTGCTCAGAGATTGCGAACTTACTCGCAACCGAGCCAACGGTATTGCCAATGCTACTCGCTGTAGCCTGAAAGGCCTGTCCAGCGCCATAAGCCTGCTTCATTGCCTCGGTGTAGTCATCAGTGGTGATATTCAGCGAGGCAAGTCGATCACTGAACCCCTTAATTGATGCATAGCCACCTGAAAAAGCGCTGAGAGCTTTATCGCCGAAATCAATTACCGAAGCTGCTGCATCACCAATAGCCTTCGGGATCTTTGAAACAGCTGAGTTGTATTCAATGATGGCTTGATTGCGGAGAATGGTCGCTGCTTCTGCGTTAGTTTTAGCGAGCATTGCGTACTTATCTGACAGCGCAGCCACACCATTTTGCGAAATAGTAATGACCTTATCCATCGCCTCGGCCGCATCTTTCAGCGCATCCATAGCGTTCTTTCCGCCATTCAGCGAGGTTATCAGCACACCTGCAAGCACAGATCCTAGAGCTATAACTGAGCCAATTACTGCTCCACCCGGACCAAATGCGCCTGCAAGTTGTGAGCCTTGCTGCGCAAACGCAACCAGCGCAGACTGGCCGCCCTGAACCTGAATGATGAAGTCCTGAACCTGATAACCAGCCTGCTGCATGCTGGACTTCCAGCTGCCAGTGCCTTTTGCGCCATTTTCAACGCCAGTCTTCATGTCATATAAGCGACCAGTAAGCTCGCCGATCTTCTGCTTCTCTTCGTCGGTGGCTTTCGACCCAGCTCGGAGCTGTGCAGCCAGGACTGCGGCACTGCGCGCACCGTTTTCCTGCGCCTCATCGAGGACCGCCAGTTGATTGCCCAGAGCCTCAATAATCGAATCAGCCCTGCTAAATTCATTGCTGGCCCCACCGGCGCCACTGCGGGCCTCAACCATTGCCCTGGCGATGCCGCTGACGCTGGTATTCAACTTTTTAAGCTGGTTATCCATGGAACTGGCATAGCCAGCCAGCTCAGTAAATGCAGCGCCGGTTTGCGAGGTGCTCTGATCGAGGCTGTCCATACCCTTGCCAGACTGCTGAGCAGCGGAATCCAGTTTTCCCAGCGCATCTACGGCCTGCTTGCCCCCCTGAAGCAATGGTTCAATATCAGCACTCACCGTGTAAACGATGCTCCCAGCGTCTTTCTCACCTGCCATAGTGTTCTCCGGGCAATAAAAAACCCCGCCGAAGCGAGGTTTGAGGGTGTAATGGTTAGTTGAATTATTGCATTATAATGAACTTTTCTTATCACTATCTATTTCAGCTTCGCAAACTGAATTGTTTGAGAATGTATACTGTAGGAATACATAACCAGACGAGGAATTGTTAGCTCTAACATCCATTCCAACTTCGCTAATTTCATTTTTTTCCATAACTTCATTTTTCCCCTTCCATTCCATCATTAATACTCGCTCTCCCTTAACCAGACCCATCATCCAATCATTAGGATCTTTCCAAATAGAACCAGACAGAAGGAAGTCTGTCTTTTTACCGTCACCATATATTGATTTTAGTGTATTTGATATTTCATCAAACTTAGATTTTAATGCAAAACCATAAGAGTCAGAATTTATATCTTTGCCTAGTGCTCGTATCTGGCACAGGCCAGCTTTAGGTGAAATTAATAACCCAAAACTTTCAAAGTCCGGATTTTTCTTGGGTGTGGCACTTAACATGTATAAATTAACTTTGCCATCAACCGGTTTCAAAACTTCACCAGTCATATCCTCGATGTTTTTCTTAGTCAACCCGGCCTGCAAACCGAACGGCCCATCTGCAGGTGGTAGCAGCGCACTGGAAGATGATTGACTAGTACTTGCTGCCGTGCCATCTATTTGATTACCACCAGCTATAGGCCCCGCTTTGATATCTGCTAATCCATATTTAGCCGAAAGATATCTTTGCTGCAATAAGGCGAGCGTTTGTTCTTGTGTCGCTATGGCCGCAGCCTTCATTGCGAGAACCAACCCTCCGCTATATTGCGATGCATCTTTTTTAGCGGAATCAATCTCCACCTTCAGCCCATCAATATCCTTTAGAATCGATGCTGCACTATTCAAATCAGGTTTTACGGCTGATATTACAGTTTCAATTTTAGCCCCTGATTCAATAGCATTGATTCTTTGTTGTAAAAGGGCTTTATTTGTTTCAAGAACTTCTAGTCTTGTTTTAATTAGCCCCTTAATTAAACCAGACGAGTACTTCTGATCTTCTGACTTCGCATCACTAATATCACTGACTACCTGCGATAATTCAACTTTCAGCCCGTCTACCTGTTGTTTCTGTTCCGGTGTAAGATCCTGAGGCCCACATCCAACCAAAAATAACGAGGAAACAAAACATGCAATTGCTATCTTTTTCATACCCATCCCTCTGTAAGTGTTCAGAACAATCCTACCCAGGAATAGCACAAGCGCAACGGCAAACGCTGATTTATTGATCTCAATCGACCGGCGACGAAAAAACCCGCAGTTAAGCGGGTTGGAATTACTCTCGGTTTAAACGGGGTTGTTAGGCCACGTCAGCACCATGGATCAGGTGGCGTAGCGCCTTCACGCCCTCAGCGTTGTAGCGGAACGCCTCAACCTGCTTGCTGGAGTGAGCCGACTTGTCCAGGAAGAACTTGCCGTGAAGCTCCGTTTTGAGGTTATTGGCATTGGCAATGCGCCCGATCTTCTGAGCAGACACCCCAAGCATCTCGCCAACCTCGCCAGCCGTATGGTAATGCTCCTCAATGACCGGAAGCGGAATGGCGTCATAACCGATCAGCGGATTAATCAGCGAGGCCGCCAGCGTCTGATGCGCCATTGGGTCAAGGCGCGGCAGCAGAGACATAATCTCACGGGCGTTGGCGATGTTCTTTTCCAGGGCCTGCGCTTTCAGCTGATCAGCTTTTGCCAGGCGGTACTCGGTGATGCCCGATTGGCTTTTCGGCATTGCCGGGATCGCCTGCATATCTTCCAGCTTATCGACCAGAGAGCGGCGAACAGCTTTAGATTCGCGCGCGGCCACGCGAAGAGCCTGCTTAATGGACATCGTAATGACTTCAATATCCTGACCATTCTTACGACCTACACTTTTTGTGTAGGTCTCGCCCTCAAGTTCATCAATCACCTTTTCAATGAACTTGTTATTACGGACAGCTGGTTCCCCACACTGCTTACGAGCGGCATTGACCATCTCCAGAAGATACTGGCTGTCAATAGTTTTTTCGGTGACAACAGAACCGTTAACTGCTAAATTCATCTTAGTCATAGACGTTCCTACACGTTGTTAGACCTCAGTGAACCGCCAGTCCTACCTGGCGGTTTTTCTTTTGCGCCATCCCATGCGCCCATCAGTGGATTCTCCCCTTTTTATTCCCGGCTGCACGTAACAAGCCACCGCGAATACTGTAAGAAATCGACTTTGCTTCTATGATTCGGCCAACAAGTTTGGTCGCAACAGGTGATGCCAGACTGCGAAGGGCTGGCTCAAGCTCGCCATGAAATATGTCCCAGACCTGGTCAAGCATGGCGCAGGCTGCATTTGCATTCTGAGCATACATTTCAAAGTCAAATCTCACCGGCACCGCTCCGTTTGCAACCTCACGATCTAGAATGTCAAGAACCCAGCGTCGGAACTCTTTTGCCTTTGGCGTTGAGGCAAACATTGCAACCAAGTGAGCGCCTCGCAGCGAGAAAAACCTCACAACCATCTCCACTGCGCCAGTTTTCCTAACGACCCTCTCCCTGAGGGTCGTTGACATATTGGCTGCAAATTCATCGCTGTAACGGCTATAAATTTGAGTAACCGCGTCGGTTTTCTTATAACCAAGAGCTTTAGCCAGATCAGATGATGAAAACCAAAGGTTTCCAGACCTTTCGACTGGATGAAGCTCCACGTCCTGGAATCGGAAATCAGATGTTGCTAAACTATTCATGTCAGTTACCTCGTACGTTTCTGGCAAATGGGGCTCAGGCAGTTACAGCTGTCTGGGCCCTAACTTTTTTGTAATTTCGCAAGTTCATGAAGCTGGTTGAGCGAATTGATAAAAGCTGCGGAGCTGGCCTCTTTTGCTTCTATTTCTTCCATTGAGAACGTAGTTTTAATTTCCATCCCCATTACCACAGCCAATGCCTCCTCAAAAGTGACGTTAAAAAACTCACCGTCACGCTCTTTCCCCTCCAAAAACGCCAACACTTTCTTCTCGTTTTCTTTGTAATTGATATGAGAAACACTTAACCAAAGATGATCCAGGGTGACTTCGGTAGAACGAAGCCCCCGCTGCAAGCTTTTCATTCTTGAAGCTGGCTCAGCAGTGCTGCCGATCTTGGTGTACCCATTCGATAACTTCAAAACATAGATATATCCACGCTCAAACTTGTTGGTCTTTGGTGCCTTTTGTCTGTTGATAAAACCCGCATAACCGACATAACTGGCTTCCATTTTCTCAAGCATTGTTGCGATCCTCCCGCAGGCTTTTGGCGAGACGCTGTACAATCGCTGAATTAATAGAAATACCATCCATCTCAGCCTGACGGCGAATATCCTCTTTCATACGCTCAGGCAGGCGAAGCTGAAAGCTGTCGTTCTTGCGTCCGGCATAAAGCAGATCTTGCATTTGCTATCCCCTTTGTCGTTAATGACATCATTTTGATGCCTGACACCATTATGATGTCATTGTGGATGATGTCAATATGATGCTACATTGTTTTTTGTGAAAACCCGATGAGCTGTTGAAATGACTGACAAAGAAAATCCAAACTTTATTGAGCGCTTTACGGTCAGAATGCCAGATGGAATGCGTGAAGCCATCGCTCTGAGGGCAAAGAAAAATGGCCGCTCGATGAACTCAGAGATCATCCAGATACTCCACGACTCTCTTGTAGGGAGCACCTTAAACATGGATGCCGAATTTCTTAAGGTGTTTAATGAGGTCACTCACTTGCAGCCTGAAACAATCGAAGAGTTTGACGCCGTAAATGAAAAGGTTGACTGGCTTATAGATAAGTTAATGGAAAAAATTGATCGGGAAAGCGCTAACGTCAGAGCTCTTCTTCAAGCCAAAAAAAATCTGTCCAATAAAAAGCCCACCTGAGTGGGCTACTTCGCCGCCGCCCGTCGTGCCGCCTGCTTCGCCAGGTATTCATCAGCAACTGCATCGTACTCGTCCCGCGTGAATCCCTTCTGATCAGGGTATTTCTGCGCCAGCATCAGCTGAAACTCGGTCATGGTCAGCGCTGCAGCTTCATCCCGACTTATGCCGAAGTGACTACGCGCCGCGCTGATGTAGTCGAAGGCCTTAAACTCATTCGTCGTTTCGCCTGACTCATGCCGCTGCAGGCGGCGCACACTGGCCTTACCAACAACGCCATGCTGCATAAGATGCTGAGCCAGCACGATGATGTCGTTCCTCGGCATCTGCCCTGGCCGGTAAACAACGTACCGGCTCCACCCTTTCCACTCACCTATCATCGGAGTGAGATCATCATCGCAGCATGCCTGCAGGATATGCATGCTCAGCGATAGAAGCCTTTCTGCGATGCGGTTCATCGAAGGCGATAGCCAGTCAGGAAATCGGCCAAGATTATCAGTACAGAGCTGGATGATGGCAGCGACATCACTACCGTGCACCGAGGCATACGCCTGAACAATATCCGCAGGCGTGCCAATCCGCGCCATAGCCATCAGGGATGGTCTCAACAGATAGTCTTTCCCGCCTTCACGGCCATCACTGATTGATAACTCACCAATATCGGTTAATGCGGTCATAGGCCTTCCAGTAAACAGTCATTATCAAGGGCAGCACGCCGCCCTTTGGAATGTCCGTTAGGTAACGGTAACCGTATGCACGGCCACAAAGTTTCCGTCTTCGGTGTTGATGATGATCTGCGCGCTGCCGGCGGCGACGCGGTTCACCGTGACGGTGGTGCCGGAGGCTGTAGCCGTGGCCTTGGTTGGATCGGTTGATGCAACTGTGAAATTCTTGTTGGTTGCATCAGTCGGGGCGATATTCACCGTAAACGTACTGGTGCCGCCAGCGGTACCGGTGCTGGTTGTCGGAGTAATCGTCACGCCAGTCACAGCAACCGCAGTGATTTCGTTCACTTCGATGGTGCTAGCGTCGCCGACTTTGAACTCAGTGGAGAACGTGACGATGTCGTTCGTGCCACCGTCAGAGCTCAGCGCCGTGATGTTCATGTAGCCGATGAATTCGACCGGGCCGTAGTCCATGCGCACCCAGATACCAGGCTGGCGCTTGGCCTTCAGCTCATCAGCGAAATACTTGATGAACTTGCCGACACCGTACTGATCCAGCTTGTCCTTCTTGCGCACTTCGCCCTCAAAGCTCAGGGTAAAGTCACTGTTGGTGATGATGGTCTCGACATAGCCGCCGCCGTCATCCGCATCAGAGGTAACCGAGTTCGGGTTGAAGTCGAAGCCCTTCGACGTACCAGCGGCCAGCGCCATCCACTCAGACTCAAGTGGCTTGACGTCCGGGCAGCCATCGGCGACTTCCAGCACGACCGCACCGCCGAACAGGCGCTCGTTCGAGTTCTGGCAATTAGCCATGTGAAACTCCTCTTTGACGTATAAAAAAGAAAACCCGCAGAAGCGGGTTATTTGGTTGGGGTGGCTATTCGCCGTAAGTGCAGGCGAACTGGAGTCGGAAGACTATTCGCCCTTCTTCAGTGAGCACCGGCGCGGGAATTGCGCCCATGTTCTGGATGTAGCCGACGCACTCGTCAGCCATGGGGTTTGCCTGAACGTAATCAACGATGCGCTGCACGGCATTGAGTGCGTCTTTGCGCTTGTCCTTCGCGCCGACGACGTCGACCAGGACGTGATACTCAGATCCGAGGTCAGTACGGATATTTGACCCACCGTTTGGTCTGAAGACGATTATGGCTTTAGCCAAGTCCTTCGGGTCGTCGTACATCAACTGCTGGACCGTGAAGCCGGTCGTTAGCCCGGCGTCGACGAACATGTTACGCACCCGCTCGTGCATCATAGGCGTCATAGCGAAAGCTCCTTACGCACAACATCATCTATCTCAGAGCGAGTATCCTCAAAACCTTTGGTGAGGAACTCTTTACGGGCGGTTGAGCGTCGGAATTTTTGCGGGTGATTTGGATCGTGAACGTAAACTGCGTAGTTGGCCGTGTAACCAACCCTGCCCGTCACACGAGTTCCGTTTGCGTTGATCTCCCGAAACTGACTATTCAGCAACGTTGAAGTGTCGATAGGCGTATAGAGCGCAGCCTGACCGCTACCGATAATCAACGCTGACTGAATGGCACGAACCACTTTACGTCCATGGATGTCGTCGATAATCCGGTTCAGGTTGGCTTGCGCCTGCCGAATGCCCCGCACCTTTCCACCCATAGCTACACTCCCGTAATTATCGCCCAGTCATCTTCCAGACCATCCAAGGTGTCGTTCCATCGCGTGACGTGACGCACCTCATCCGCGCCTGCGACAACAGGGTCCACCTCAGTACTGGCGCCAATCAGGATGTAATCCCCCTCATCAGCCAGAGCATATGCTGTAAAGAAAGTGTTTTTTACGACCACCTCTTTACCGAGTGAGCCAAGCTTCGCAGACAGGCCGCCAATGTAGTCGCACATAATGGTTTCTGGCGGCTCGTAAGCAGATACCGGATCGCCATACTCGTCTTTCCCGCCAGCACCCTTACGCCATATCGTGCACGGCTTGTTGTACGACCATGAAGCAGTAGACGACATCAGCCCTCCTTCCAGCGCAGCACCTTCGCACCAGTCGCCCGGATGCGCGGGCAGTTGATGAACCACTCGCCGTCCGATTTCACGTAGCCGGTAGTCTCCCGCCCGGTGTCGGTCATCACCCATACGCGTGTGAACGAGCGCGGCAGCCCTTGTTTAACTGATTTGTACGTCATCAGCAGCCTCCGACCACCATGAACAGGCCGACACTGTTACCAGCGCTGATCGGTAACTCACCGGTGCATCCGCTGGTATCGAGACGGGCCAACGAGTCGCGCAGCCAGGTAATGCTGTCGTCGCCATATTCAAACGAACGGGACGCGCCAGAAGGCGCCCCCTGCGATTTGATGCGGCGCGCGCCGGACGACGTAGCCATAAGCGCGGCAGCATACATCAGGATCAGCTTCGCGGTGCACTCGTCATACCCCACGCCATCGAGGCACGGGATGATCTTGTTGACCACGCAGAGAATCGGCTCCAGCAGCGCGCCCGGGATGGAGTAACCCAATTCACCGAGGAACGCCTGCACGTCTGCCGCTGTGATTGGGTCAGCCATGGTTATTTCGCCTTTTTCGATTTAGCGGAGGTGTCAGCCTGCTCTGCGGTTTTATCGTCAGCGCTAGGCGTGGCAACTTCAAGCTCCTGCTCTTCGACTTCGCCCACCACCGATACGCGACCAGCGAAAGCCGGTGGAACGTCAATCGCAACAAACTCATGACCTACTGGCAGTTGCTGGAATACGCCGTTAATTGTTCCCCAGCAGCCAGTCTTCTCGACCTTTAACTTTTTCATGCTCTCTCCAGTAGAGAAGGGGCCGAAGCCCCTTAACCCTGTGCGTTGAACACTTTAGAGCGACCGTTGAAATCGCGCTTGATTTGAAGACCGACAGCACTCCAGACCAGAGTGTTGTAGTTGTCGAACGGATTCTGGCGCGGGATCATGAAGGTGCCCACCGGCGCGGCAATACGCGTCTTGATGTACTGCGAATTGCGCACGTACGCGATGAAGTGGTTACCCGTCAGCTTAAAGGTCTGGTTAACAGACTCGATACGGCCGTAGCGCAGGATGTACTCCAGCACGGTGCCTTCTTTGAAGCCGGCAGCGGAGGAATATGGTTTGCTCATGTTGCGCATGATGTCAGGCGACACCCACACCTTCACCTTCTCCTGCACGTAGTTATCGTCCAGGAGCTTAGCGAACGGGCCGGTGAAGAATGCGACCATCTCGTCAGGGGTGGCGGTGGTCAGGTCGATATTCAGACCGGACGCACTCAGATCCACCTGGTTGGTGTTGGCGTGGTTGGTGATGCCTGCGCCGACATATCCTTTCACCTTCACCTTCGCATCGCCTGACAGCATGTAGTCAGCCATGTCTTCACGGATAGCCGCAACGTGCGCTTCCTGATCGTCAGCCATCGCGTCGAGGTTTTCCGACTGCATGCCGTTCCATTCACGCCATTCACGGCCGTAGCCAGTGTTGAAGATCGGGATTGGGTCACCAGCTTCGTCGTAGATGACTTTATCCAGCTCTTCCGGAACGTGGCCCGTCAGTGAGCGATGAACCTTGCCAGCGTCACTGGAAACGCGGTACAGCGCCGCCGTCTTGCCGATAGAAATCGGCGTACCGAGACCGAGCAGATCATCCAGCAGGCCGTTGCCTTCATCATTACGGAAGACTCGGGTGGTGATGTTGTCCACTTCACGCCAGTAGTCTTTGGAGATCAGCGCGGCCTGGTTAACTTCCAGCGCGCCGCCGTACTGGGCAGCAATGGTTCCCTGATTGATGTTGAAAGATTCACGCTGCATCAGCAGCTGATTCCATGCCTGCTTCACCTGATTGTGCTCGGTGATAAGCTTTTTGTTGAATACGATCATGCTCATGCGGTTGCTTTCCCTGATTTGCGAACTTTCACGAGCTGAGCTTCTGCGCCAACGGTGATTTTTTCGCGTGAATAAAAGAGGACCTGGTCGGTGGCTGGTGTGGTCGACTTGGCCAGCGTGCCGTCACCGGCAGAAACCAGACCTTCGTTTTCCAGCAACGCTTCGCCTGCTTTGACCAGCATGTGGTAATCCACATCGTCTTCGCACATGATGGCAGCGCCGGTATCACCTGCAGGAACCGAGTCGCGAATGTCACCACCGCCGATGTAGTTGTGCTGAAGAGCCAGGGCAACGCCTGCACCGCCAGCGACATTGTGAACTGCCAGTTTCCCAGTGCTGTCGAGCATCACCAGTGAGCCGGGTTTCACGGCCGCCGCCATGATTGCTTCAATAACCTGTGGGTCATTCTTACGGGCCGGGCCCGCGATTACCGTATGGAAACGAGGTGCGAGAGCCATTATTCAGGTGCCTCCATGTTAAGGATTTCACTCTGAGCGCCATTCCCCTGGAATGCAGGGTTCAGACCGATGCTGGTCTGGCACTGTGAGTACAAGTCGTTCAGCGCGTCACCGGACAGGGAGTTAACCGCTGCTTCGGTCATGAACGAGAATTTCGCTTTAACAGCGTCACGTTTGGTTTTCAGCTCGCTTTCAGCGTTCGCCTGCAGCTGAGTTTCCAGCTTGCTCAGCTTTTCGTTCAGCGGGGTGAGCGCAGCATTAACAGCAGCAGTAATCACATCAGAGTTGATCTGAGCCTGGCCCGGGTCGCCGCCACCCTCTTTCTTCTGCATCTGCTGGTTGTAGGCATCCCAGACCTGATCGTCGGTCAGCCCCTCGGTTTTAACGCCTGCGGCATTGAGCGCGGCGATCATCTTCTCTTTCATCGGGTTTGTTTCTCCGTTGGTTTTGACTTCGTACTCAGTTGGTTTGCGCACGACTTCTACTGGATCGCCGACAAGCGTTACGACCTTGTCAGAGATGAGGTACTTCTGGTCGAAGAGCTTCGGTTTGGCGTTTTCGCCATCCTCTTCGTAAACGAAATGGTCAGGCCAGACACTGACGACGTAGCGCCACTTTTTGTCGTCCTGCTTGATGGACATGCGCAGCGCCTGGTAGATGTCGTCGAAGGACATCTCTGAAGCGTTGCTGATGAAGAATTTCACCTTGTTCCACCAGCCGTCTTTCATGCTGTTGGCTGCATCGATGAGGCTCGTCGTTTCAACATCCGCCTCTTGCCCGTCAGCATTGACGAACATGCCGACGCCTTCATCCGGCGTACCGGCGCCAGGCTCATCTAGCAGGATCGCGATGTGGTCGAACTGCATGTTGTGAGCGACCCACGAGTACTTCTTCTGCTTCGACTCCCCGGCCTTTTGCTCTTTGTTCAGCAGAAGACCTGTAGAGACATGAATCGGGTCGGCGTTATTGCCGGAAATCATGTCGTCCAGGCGCTGAATAAGGCGCTTACCGTCAGGCTTGGTGTCTGCCACTGCCTTATTGACGTAAACGTCCATCACGACCTTGTCGTTGGCCTTGCTGACGTTCTGAGCCCATGCCCCGGCGTAGTAATCGTTGACCGCCTGCGGGTCGTTGGCGCTGACGTATTTACCGTTCACCATCGGGTGGCCGATCGGCATTAACTTGCGCTCCATCGTCTGGTAGCTGTTGTTAATCTCCTCCGCCGGGTACAGCCCGCCATTCATCACGATGTCATCGACGATCGGGACCGCACCACGAATGACGTAGTGTTCCTGGCCGTTGATGGTGGTCGTTGAGATGTTGGAGGCGTTGATGGCGAGGGATTTAACGTGGATGCTGGATAGCTTCACGTTGCGTCCTCTGATTTTCAGGCTGCTTTAGCCCATTGTTTACGTTCGGCTGCCAGCTTATCAGCCAGCCCTTCGTTGAAAATACTGCCGTCGTCGTTGAGCAGCACCGGAATCTGGCTGCAATAGCAGTTGTACCGGTTGCCGTTCTCGGCGTAGAAGTCTCGCACCTCTTCGGTGGTGTAGACCTTGCCGTGACGGCTGGCGTGCCAGGTGCGAGTCGTCGGCTTGAGCGCTGACAGCCACAACAATCCGGTATTCAACCCTAGCCGGTCAGCAGCCCAGTCCGTTTCGTTCCATTGTGCCTGCCGCAGCGCGCCGACCTGCTCAGTCTGAGCGATGGTCTTCGCCTTCGACATGGATACATCGAGACGCTTGCTGATGACGCTGGCCGTTTCGCGAGGATTCACGCCGCGCGCTACCGCATCGGTGATGATGTTGGTCAGGTCGCCGCGGGCGGTGTCGCTGAGGACCTTCCAGTCACTGAACGTTGTCAGCCTGGCCGCCGCCACCTGATTAAGGTGACCGGGGCTGCTTAAAAGCTGCTGGAGCGTCGTCTGGCTGGCGTACACCTGCGACTGCTGCGAGAGGTTGTTGAATGCCTCCAGCGTGCCGCGCTGCGCCTCAGCGACGACGTAATCCATCGCCCAGAGGTTTTGCTCGCCGCCCTCCAGCAGATGGTCATCGAGAATAGCCTGCACCGCTTCCAGCAGGTCAGCCAGTTCCTGCGACGACATGTCGTAGATGAACTTGCCGGCGTTTACCTGGTAGATCCGCACATCCTCGCCGTGGTCGTGGCAGAGAAAGTGCCAGTTATGGCTGTTAACCTCGCGCTCACGCCCGGTAAGGCGCTGGTCGAACAAGGCTTTCAGCGCGCGCTTGATGCCGAGATATCGTTCTTCGATATCCCGGAACATCGCGGCAACCTGCTTTGCCGATCGGGTCGGGTCAACCTTGCTGCGCGGAACTATCGGCAGCCCCGCCTTTGCCATCTGTTCTGGTGCCATCGGCCAGTGGATCATCGGTTGTCACCTTATCGTCCGGGTTAGGCGGTTCTTTTGGCTCTGGCAGCGGGTCGAGCCCAACAATCTCGCGCAACTCATTGGCAGTAAATGGCGGTTCGCCACCGTAGAAGCCAGATGTTTTCTGCACGATGTCGGCCAGTTTCGAAGCGTTCTCGATCTTCTCCTTCTCGCCTGGCGCCAGCAGGTCGCTCCAAGAGATTGTGACCTCACCTTTGGTTGGAGGGTCAATGATGCCAAGCGTCCAGAAGCGCTCAAGCAGCGCAGTGATGCGGTCTGTCAGGAAGCCATTACGCCGCGTGTTGCGTCGGATAGCCCAGTCCGTTTTATCCTCATCGCTCGCCAGTCTCCCGGTCTGCTGACCGAACAGGATGGTGAACGGGATCTGTACGGAGGCGGCCAGTTCATTCGCCGTGACTTCCCATGTCGGCCCCGGGTCTCCGGGTGTAACGCTCAGAACATGCATCTGACCGGCCTGCATTACGGCCGCCGCATCAGTACCACGGTTAAGCTTGTTGACCTTGTCGCCCATCGCTTCGCCGAGATCGGCATAGCCAGCCTTCTTAGCCTGTTCTGCCAGCGTGGCCATGTCGGTTTCTTTGCTGAACTCGACGGCGATCTGGCGACTGGCGTTCTTCAGGAAACCCTCAGCGCCACCACCAGATACTTTCTCAAGGTCGAGGCCCTTGTTGTAGCCAGCTTCCAGCAGCGGGATGCCGGACAGCACATTGTCGTCTTCAGAACCTTCGCAGAACAGGATTACGCGGCTCGGGTGTACCGGTTCGCCGCGCAGCGGGCCGACAAAAGGCTCATCACCGACCGGCTGCTCGTTGAAGTTGAACATCTTCGGCTGGCCGAACGTTTCAGACTGACGGTCGTTATCCCATTCGGCGACTGTTAACTGCGGCTCCCATACCGGGATAAGTTTTACAAGCGCTGACTCGCCGAGTCGTTTTACTAAAGCAGTATCGACCTCCTGATCCCAGTTCCGATTGTCTTTCACCTGAAGAAGCAGCGCTGAATAAAGCCCTACCATATTGCGGCGATCTGCATCCTTCACCTTCGGCCACAACTTCTTCATGAACTTGGTGACTTTCTTTTCCCAGGCGTTTGTATTCTTCGCCTCCTGAGCTTCATCACCGTCAACAATGACCGGATAGTCTTGCCAGCAACCATCCAGCAGACGATGCACCACAGCGAAGCCAGCGGCGTTGCGGCGGTACATGTTGTAGAAGTCGTTGAAGGTGATCGTGCGCGGGTAGCCAAATTCCTGGTAAAGCGTCGGGCGCTTCGTGTTCCCGCCACCGATGCCGATGGCATTCAGGTAATTTGCTCGCCTCATTTCAGTGGCGAGGTTATTCACAGCCAGTTGAAGGCCGTTATCTTGTTCGCTCACTGGCGATGCTCCTTAGAAGAATACTGTGCCGACCTGCTTGCGGTTGTTCTTCGTCACAGCGAAGTAACGGAAGCTATCGGCACCGTGCGAAGTGGCGTCATGGAGAGGTTTGTCTTTCCAGCAGCCGCGCTTGTCGTCCCACTCCTTCCGGTAGCCCTCAAGGTGAGAGATACCTTCTGAGCATTTCTCCTCATCAAATACGCATTTCGGGAGGATTTCACGCGCCGACTCAATGCCGGTATCGATGCCAGCTTTTGGCACCACTTTGAAATTCAGTGAGTACATCTGACCGTCGATTTCGTAACCCTCGCGCGCCAGCTCTTTGCGTGACTTAGCATCAGCGGCAAACTCGCGGTTCTCGATGTCGTGCGGACCCCAGTGTTCGCCGTACTCATAGCCCCTGTCCTTCAGCACCTTCATGTAGTGCCTCAGGCCCTCTCCAGAGTTTTCGTAGTAGTCGATGATGTGGAACTCGTTACCAACCTCACGAACGAACCAGATAGCCGTAGAGTCGCCCACACCGATATCCCAGAATGTATGAACTGGCAGGTGTGAGTTATCCGGGATATGCCCGATCCGCTTGTTGGTATAGAGCCAGCGGAACTGCTTGGCGTAGTACGCGCCCTCGACCGACTGCTGGAATGCCTCGGCCGGAATGGTCGGGTATTCGCGCTTCATGTCGTCGCCGAGCGTTTTCTCTTTGGCGTAGTACCAGGCTTTCTGGCGGTCGTTAATGACCACGCCGTGCTTCGCTTCCATCTCAGCGAAGTATTCAATCAGGCGCACCGGCAGTGCTTCGACAGTGTCGATTGCGTACTGCGGATTCTTCCACCAGGAGAAGAAGAAGAACTTCCAGTCCAGCGCGGATAAGGGCTTTCCCTGCAGCAACGCTTTCTCTGCCGTCTGGCAGTAATCGAAGAAGTAACCCGCCCGGCCCTCTGCCGTGCTCTCGATAGTAGCGAAGCATCCTGTCGATACTGCCTCAAACGCACCAGTGACGATTTCACGGGCTTTGTCTGGATACTTGGCGCATATCTTCCCGAACTCTGAAACGTGCAGGTAACGCAGCGTACCGCCACGAAATGACGTGCTTACGTAGAGCGATCCGCCCTTCTTAAAGACGAGCTCACCGGATGAGTCGTTGCTCGCCGGGTTGGCCGCCTTTATCTCTTCCGGCAGCTTGTCGTATGCGTACTTCACCTTTTCTCGGAACAGCCGCTTTGCGTCATTCAGCGTGTGGGCAATCAGCGCGCACTTCGCCGACTCAAACAGGGCCGCGTCGAGCTGGATTATGCACACCTCTGTGGTGAAACCGAGCTGACGAGCTTTAAGGATGATGTTTCGGGTGTGAATCCCCTCGAAGTATTCCCGCTGTTCAGGCGTCATCCTGAAGCGCGTTGGCTTACCCTCTTTGTCGGTGATCCAGTAGAGATTATTCAGCCGCCAGTCTTTATCGGACAGCAGTTTTAGGTGCTCAGGTTTCATTACGCCCCCTGAGACAGTGAATCCATCAGGTCTGAAATCGAATCAACTACGTGCTCAGTTTTTACCTGCTCACGGAATGCCTGGACGTCGATATGCTTACCAATCAGTTCGAGGTTCTTAACCTTATCAGGCCACTTAATCTTCTTGAGCAGTGCGGCGGTGTTTCCCTCGGCTGACATCTCGACGACATCCAGCCCGGATAATGTCGTCCTCCAGACCTTCGGCCACTGAGACACCGGCTTCAACTCTCCGGTCGAGGTCAGGATGTCCAGCACGTCCATCTGATCAATCTCAACGAGACGATTCAGGACGTATGTCGCATTTATACCAACCAGATCATTGCGTTGCGCTTTAAGTTCGGCAATTCTGGACTGGATGTCAGGTTTTGACAGGTTTTCGGACGCGGTGCGGTTCGCTGTCTTTGCGCTGTACCCCGCCCGAATAGCCGCTTGCGTGGCGTTTAAATCGATGAGGTACTCGCGACAGAACATTTCTTGCTTGTCGGTGAGTGCCATGGGAAATCTCATTTCAAGGAGTTTTTTTATGAGCAGCAAAGCTAAGTACGCCGCTGGAGATATAGTTACTCTTAAATCCGGTGGTCCTGATATGACGATCAAAGATGTTATTTTGCCATCTCAATATGGAGAGAAATTACTTTCTTACAGATGCCAATGGTTCGCAGGGAAGAAACTTGATAGTGGCGTTTTCCCAGAAGTTTCGTTAATGGTCCCATCCCCAAAGCCGTAAACCCAAACACACCAAAGCTATCTGTCTCGGACGTTTCATCTTGGATGATGTTTAACCTTCAGTCATCCACGTGTCTTTACCAACAAGATGTTGTCGACTATCTCGTTAAACATAACAACGAGCAGCATCTCAAGGAAAATGCTGACGGTAACCAAGCACTATCAACCAAAGTGATTAATAAGTTTCGAGCTGATAGCGGTGAAAATGTCGTTTGGGTTAAACCTGAAAAATACTGGCGTTACCGCGTCCCTGAGGATGAAGAAGGTCGAGAGGCTCGCGGTTAATACACAGGGCGTTCATTCGCCCTTTTCTTCGATACTCTCTTCCAATGGCGTGAACTGAACGCGCTTTACATCGGCAGGAGCGAAATACAACCACTGGCCCGTCTCGGTTGCCAGCGGCACAAATCCGTTAACCAACTCAGGCTGACGACGAGTCATCTTGCCCGTGAAGGTTTCGCCCGTCTGGGTGGTTAGCGTGATTTGGTAGATGTCGGACATGATTACCTCTTTGCCTTGTCGCAGCTGTTGCCCTGCTTCTCAGAAGTGCTTAGCCACTTACGGCTTACCCGTCAGCAAGATGTGATCACCATCCTTGCGGGGTTACACAGATCATTATCGAAGCCCCTCGGTGAAGAGCTTCTGTAATGAAGAACCGTTGTGAAAGTGGCTCTCTAAAACCACATATTTGTGGTTATGCAGCCAGGCGGTGCTGTTCTTCGATAAGCGGCTGGCGGTGATTACGCTCGAACATACCGCGCAGCACTTCTTTGCGTTGTTCGAAGTCCCACCCCATGCTGATAAACACGGTGTTAGCACGCTGTAGCTCGGTGATGCAGTGAATTTGTTCCGGCGTCAGGTAGTCGCGGATCGGCTCTTTCTTCCCGATTTCGTGATGCACGCGGAACTTGGCCGCCGTCATGCCCAGCGCCAGCCTGTTAATCAGGTCAGCCTCATTGGAGAAATGATGCGGTGCAATCTGCTTACCCTGAGCCTCTCGCTCATGTTTAATGGCGTCTGTCATAGGCTTGTATTCCAGGCGCGCCGAGTTGCGATCCATCTTCTTCTTTGCCAGCGCGCTGCGCATCGTGAAGAATTCAGCCACCAGGCGCTTCTTGAAAGCCCGGACAACTTCGTTGTTTCGCATGTATGTGATCAGCAGCGTGGTTTGCTGCTCGTTTAACAGTGCCACCCTTTGTTTTTGCTTGCCGCCCTTTGTGTCCAGGGTGCGGATTTCAAATCCGACCCCTCCAAACTCTTCAAGGTCACTTTTGTTACGGTCAACCAGCTTGATGATGGTGTCATGGTCTCGCCCAACACCTTCGGCGATGGCGGCAGTATTGGTTACCAGGTCGAGTTTCTTGATTTCAACTAATTGCATGGCGTTTTTACCTTTTAGAAAGTGAGCCTGTCTCACAGAAAAGCCGCCCGAGAGAGGTCGCCACCTATAACGGCTTTTCTCAGGCTCGCTTACTGAAAGGCTCTCGTTGATGTGCGCGTGAGATGCGCATAAAAAAGCCCCGCAGTAAGCGAGGCTTGATTAAATCATTTATATTCAGATAGATATAGCTAGCCAATTAATAGCAATGAGTACGTTTGAATAGCCATGAATAGACATGACCATTCGAAAATATTTTTACTTTAGGCACTGATCTTTGATGTAGTCCTGCATGCCGCGAATCATTTTGTCAGCGGTTGCGATTCCGTCCCGGTGATCGAAATAATTCCGTCGAGCGTCTGGAGTAAGTTCGGGGGCTCCTGCATCATCCACGCCGGAGGCGGAGGTGGCTTTGGACACTCCAGGGCAGGTTGCGGCGATGCGCAACCGTTTAGCGCCAGAATCGACATCACGACGCAAATCGTTAATGGTCTTTTTCGCATCGGACAATTCCTTCGTGTATTTGGCATCCAGTGCAGCGACATCACGCTGGCGGGTCTGCATGTCTTTGATGGTGGCGTTCGCCAGGCTGACCTGTTCAACGGCTTTATCGCGCTGGTCTTTGTAGGTGGTGGCGTTGTCGTGGTAGTGGCTGGCCAGCCAGCCGAGGCTGACTATCAGGCAGATCACAATGGCGCTGATAATGGCTGCTAATCGGCTCATTTTTGACTCCAGAGACAAACTTCGTGCTCAATCTCGCGGCGAGTTACCAGGCCTTTCCACTGCTTACCCTTTGCGTAGGTCCAGCGGCGCAACTGGTCACACGCCCCATTCTGGTCGCCCTGGTTGATTTTGCGCAGTAGCGTGGAGGTCTGGAAGTTTCCGGCGCCGACGTTATACGCGAATGAGTAAAGCGCCCCGCGCATTGTCTCGGGGATCGGCTTTTGGATGTATGGGTCAATCTGGCGAGCAACGGTGTTCAGGTCTTTGCTGAGCAGCGCACGGCATTCAGCCTCGGTGTACTTCTTGCCGAGCATGATGTCTTTGCCAGTATGGCCATAGCAGACAGTCCAGACGCCTACTACATCCTGATAAGGGTCATAACGCACACCTTCAAGACCATCGTTCCCGGTTGGGCCGGTGATGAGCGCAGAAGCAATGGCTATGGCGCCACCGCCGATGGCAGCGATAACGCTATTCCTCAGTTTTGGTGTCATAGCCATTGAGCCGATCCTCGCGTTCTTTCCGCCGGTAGTACCAGTTCACCCCACAGGTCGTAATGGTGCAGGCTATACCGACAATAATTGCCCAGTCACTCAGGGTCATCCCCGCTATTTTGTCGGCCAAAATCCATACCTCTGCCTTAACTGCCCCGGCATACGCCTTTGCTGAGACACCGCAGCCCGTCAGTGCGGTCCCGGTGCCGTATGAAAGTCTGCTGTAAATGGTGCTCATTTTTGTCATAACCTCACCTCCGTTGATGACGGATGGCGCTGTGCGTAAAAGGGGGAAAAGAGGCCCAGACCCTGCGGGCTGATTTATCAACAAAGCACGTCGGGGATGATTCCCGAGGGTCTGGGCATGCTCAATAAAAAACCCGCTCAAGGCGGGAAGGAATACCAAGGGTAAAAAGTGACGGCGCGGTAGCCGTAATGGTCCCAAGGTAGAGGGATTTAGAAGGCTGCAGCATAACTATCACTGGTGATGCAGGATAGCCAGTTAGGGCTGCAGCTCGGTTTCGTGAGTGGTGGCCGGCGCTGATCTCCGGCTTTCTCTGGCATTACACGTATCCAAGACTATTCTCCAGAGATAGCGCTGTCCTCATCAATAGGTGCCGTCTCTAACGTATCAGCCTACGCATTCACCACAACGGAAAGAGCACTGCGGCGGAATCGAACCGCATCTGCATAAGCCGCATTTCCCAGATATGCTACTTACAATGCCCTTACCTGTTATGCACTCCGTTTCGTGGAGCAGACGGAGGTTGATCAAACCTCACCTATCAGGACTTATTTAAGCGTTAATGCTCATGCCCGTGTATCGTAGTTGCCGTCATGTGGCGACTTTTTAACCTGTCTGATATTGTTGATTTGCGAAGACCACAATACTGACAAGGAAATTATCTAATGAGCAAGGTTAACTTTAAGTGCCCCGGCTGCGGCCATAACCTCACTGTACGCAGCGGAGTCGAAATCAAGAGTGTAGAGGATATCGAAGGAACCACCTGTGCCAACTGCGGGAGGGTCATTCACAAATCTGATATCGCCAATCAGGCACGTAACCATGTCGATAAGCTTGTCCGGGACATTCTCGGGAAGCACTTCAAGTAACGCCGAAATCTTACTTTCAATCCTGCTGGTATCTGCGGTAATTGATGCCAGCATTTTCGCTTTCTTCATTGCAAATACCTCAGGCTGTTAATTCAAAATGGTTACGTTATTCAATCTGGTTCAGGGCTCTGCGCGGCGGGTGTCAACGTGTCGTGCAGCACGTCTCTACCCAAGAGCCCTGACCGGATCGCAGGCATAAAAAAGCCCCGGCGGGATGCCGAGGCTAATTTTACAAACTGGTATGTGACTATCATCTTCATGCCGCTACTTAAAGTTAAGGCAGCATATCAAAGTAGACTCAAATATGACGTATTTAATTGACTTTTGCAAGACCTTGCTGCGAAAAAGTCGCTTTTTGTTGTGATCGTGTTCTCACGGCACAGAGAAGAGAGTCGCTATCAAGCCGCTTAAAAATGGCGCACATAGCCCGCCAGTAATCAGCGTAGTTATGGCACCAGTTATCAGGCTTAACGCCACACAGGGCTGCAAGGTCCTGATGCTGATATCCATACTTACCCGCCAGCTCTGCTTTCACGTCCTGCGCCGCCAGCCATATCAGTTTCTTCAGCCGCTCCATCGTCTTGCCGGCCACTTTCTTAGCGCCGAGTTGATCACGGAACTCCGCCCACGCCCACTGGGTGATCGCCACCTGGTGCTCCCAGCAGATATTGTCGCTGTAGTTCCACAGCAGCCACGCTTTCTGATGCTCTTCCAGCGACAGCAGAGCCCGGCGCCAACTGGCCGTAGAATACTCAACGGGCAGAACGAGAGCGATTGATGAGCCTTTGGCGCGGGACTGGCTGCCGCTCATCGGTGGGCCGTCTGGATTGACCATGCGCTGCTTATCCTTATCGAATACCTTTTTTCGGCCCCGGCTGCGCGCCGTCGCGGTGAACTGCGCATTTTCGGCGAAAGCTACCAGCTGCCCTTTCGTCGCCCCGCTGAGGTCTGCGGTCGCCACAATGAGCTGCTGACGTACGTATTCCAGTTGCTGACTGTTCATGCGGCTTCCTTATGTGGCTGGATGGTTTTGGTCTGGCTGTGCTTTGCTACTGGCGGCATGCTGGCGCGCTTAACGCTTTCTGCCTGATACTTTTCGAAATCAGCTCTGGTCATGATTCCACCACTCCCGTACTGACTTTCTGTATTCAGGGTTTTCTGTCTGACAGATAATTTCCGCTCGATCGCCGCTTATCAGTTCGCGAGCTTTCGCATACAGCCTTTCTCTTTTCGAAAGCTGTGTCGTTTCATACCAGGTGCTGGCAACGAACTTTCTCGCTTCAACTGGAGTGAATGTCTTCACGCTGCCTCCCGCTGTTTCAGTGCTTTGAGCTTGGCGCGGTACTCATCGCGGATCCGGATGAAGTCTTCCCGGCGGTAGTTGGTCATTTCGTGGGGGCCTTTGAGCCAGTCGACGAATTCCTGCCCGTAACGAGCAACCAGGCCAGCTTCGTATTGCTGCGCGACTGTCGCCTCTTTGGCGGTGTACTTGCCAGCTCCGGCATTACATGATTTGCACTGCTTATGGGCGTTTCGCTCTTCAAAGCGCAGTTCAGGATTAGCGCCGACCGTTTTGAAGTGCCCGCAGTCCCATTGTCCGCCATGCAGATCGGGTGGGTTGGTCTCACCGCAGCTGATGCATGGCAAATCAGCATCACGCGCGCGGATGTATGCGTTGAAAGCCTGCTGAGCCTGAGCTTTGTAGTAACCGGCAGGACGTAGCTCTGCCAGTCGCTCCTTGCGGCGTTTGCGCCCTGCTTTCTCGGCCTCTTTCTGCTCCTTAATGCGTTTAGCCGCGGCTTTCACCTTCTCCTTTTCGCGTTCTTCCATAGCGAGGATTGCGCCGTGCTCCGGACAGCACCAGCGGATCCGGATGTCGTGGAATTTCGGCACGAAGTATTCACCGCATACTTTGCACTTACGGCGGGATGGCTTACGCACGTTTCCTCCTCGCCGCGAGACGCAGCCATTTCTGATCTACCAGGCGGGCGGTGTAGTCCTTGAAAGTAGGGATGTCGGACGGCTTAGCCGCTGGCTTACGCTTGCGGCGCACCGGAACGCGGAAGATTTCGTTTGTGATGACGCGAGCGAGAGGGCTAGCCATTACGCAACCCTCCCGAAGTAATCACCTGAGTAGCGAACTTCACGGAGTTGCACGCCGTTTTGCACAGCAAATGCCTGGCTGTATTCGATGAGACTGGTCATGCGACGGATGCCCATCTTCGCAGTGCTTTCCCGGATGGCGCAGAACTCCCCTTCCAGACCCGGCACCACTTCACCAGGCTTACCGGTGGCAATGGCATGGCCTGAGACATACAGGACTTTCCATGAAGCGAGGTCGCGCGACTTGCCAGCCCATTGCAATTGCTTCGCTGTATCGCCACAGAGAGCGTGGAAGAGGTCGTTTTGGGCGAGAGTGCGGTCAGCCTCAGAAAACTTCACCACGAGCGGCAGAGCGTCGTTAACGGGCAGCTTCCTGATGTAGTCGATGAGGTTATCGCGAACGCGTTCGTCGCGGAGGTAGAAAACAGGCTGTTTCATACGCCACCTCCGAGAGGTAACGCAGAAAGAAGAAAATCGCAGGTGCATTTCTGCATCTGTGACAAGGTGAGGATTTCAGATTGTGGTCGCATTTAAGTCCCCTTAAATGCGCAGAAGTCGCAACCGGCTGTTCAGACCGACTGCGACTTAATTATAACATCACTTTTGAGAAATGATTACCAAAAATCAGTCACCACTATCTGCGAGTTTTTGCATGGCATCGCCATAACGTTCCATGCCTTTGGCAAGCGCCTGAGTAACCTCCTGCTGCGGTGCTGCTGGCAGCGGCATCCAGTGGGTTACGGTTATTGGGCACCACTCGATACCGTAGTTTTGTTCATACACTTGAGCGTACCAGCCATCTCCTTTTGGATGACATTCGCAGTACTGGCCTACATGCAATTCAACTCCAAAGTCTGGTCGCGGCCAGATATAGACAAAGTCATCGTCATCCGGCATCCGCTCACTGCAAGCCACCCAACCATCCGGAATCACCGGCGAGTTGCCGCTCACAGCCTCCTGAAAGCGTTCAAGCTCCACGTACTCCTGGCATGACCAACCGCCATCAATAAAATCGCGAGCTTCAACAGCGTCGAAAGTGAACGATGTTTCACCGCCAGTTGGTGAGGTTAAGCCGTACAGGTCTGCTACCGGCTTAAACTGCGTGGCTGTTATGGTACCCTCATTGGCGAGGGTACCATCCGCTTCGAGCGATGCCAGCGCGATTTCCGATGAGCGCAGTTCAAGCTTCAGATAGTCACGATAGCCACGATCAATATGGATGCTGGCTATAAGTCCCTTCCGATGTTCAATCCTCGAGTGCAAATGCTCGATCAACTGCTCTTTGGTGAATTCCATTACTTAACTCCCAGCAGCAAGCGCGCCGCCTCAACAGTTACCCACGAAGGCATTGCAACGCCTGATTGACTGCCATTGCCACGACGTTCGCCTGTGTCGCATTCGGCATAGAGCCGCGCCAGCATTGCCTGCAGCTCAGCAATCCGCTTGTCTTTGGCTTCCAGCTCATCCAACATCCTACCCAGAGTTTTGGTGTGCATTTCTTCTCGCTCAAGCAATGCTGTTCCGCAATGTCGTTGCTCAAGTTCAGCAATCTCATTCAGCAGCGCCAGCATTGTTTCCGGGCTAGCTGCAGCGATATATCTCAATACGTTTTCAGACTGTTTCACTCCCCCTGCGGCTTTATTCAGACAGTAGATAGCCTCTGCTCCGCCTACTGTGATATATCCCCGCCCTGGGGCGCTGAGGTCGCTGGTGTAGACGTACTCCCAGTCATTTTGTCCTGCACGTTCAGCCGCTTCACGTAATGCGCGTTTGTCGATGTTGCTCATTGGGCGGCCTCCGGTTTGAATCTGCGCACAGAGAGAACATGGCATTTGGTAACACCGCCTTCTTTCTCCCATCTAAGAAGCGGGAATCGATATGCTTCAAAGTTAATCCCGGCAGAGTGATCTCCCTGAAGGCATTTCTTACCAACTACCCACACATTTTCGAATCGCCGCACAATACGAATTGCAGTTCTCCACCCGAATTCAGCGCCCGCATTAACGGCTGCGGTTTTTGTCGGAAAAGTTGGCACAGATGACACAATCTCATCAACTCGCACGCTCATGTGGCAATCATCGACATAGCTAATTGAATCGCTCATGACTGCACTCCTTTGCGAAGCTGGGCGGCGAAAGCTACTGAGTCATTGGCGTTTTGTTCGAGCCAATCAACGAGCGACTCCATATCAGTTACAGCTGGGTTGTCCAAAATGCTTTCGTATACTCGCTTAGACTCCTGCGCCCGCACTTCAGCCAGGAAGGCGTCCGTAGCTGGGGTTTCATCCAGTGCGCGACAAACATCGTCGGTATGGCACATAAGTTCATCGCCACAGCAATTACAACGAACGAAACCATGCTTATGGGTCTCAATTGCACCCATCAGCCCCGCATTATCCGCCGCCAGCGCCGCGCACATGGCATCTGCTTCGGCAAATTTACGCACAAGATACTCGGCGTTGGTTTCGTTAACCTTCAGATCGCGTGGAATGCACTTGCCACGCAGAAAACCTTCCATCTCAAATAATTTCATACCCCTACCCTCCCCCAAACCATCAATACTCGCTTCATAGCCGCGCTGTTGCGGAACTCCTGGCAGATCACGTTTGTGTCCGTCCGCTGAATTAACTTCGACTTGCCCTGCTTAACGCCCGGTATCGTGTCAGGGGCGAAGCGCATGCCGTAGCTGGTCAGACTGTAAAGGCGCTGGCCATACTTGCCTTCGCAGCTGATCAGCCCGTCGGCCAGCAGCGTGCTCACCGTCCCGGATATTTTTTTGGTTTCCATGCCGATAAGTTCGGCCATCTTCATGCTGTTCAGGCCTGGGTTGTTGCGCAGTGCTGCCAGTACCTGCTCACGGATTGTTATGGTCATTGCCTACCCTCCGGATCCCATATTCACGAACGATTGCGAGCGAGATTACGGCTATTTCCCAACTCGATTTGTAAAGTGCTTTTCGCTTTTCATCGGTATCAACGCGCTCTATCCAGGCTGTATCCCCTTTCGAATACTGGTTGATAACGACATAGTCATCGCTGCATGCTTTCACGCTGCCCCCTTGGAACGGTAAGAATCCCAGGTGAATGACAGCGTGCACCCGCCGCCATCACTCATGCGATCAAGAACGCGTTCGCCGATGAATGCAGACAACTCCTCCCTGGTCTGGTTGCTGATCAGGATGGTTGGCTTCATCCGCTCATATCGGGTGTTGATGATTTCGAACATGATCAACTTCTCGGCGTCGCTTCCGAACTGCACGCCGACCTCGTCGATAATCAGCAGATCAGGTTTCGTGAAGTAACGGATCACCTCATCCTCAGTGCGGCTTGAACCTTTCGACCAGGTTGACTTGTACTCACGGGCAATTTTCAGCGCCGTGGTAAACACTGCAGAACTCTGGTGTTCTGTGATCGCATGCCGTGCGATAGCCAGTGCCAGGTGATTCTTTCCGGTACCTGGTTTGCCGCACATCACAAGACCGCCACCCTTCTGCAAACGCTCTGGCCAACGGCTTGCATATGCCTGGCACACCTTAAGTGCGCGTTTTGCGTCGTCGTTCACTGGCTCATAGTTCTGCAGCGTGCAGTTTTCGAAGCGCGCCGGGATGTTCAGTCCGTCCAGCAGGCGCTCGATGTTTCTTTTGCGGGCTGCTTCGTTGATGCTAATTCTTTCCGCCTGCAAGCGGCCTAACTCCTCTTTGAGGCATTCAGGGCAGCAGCTTGGGCGCGGGGGAATTTTCACGACAGAGTTTAAGAAATGCCTGGTCCTGCATTCAAAGGGGCCATGCGTTTCGCAGTTCTCGGTGCTGATAGTTAGCTCGATATCTTCATGCTGAACTGGCGGCTGGCTCAGCTCAGCAATGCGTTTCTCAAGTTGATTGATTTTTTCATCCAGCGTCATGATTAGTCCCTCGCCCATGCAGGAATTTCAGTCTGGCCATAGTCCTTGCCAGCGAAGTTCTCAGATACGCGTGACGGAGTACGGGAAGGCTGCTTGGCGCCCTTAGGCTCAAACAATCCCTGCCAGCCGTTCGCAATGCTCTGGTTGATGATTTCTTCAGGCTGATATCCGCTGCACTTGCAACGCTCGAGCAGGTTGATGGCCTGGGTAACCGTCTGCTGAGACTTGATCGGTTTCTTCAGGTCGCGACGATAATCGACCCATGACTTCCAGACTGAAACTGACAGCCATTCAGGAAGCTCAACGCCAGCCGGATCGAACGAAGCCGGTTTGGGGGATTTAGGGGGTTTATTAATATTGTCTTTATTGTCTTTTGTATGTTTGTCTTTTGTGTTTACCTGATTTGGGTAAGTGTCGTTACCTGATTCGGGTAAACTTTTCTTACCTGATTCGGGTAAATTTACCTCTTTCAGGTAAACTTTATTTTCGTTACCTGATTTGGGTAATTTCACCCATTCGCTGACCGCTTTGTTAATCCCCACAGTTCGCCCGATTTGGGTAAATACCCCACGCTTAACTAACGCACTTTTAGCCGCAGAGCATTTGTGTGGGAGGATGCCGGTCAGGGCAGATAACTGATCATTGCTTACCCAGTCCGCCTTTTTGTTGAAACCGTATGTTTTGCGCATTACTGCCATGAAGACCAGCAGCTGATGCTGAGACAATCCAGCCAGCATGACAGCCTCCAGAAGTTCATTGGCGATGCGCGTATAGCCATCATCAAGATCTGCCACGCGCGGCTCCTTAGGTGCCACGTCCGGCACAGGGAAATTGATTACTTCGGCAGTGTTTGCCATAATTGCTCCTGTGAATTGATCCAGTTAATTCCACCTGAAAGCCGTTGGTGTTCCAGCACCGCGGCTTTTCCCCTTTCTACGTTCATGCTTCAAAATCTCCCTTCACCCCATCCCGGTTCGAAATCAGGATGGCCAGCAGCAGCGACATGTTCGGCACCAGGTTCTCCCGCCACCGGCTTACGGTTGATTTGTTCACGCCAGCTACTTCGGCGATCCTGGTGGCCCCAAGATCTGCGATTTGCCGCTGCACCCAGCTCTCAATTCGTCGTGCCTCCGCTTTGTTGCGTGTCGTTAAGGTCTCCATTTGCGATACTTCCTCTCATGTAATTGGTTATGGCCGCCGTTAAGCGGCATGGTTCTCTGGGTGTGGAAACAGGTCGGGAAGATCAGGTCGAATTTCGTGTGCCTTAATCTCGCCACCAGTAGCGTTTACGATGGCTGTTACTTTTTCCGGAGATACGGAACCACCGTTAAGCCACTTGTGAACCGCTGGCTGGCTAACGCCGCAAATATCTGCGAGTCGCTTCTGGCTGCCAACGATTTCTAAAGCTCGTTGAATAACTTTGTTCATGGATTTTACCTATCCGATTACTGGATTAATGAAAAGATAACCCAAGTTATGGGTATTGTCCATAACCTTTGTTATTTTACTCTACATAACCTCGGTTATATATTGATAAGATGAAAACATTTGCAGAACGACTGAACGCGGCTATGTCGGCCGCTGACATATCTCAAGGACAGTTGGCTGATAAAGTCGGTATATCCCAGCCTGCAATTCAAAAGATGACGTCAGGTAAAACGAGCGGCAGCCGTAAGATGGTCGAGCTAGCTCATGCTCTGGGTGTAAGGCCGGAATGGCTTAGTTCTGGAGTGGGGGAAATGCGGATTGATGGTAATGTGCAATCGGCGGCCCAACCTGTCTCGGAAACAATTGATGTCTTTCGGGTTGATGTTTTAGACCTGAAAGTAAGCGCTGGTCCGGGGTCTTTTATGATTTCTGAATTTGTTGAGGTCCTGCATGCTATTGAGTTCACAACTGAGCATGCCAGATCTCTTTTCGGGAACCGCACTCAAAATGATGTGAAGGTGATGACCGTAGACGGTGACAGCATGTGCCCAACGATTCAGTCGGGAGATCGCCTGTTCTTTGACGTTTCGGTGAGGAACTTCAAGGTTGACGGAGTATACGCATTTGTCTTCGGGCAGCACTTCCATGTCAAGCGCCTGCAGATGCAGGGCCTGCAGTTAGCCGTGCTTTCAGATAATCCGGCTTACAAAGATTGGTATGTGACAGAAGAAAATCAGGACCAGCTATACATCATGGGTAAAGCGCTTATTCACGAATCGATAGCTTACAACAAACTGTAGCAGTGGCCGGAAGAGACTTTTGGTTAGAGATGAAGCTGCGGCTGGTCTGATCGGCAAGGTGCTCTGGTCGGCGCATAGCTGGTGAAAAAATTATTTAATGCGGTGTATTGGCTGATTGTAACCCCATGTAACATCTTGCCGTCACCATTTCGGTGGTTAGATTTTTAATAAAAAAAACAAATGTATAGCAAGGTTTTTTATGGATAAAATTAATTACCCACCCCTGTTTGAGCCAGGGTTCCATGACATGGATGAAGCTGGATTAAAATCGTATTGTGTCGATTGCTTTCCTTCATCATCCAGGCGAGGCATGCTATACTGTAATTTTATACAGATACTCGAATCTATTCGAGAATTTTCTGCTCAATATGGCTGTTTTACAGAAATATGGGTTGATGGTTCATACACCACGTCTAAACCAGAGCCTGATGATATTGATATTTTGTTGGTATGTGACTATAGCAAGATAAACTCAATACCTGTCATGCTTCGGGGCCGCGTCGATAATTTGCTTGACCGAAACTACATCAAACAAAACTACAAAATTGATGTCCTACTACTCATGAAGAATTTAGATGACCCTAACTATGATTATGAGTACTGGCGTAGCTACTGGCGCGGTTGGTTTGGTTTTGATCGCAGTGAAAACCCGAAAGGGTTAGTGAGGATTTTTTTATGAATGATAAATCAATGTTTAAAAATTGCGATAAACGCATTGATTTCATTCAAAAAGAAGTCGATGCAATGAAGCAAAACAAAACCAGGTCCTTTGCTGACATGCTTCTTTATCGCTCCATGGATTCTCATCTGAGCGATTTGAAGGCCGAAAAATTAAAGCAAGATAGTCGGCACCCACTTATCGATTTTTTTGAGCTGCGGCTGAAAGGCTCTGAGGTTGACTTTGGCTCTATTCCTTTAGAGCTGCTTGGGGCTATTTCAACAAATCTTGCAGCGCTAATACAAAGAGCAACACACAAAATTGCCTCAGGCAAGGACTCAAAAAAAGTTCCCTACGACGTGAAAAGCTCCTTAAACCTCAGGCTGGCTGATTTATCCCCTGGGTCTACAAAATTGGGCGTCACCTTCTATACAGGAATAGCAGAATTAGTAGAAACAGTACCCAGCAAGGCTGTAAAAGGAATATTCGATTTGTTGTTAAGCGATGACGACAACAACTTCATGAATCACGTCGCTGAAATAGGATACAATTCCACTGTAAGCCTTAAGAGAATCGTAGAGGAATGTGATAAACACAACTTAACATTTGATGCAAGTTGGACCGGTCCATTTAGTAATGGCACCAAGGTGGCAACTATTGACTCCAATAAAATTAAGTACTTGGTGAGTAGACTTACATCAACCATTTCATCCCCTCCCATTACTGAAACGGTTACAGGCGAACTGGTCGTTCTATCCAAATATGGGAAGCTGGAGCTTGATGTTGGTGGTGAACATTTAAAGGCTTCCTATCCGATTGAAATGCTAGATTTAATACAAAAAAAACACAAAGTCGGACAGATTGTTTCTCTTTTAGTGGAGACTACTGAGATTCACAATGATCGCATAGGTCTGTACCGTAAAAACCATCTTGTTAAATCGGTTCTTTAATATCTCACCCGGCCACCGCGCCGGGTTTTTTATTGCCCACCCATAAAGCTATCCGCCATTCTGCCGATAACTATCCAGCCTGAAGCTGATAACAATAACTATCGCAACACTACCTGCCCGCCCGTGCGGGCTTTTTTATTGCCCCTTCCTCACCAACTCCGCAGCATCCCTGTTAGCTCCCTTCCCTATCACATTGCCGGTTTCATGCCGGTACCGTTCCAGCTTGTCGATGATGTTTTGCTGGGTCATGGGTAAATCAGCCAGTGACAATTCCATCACCGCCCGCCCCATCGCCTGAATTTTCATGCTTATACGCTCTTCATCCAGAACCATGCACATCCCTCCTGCTGTTTTTTTAAGCATAGCACTCATGATTTACAAAAATAAATTCATTTAGTTATCATTAATTTATAACTTATGTGATTGATATTATAAATTAGGTTATTGCCATCACTCATAACTAAGGTTATCTTTAATCCATCGAAACGAAACATCGACAGCTGAGCGAAGTTAGCCAGCGGCGGACAGCAAGTCGCCTGCTTTTTAACAACATGCAGATTTACAGCGTCAATGACCTGTTTAGACCCTTACACGAGAAACGTGCTGTATCACCGGGTGCGATCCGGTCGGTGAGAGAGTATCCCCGCGCGAGAGCGAGAACGGCGTGAGAACGGGCAACACTGGCAGGGAGTTGGCGCTGACCAATATAGGGAATGTTTTGGGGTGAAGCGGCGTGGGAAATCGGTGACACGCACAGCGTCTACGTGAGCGCATCGTATTTCACGATTGGGCAGGCAGGTGGCCCAGAGAGTTCGGTTTCATCCGACCTTGAACACATCGCCGGGGTAACGTCCGGCCTTCACCACCAAAGCATTTCTCCCGCATTAGCGGGTAACTACAGAGGGTAAGGCGATGAGTGATACGTACCAGGCAGTATATGACGCAGTAAGAAGCCGTATCAGCAATGGAGATATTGGTTCGGCAGTAGAGAGTGCAATGCGTGATGCGCAAATCAGTTTCTATTTTGACCGCATGGCTTGCGCTTTCGAGGAGTATGCATCTGAACAAGCAAGACCATGCGTAGTGTTCAAACCCACTCTTTCGCAAGACGGTAATGCATGGCTGGCTGTTCTCGGTGACATCCCTACAGGTGTCGTAGGTTGCGGTGATTCACCAGCAGAAGCCATGAATGACTTCGATAAAAAATGGTTTGAGAAAACCAAATCAGTAGAAGCCGCCTAACCAGCGGCTTTTTTCATACCTCAGTCGCTTCACCGAGGCGGCTTAGTTATGACAACCGGCGGTCATCCACCGCCCATTGAAACACATAAAAGTGCGTTGAAGTCTTGTATTAACCGTTCCGTTCGCCGCGATAAGGCCAAGAGGATTTATGAGCAACCCAATCACAGTAGGTTTTTCAGGCCTGACGAAGCGAATTTTCGCGGGTCGTTCAAAGCCGAGCAAATTGGCGCCCGGCGTTCGCGAGTTCACCGGTGAGAAATTTGATGTCACAGACGAGGCGCTATTTGCAGTGGCCCATCTTCTCGCGGTTCGTGATGACATCCTGATATTCCCGACAGCTGATGGGAAAGAGATTCACCTCCGCGCCGACATCAAAGAAAAGCGGGAGGCATCATGACAGTCACCCACAACGGCAAGCAGTACACCGCCAAAAAGCTCAACGAAAACGAGTGGCAGCTGACGTCGGTATCAAGCCCGCGTGAAAAGATGACACTGAACCGCTGGCAGATGCACGTTGCTGGCCTCCTGGTACAGGTTGAGGTGAAGGTATGATCAATCATCACCTGCTGCGCGCCGCGCAGAGCAAAGCAGCCATTGCCCTGTTTATCGGTGATGGCGCCATGTGGATGGCAGCCTACGACGAAATGAAGGTTGCCATCGGTTATCCGTGGCATAGAAAAACAGCCTAATTCCCCTATTCAACCGATCGGCCTGGCTTCTGCGGGCGGGATCTGCACATCCAAATTTCAGGAGAAACCATGAGCGAAGTAACGGATTTAGTCGTCATTGAGAAACAGAACGCAATGGCGGTATTCACCACCAAAGAGCAGCTCGACCCTATTATTGAGGCGATCGAGAAAGAAGCTCGCAGCCTGGTACCGGATGTGTCGACCCGCAAAGGCCGCGACGCGATCGCATCCATGGCGCATAAGGTTGCCCGCTCCAAAACCTATATCGACAACGCCGGCAAGGATCTGGTTGCCGAGCTTAAAGCCCTGCCGAAGCAGATCGACGAAAGCCGCCGCATTGTGCGTGAGCGGCTGGACGCGCTGAAGGATGAAGTACGGCGCCCACTCACAGAATGGGAAGCAGAGCAGGAACGCATCAAGGCTGAAGAAGCCATGAACGCGCTGCACGCCGAAGCGCTGGTGATTAACGAAGAGTTCGACCGCCAGCGTGCCGCGCAGATCGAAGCGGACCATGAAATGGCTCTGCTGATGAATGACAAGTTTGACCGTGACCGCGAAGAACAGCGCCGCCAGGCGGAACAGGCTCAGCGTGAACGTGACGAGCGCCTGAAGCAGGAAGCGGCAGAACAAGCCCGCCGCGATGCCGAAGCGAAGCACAAAGCAGAGATAGAAGCTGCAGCGCGCCGTGAAGCTGAAGAGAAAGCACGTGCAGAGTTGGCTGAACGCCAGCGCGTCGAAGCGGAACAGCGTGCAGCTCGCGAGAAGCAGGAAGCGGAAGCCCGGGCGGAACGCGAAAAAGCTGCGGCAGTGGAAGCTGAGCGCCTCAAAGCAAAACAGGCAGAAGAGAAACGCCTGGCCGAAGAGAAGCGCATCGCCGACGAACAGGCAAAGCGCGAAGCTGACGTGAAGCACCGCAAAACGGTCGGCACCAACATCGTTAACGCGCTCACCAGCCAAACCAGCTTAACCCGCGAACAGGCTATCGAAGTTCTTACCGCTCTAAAAGATGACCTGATCCCCTGCGCGAAAATTCATTACTGAGGTGAATCATGAATATCACATGCGAGTGCGTGGACATGCGCACATCCGTCGGCCCCCACAACACCATCAAAGTTGAGATGGAAGGCGTTGTGCTGGCCGGCACCGTTAAAACCCGTGACGTCCTCCCCCAACTCGACGGCGCAGAAGTCATCGAGTGGCTGGCTGAGCAGGGTTACATCATCACTCATCAGGAGCGTGCAGCATGACGGCAGCAGAACGGTGGGATGAAGAGTCGTTGCTACGCCTTATGCGTGACGTATTGCCGGAAAAGCCGGATGGTGATGACGAGCCAGTTAACCTGGCCGCCGAGCGGCAGAACCCGGTCATTAGCTGGGATGAGTTTGCGGGGAATTACACATGAACCTTGATGATTTAGATGCGCCATTTGCCAGTGACGATATTGAGTGGCGCATTCAGCAGGCGGGAAAAAACAATAACGGCATCTGGGCAAAGGTGCTGGCTTACGTAACTAACCGCGCAATCATGAAGCGGCTGGATGAAGTATGCGGCAAGGCTGGCTGGCGTAACGAGTACCGAGATATTCCGAACAATGGCGGCGTTGAGTGCGGTATTTCCATCAAGGTTGAAGGCGAGTGGATCACCAAGTGGGATGCGGCAGAAAACACACAGGTTGAAGCTGTGAAAGGTGGTCGCTCTGGCGCCATGAAGCGCGCCGCCGTGCAATGGGGGATCGGTCGTTACCTCTACAACCTGGAGGAAGGGTTCGCAGTGGTTTCAGCAACGCGCGCGCCCGGGTTCCAGTACGCGAAATCAAAAGAGGTTGGCGTTTTCTATTGGAAGGCGCCTGCTCTACCGGGATGGGCATTGCCATCAGGAACACCAACCGAGCAGGACCAACAACCGCATGATGGTCACCAGCAGCGAGACCAGGCACCTCAGTCCGTGGATGCGGACAAAATCCTCGCCGAATTCTCTGCATACGCTGGCTCTGAAAACGATAGCGATCGGCTTAAGCATCGCTATGAAGACACATGGAAATTGCTTAACGGATTTACTGAGCACCAGAACAAATGCAAAGACGTTACTGGCATTCGACTCAAAGAACTTAAACAGGCGGCGTAAATGGCTAGCAAAGGCGTAAACAAAGTGATCCTCGTCGGCAACCTCGGTCAAGACCCCGAGGTTCGTTATCTTCCGTCCGGCGGCGCAGTATGCAGCGTGACGCTGGCGACATCGGAGTCATGGCGAGATAAAGCGACCGGCGAGCTCAAAGAGCAAACGGAATGGCACCGCGTCGTTCTGTTCGGAAAGCTGGCTGAGGTGGCCGGGGAATACCTGCGCAAGGGCTCTCAGGTTTATATCGAGGGTCAACTGCGCACCCGAAAATGGACAGATCAGGCTGGCGTGGAGAAGTACACCACAGAGGTAGTGGTAAACGTCGGCGGCACAATGCAGATGCTTGGTGGCCGTCAGGGCGGTGGAGCGGCACCGGCGGGTGGCAGCCAAACGCAGGGCGGGAATCAGTTCAGCGGCGGCGCACAGTCTCGTGCACAGCAGCACTCGGCACCCGCCCAATCTAACGAACCGCCAATGGACTTCGACGACGATATCCCCTTTTGAATCATCTCCCGGTCAGGAGAAACCAATGAACAAATTTACCCCCGAGTATCGAAAATATCTTCTCCGGCCAATCCCTGACCGGAAGCTTTCACCCTCTGAGCGAGCAGATCGCAAAGAGCTTTACCAAATTATCCAGCAAGAAAGGTCCAACGACGATACCCCCCCTGCCCCATCCAACTACACGCCAGTTGACCCATATCTCAACGACAACCGCAAGGGCCTCGGCGGCGCTTCAAGGAGTGACTAATGACTCACGCTCACGACGACATCAGGGTTGGCATAGTGTGCCTTCCCTTCATTGGTAACGGCTGGCTAATGCCATGGGGTGAAGTGGTCAGCAATCCATTAAAGGCGCAGCGGCTCGCTGAGGAATATCGGGAAAGGCAGGAGGCGGCATGACAGATTTCACCGGCAGCAACACGCCAGCGGATCAGCGCGACCTCTGGCGCACTCCACCAGCCCTTTTCGCTTCCCTTGATGCTGAGTTCTGCTTCCAGTTGGACGCCGCTGCGGCTCCGCATAACGCGCTGTGCCGGAGGTTCATCACCGCCGAGCAGAACACGCTGGAAACGCCCTGGGCTGATTACCTGAGCATTCCGGGCTACGTCTGGCTGAACCCGCCGTACAGCGACATCACGCCGTTCGTTAAGAAGGCCGCCGCCGAGAGCGCCAATCAGATCGGGACGGTCATGCTGGTACCGGCAGACACTTCGGTTGGCTGGTTCAAAGAGGCTATCCAGACCGCCAGCGAGGTTCGCTTCATCACCGCCGGGCGACTGGCATTTATCAACCCGGTCACCGGTAAGCCAGTCAGCGGCAACAATAAAGGGTCGATGCTCATCATCTGGCGACCGTACCCGCGTACACACTGCCACTTCGCAACTGTGGACCGGGACGAGCT